>SXGQ01065491.1_pt1 | contig 22926 bp, 16 predicted proteins | sample 3178371 | NCBI WGS metagenome assembly SXGQ01 (sample SAMN11356859, study PRJNA531348) | freshwater metagenome | isolation source: freshwater sample F1-20 | place: China: Fuxian Lake, Yuxi | collected 2017-12-25 | reverse complement strand
TTTCTGTGGAGTTCCGGTGGCGGCCTGGGAGGACTGGCGCTCGCCGCGATGCTCGGCCGCGACCACGCGCTGGCGGCGCCCCCGGGGGGCGCGCCGGCGCCGCGGGCGAAGCGCGTCGTGCAATTCTTCATGGCGGGCGCCGCCAGCCACATCGACCTGTTCGACTACAAGCCCGAGCTGGTGAAGCGGAACGGCCAGCCGAGCGATTTCGGCGAGCCGGTGGAGGCGTTTCAAAACGGCCTCGGCCCGTGGCTGCGACCGCGGTGGGATTTCCAACGCTACGGACGCAGCGGAAAGCTCCTGAGCGAAGTCGTCGCTCCGCTCGGTGACGTCGTCGACGACATCGCCTTCGTGCACAACATGACCGGGAAGTCGGGCGTGCACAGCGCCGCGACGCTCCTGCAGGCGACCGGGTTTCAATTGCCGGGTTTCCCCGGCGCCGGGTCCTGGGTGAGTTACGGCCTCGGCTCGCTCAACGACAACCTGCCGACCTTCGTGGTGCTCCCGGACTACCGCGGGTTCCCGTCCAACGGCGTGAAGAACTGGGACGCCGCCTTCCTGCCGGGGCAGCACAGCGGCACGTTGGTTTATCCCGACGCCGAGGCGCCGCTCGCCGACCTGCATCCCCACCGCACGGGGGATTACGTGACCGCGGGCGGCGAGGCCGCCGCGCACCGGCTGATGGCGGAGTTGAACCGCGGGCACGCCGCGACCCGCGAGGGTGATCAGCGCCTCGACGCCCGCATTCGCAGCTACGAGCTCGCCGCGCGCATGCAGCTGGCCGCGCCCGAGGCGCTCGACCTGAAGTCCGAGCCGGAGCACGTGCTGAAATTATACGGCCTCGACCGGGGGCTGCAGACCTGGCCGAAGGAGATCAACGCGGAAGAGGAGACGTGGCACTTTTCCCGGAAATGCCTCGCGGCGCGCCGGCTGCTCGAGCGCGGCGTACGTTTTGTCCAGGTGTGGAGCGGAAACGACAACAGCTTCCCGCGCCGCAACTGGGATTCGCACGAGGACGTGAAGCGCGATCACGGCCCGCTGGCCCTCGGCATGGCCCGGGGTGCGTCCGCCTTCATCAAGGACCTGCGGCAACGCGGGCTGCTCGATGACACGCTGATCCTGTGGACGACGGAATTCGGGCGCATGCCCTCGACGCAGGGTGGTAAGGGCCGCGATCATAATCCCTTCGTTTTCACCAATTGGCTGTGCGGAGGCGGCATCCGCGGCGGGATCACGCACGGCGAAAGCGACGCCTTCGGTTACAAGCCGCTCGACCGCTCAAAGCCCACGACGGTGTACGACATCCACGCGACCCTCCTGCACCTCCTCGGTATCGACCACACGCGACTCACGTTCCGCCACAACGGCATCGACCGCCGCCTGACCGACGTCCACGGCCACGTCATCCGCGAGTTGCTGGCCTGATTCCTGATCCTGGTCGGGGACGGGTCGTCGGGGTCGTCCTCAGCGCGCCAGCGTGAGGGCGATGCAGCCGGCGACGGCGATGATCCCGCCGGTCACCGCGCGCCGGGAGGGACGGTCCCCCTCCAGCCAATAGGCGATCGGCATGGCCAGGAGCGGCGCGGTGGCGGCGATCGGCAGCACGATACCACTCGGCGTGGTCGCGAGCGCCCATTGGTAGCAGCCTACGCCGAAGACCGGACCCGCCAGGCCGTTCGCGACCATCCAGCGGTAGTCGCGCCGGCGCTCCTCCGCGGTCGCGGCGGGTGCCGCCGGTAATCTTCCCGCGAGACGCAGAACCAGAAGCCAGATGGCGAGGAACGCGAAACCCGCGAGGATGCGTTGATAAGCCGCGGTGAGCCCGAAGAGGGCGTTGTTCGGCAGTTCGCCCGCCGCCACGGCGGCCTCGAGCCCGCGACGGCTCACGAGCGCGCCGAGGCCTTGACCGCAGGCGGCGAGGAATCCGAACAGAAAACCGATCGGGCGCACCGTCACGCGGGGCGGACTCGAGCGGCTGGGCATGATCGCGAACGCCACCCCCGCGATGATGACCACGCCCCATAGCATCTGCGCGTAAGTGAGACGGTGGCCCAGCCATAACCATTCCCCGAGCGCGGCGATCGGCGCCGCGAGGCACTGGGTCAGGAGGACCGTCAACCGCGAGCCGAGAAGCGGTAACGCGGCGAACACCGCGATGTCGCCGAGCCCCATGCCGATGACTCCACTCAATAAAAACCATGGGACGCTCGCGCTGGCCAGGCCGCCGCCGAGGGTGTGCGCGAACGCCGCCAGCACCACCACGGCGACCGTTAGTCGCCCGAGGTTGGCCCGCGCGCCGCCGAGCGCCCGCGCGCTGCGGTTGGCGCAGGTCGCGTTGAAGGCGAAGAAGAGGGCGGCGAGAAAGGCGGCTAGCATGAGGGCGTAAACCTCCAGCCATGAGCGGAAAGCGCGTCTTGGCAAAGCCACCGATCGGTTATCCGGGGGTGCCTGCGCAGGTTTTGGGGTGGCGAAGCCGGGGCCTCGCGGTTATGGTCTCTCGTCCCGTCATGAAGCCCAAACGTCCGTCGTCACGTCCGGAAGACCGCAACGCCGCCCTCGCGGAGCGCAAGGGGCCGGTCTCCCGTTTCGTCGCCCGGCATTACCGGCATTTCAACTCCGCGGCCCTCGTCGATTCCGCCAAGGGTTACGAGGCGCACCTGCAGGTGGGCGGCAAGATGCTCGTCACGCTGGCCGGCGCCATGTCGACCGCCGAACTGGGACTCTCGCTCGCCGAGATGATTCGGCGCGACAAGGTTCACGCGATCGTCTGCACGGGCGCCAATCTTGAGGAGGACATCTTCAACCTCGTCGCCCACGACCACTACGAGCGCGTGCCGCATTACCGGCAACTGTCGGCCAAGGACGAGCAGGCGTTGCTGCGGCGGCACATGAATCGTGTCACCGACACCTGCATCCCGGAGATGGAGGCGATGCGGCGCATCGAGGCGGCGGTGCTGGCGGAGTGGGTGGCGGCCGACCGGGCGGGCGAGCGCTGTTTCCCGCATGAGTTCATGTATCGGGTGCTGCGGAGCGGAAAATTGCGGAAGAGTTACCAGATCGACCCGCGCAACTCGTGGCTCGTGGCCGCCTGCGAAAAGGATCTGCCGATCTTTGTGCCGGGCTGGGAGGACGCCACTCTGGGCAACATGTACGCCGGTCACGTGATCAGCGGCCAGGTCCGCAACGTCCACACCGTGCGCACCGGCATCGAGTACATGACAGTTCTCGCTGAGTGGTATACGCGCACCGCCCGCAAGCTGAAGACGGGTGAGGGCTCGATCGGCTTCTTCCAGATCGGCGGCGGTATCGCGGGTGATTTCCCGATCTGTGTCGTGCCGATGCTCCACCAGGACCTGCGCCGGAAGGGTATCCCGCTTTGGGGCTATTTCTCGCAGATCAGCGACTCCACCACCAGCTACGGCAGCTACTCCGGCGCCGTGCCCAACGAGAAGATCACCTGGGGTAAACTGGCCGCGAGCACGCCGAAGTTCGTCATCGAGAGCGACGCCACCATCGTCGCCCCGCTTATCTTCGCTTGGGTGCTGGGTTGGTGAGCTGCGCCGGTTCGGCTTCGAATTTCCCGGGTTGGGCTTTGCGGACGCCCCCGGGCTGTGCGTCTTTCCGTCGCCATGCCGAACGCCCTCGCCCGGGAGACCTCCCCGTACCTGCTCCAGCACGCCGACAACCCGGTCGACTGGCTCCCGTGGGGTGACGCCGCCTTTGAGCGCGCGCGGCGCGAGGACAAGCCGATCTTCCTGAGCATCGGCTACTCGACGTGCCATTGGTGTCACGTGATGGCGCACGAGTCGTTCGAAAACGACGCCACCGCCGCGCTGCTCAACGAGCACTTCATCAGCATCAAGATCGACCGCGAGGAGCGGCCCGACGTAGACCGCGTGTACATGGCGTACGTGCAGACGATGACCGGGCACGGCGGATGGCCGTTGAGCGCGTGGCTCACGCCGGATCTGAAACCCTTCTACGGCGGCACCTATTACCCTCCGGAGGATCGCCATGGCCGGGCCGGCTTCCCGACGGTGCTGCGGGCGATCGCCCGCGGCTGGCGCGAGGAGCGCGTGAAGCTGGTCGCGGAGGGCGAGCGCGCGCTCGGGCTGCTGCGGGCCCGCGCGGAGGGTCCCGGTCGGGCGGAGACCTCCGAGCCCCTGGTGGAGGCGGCCGGGCGCGCCTTCGAGGAAGGGTTCCGCCACTACCACGAGAGCTTCGACGCGCGGAACGGCGGCTTTGGCGGCGCGCCGAAGTTTCCGCGGGCGTCCAATCTCAGCTTTCTTTTCCGCGTCGCGGCCCTGCAGGGTGCCGCCAGCGAACTCGGCGCCGAGGCGCTGCAGCTTGCGACGTCCACGCTCCGCGCGATGGCCCGCGGCGGCATCCACGACCACGTCGGTGGCGGGTTCCACCGCTACTCGGTCGATGACGGCTGGCTGGTGCCGCACTTCGAGAAGATGCTCTACGCTCAGGCGCAGATCGCCGTGAACTGCCTCGAGGCGCGGCAGGCGACCGGTGACGAGCGTTTCGCTTGGCTGGCGCGCGATATCCTGGGTTATGTGAGCCGCGATCTTTTGGCGCGGGGCGGCGGGTTTTTTACCGCGGAGGACGCCGATTCACCCGTGGCCGACGCCACGGGCGCGATCACGGGCCATGCCGAGGGGGCGTTCCACGTTTGGACGCCCGCGGAGCTGCGCGCGGCGCTGGGTGAAGACGCGGCTTTCGCCGCATGGCATTTCGGGGTGGACGAGGCGGGCAACGTGCCCGCTCAGCTCGATCCCCAGGGTGAACTGCGGGGGCGCAACATCCTTGTCCAGCGTCGCGGACTCGCGGAGACCGCCCGGCATTTCGGACTCGATCCGGAGGCGGCCAACGACCGCCTGCTGTCCGTTCTCGAGCGCCTGCGCGCCGCTCGGGCCCTCCGGCCGCGGCCTCACCTCGACGACAAGGTGCTCACCTCGTGCAACGCGCTCATGATCTCGGCGTTTGCGCGGGCGCACCGCGTGCTGGGCGACGCGGAATATCTGGCGGCCGCGACGGCCGCCGCCGACTTCATCGCGCGCGAGTTGCACGACGGCAACCGGGGCGTGCTGTTCCGCTCCTGGCGGCAGGGTGTGCGCGGTTTCACGGAAGGTTTCGCTGAGGACTACGCGTTTCTCATCCAGGCGCTGCTCGACCTGCACGAGGCGTCGTTTGACGTGCGCTGGCTGCAATGGGCGATCTGGCTGCAGGCGAAGATGGACGAGCTCTTTTGGGACGAGGCGGGGGGCGGTTACTTCAATTCGCCGGGCTGGGACACGAGCATCGTGATCCGCTTGAAGGAGGATTACGACGGCGCGGAGCCGGCGCCATCGAGCGTTGCGGCCATGAATCTCCTGCGGCTCGGCGCATGGTTCGAGACCGACGCAGGCGGACGCCCTTACCGGGAGCGGGGCCGGCGCGTGCTCGAGGCGTTCCGCGACACGTGGTTGCGAGCGCCTCACGTCATGCCGCAGATGCTCTGCGCGCTGGAATTGGCGCTGGAGCCTCCGCGTCACGTGGTTATCGCCGGCGATCCGCGTGCGGCCGATTTTCAGGCTTTGGCCCGCGTGGTTGGCGCGAAATTCGGCCCGTACCGTGCGGTGGCGGCGGCCGATGGTGGCGAGGGACAAGCCTGGCTCGCCTCCCGCGCTCCCTGGATCGGGGCGATGGTGCCGGTTGGCGGTCGCGCCACGGCCTACGTTTGCGAGGAGTATTCCTGTCAGGCCCCGGTGAACAACCCGGCTGAGTTGGAGCGGCTGCTATCCCCGGTTTCCTGAGGGGCGCGAGCCATCGCATCCCGAAGCTGGGCAGCTAAGTGACGCGTTCTTACGCGCGAACTTCCGATTTGAACGTTGCGCGTCCACGGGTCCGCCTCGCACCCTGCCGCCGCTTGAAGATCCTCGCCGTCGAAGATGATGCGGTTTCTCGGACCATCCTCCAGGCTGCCTTGCGCAAGCTCGGCCACGAGGTGGTGGTTGCCGATTCCGGTCAGGCTGGCTGGGAAGCGTTGCAACGGGATCCGGTGCGGGTCGTGGTGAGCGATTGGACGATGCCGGGGGTGGACGGATTGGAGCTTTGCCGGCGGGTGCGTCGAAGGGACGACGCGGACTATGTTTACTTCATCCTTCTCACAGCCCGCGATGCCACGACGGCCAATCAGAATGAGGCGGCTGATGCGGGGGTGGACGACTTTCTCAGCAAGCCACTCGATTTTCCCGAGCTTTGGATGCGCCTGAGGGTGGCGGAGCGCATCCTGCGCTACACGACGCAGGTGCGCCAGTTGGAGGAACTCCTGCCAATCTGCTCCTACTGCAAAAAGATCCGGGACGACCGGAATTACTGGCAGCAGATTGAAGCCTACATCAGCGAACGCACCGGCAGCGACTTCAGCCACTCCGTTTGCCCCGACTGTTACAAGGGGGTGGTGCTGCCGCAGCTCGAGGAGCTGAGGTCCGAGCCCAAACCCGCGCCTCCCGTTGCACGAAAGTATCCAGAGGCTTGAGGAGAAGATCGCCTTCCTCGAGCACCACGTGACGGCTCAGGACAAGGTGATGCTCGAACTGGCGGAAGAAGTGGCGACGCTTCGCCGCGAGTTGAAGGCGTGGCGGGAGCGCGTCGCTTCCTCCGTCGCCGACGCGGCCGGCGAATCAGCGTCGGAGTCTGAGCGGCCCCCGCATTACTGAAGGATACCCTTGGGGCCGCGATGCCCCAAGCTCCGGGCTGCCAACAGGAGCAAACGGAAGCAACGGAGGCCTAACCGGGTGGGTGAATGACTCGGCCGCCGTCGGGAACTCATTCGGCGGTTCCATCACAGATAATTCAGACATCACAGATCCACGCGTCGCCGGCCCGCACGATCTTCCCGGTATTCCTGCTCCAGTCCGTCCGTTCGCTCCGGGAATTCGGAAGCACCAAACGACCTCCGGTTTTTATCTGCGCCATCTGGAAAATCTGCGCTTCAAATTCGCTCTCTTCGGAACGGCTTTCAGCTGTCGCGGTTTCAGCATGGTCCGCGGCGGGACCTCCTTCGACGGGCCTACGGAGGGTACACGGCCGCGGCTACACGGGATGCCTTTTCGTCCGCGAATGCCGGACGCACGTTCGTGAAGAAACGCGCGCGATGTAGCCGAGGGTGTCACCTTCGGATCGTCGGACACCCCATCCGCCAATTCCCTTCACTCCCTCTCGCCCTGCGTAGCCCCGGCTAAGCAGGGTCCCTCATTCCTCCCAGCGCGGAGCAGCCCGAGCGATGCTTCGGTTGCGGCAGAGCCGCGCTGGGCGTAAACCGCTTCGTCTACGCACAAACGTAAGTGGAATCCGTTCAGAACTGCGCCGACAACTCGTGCAGGTGGCCGGGCTCAAGCGCTTTCTCGCCGAGCGCGGTGCATTCCTGTTCGTCGTTCTTCAGCAGCTTGAACCGGACAGGCGCATTGGCCTCGTTAGTCTCCCAACGCCACTTGCCGATGGAGACGAATTGCAGCGGCACGCCCTTGTCCCAGCTGAGCCCCGGCCCCTCGCCGCGGATGAAGAGGCGGTTGCCGATGCCGATGTAGGACGTGGCGATGAGGCGGGTGGCGCCATCGGAGGAAATCGTGCGCTCGATGGAGCCGGGGGCGGACGAACTGCCCGTATCCTCCAAAGGAAGATCCAAGGACGGCTCCGGATCCGGCTGTGCCTTGCGAGGGGCGCGCTTGCGCGGTGCGGGTTCAACCGCGGGCGTGGCGGACTCCGTTTCGGAGGCGGAGGCGGCAGTCGTTGTGTTCGGAGCGGGTGTCTCGGCGACGGGAGTTGCAGCCGGCGTCGGAGCGGGAGCCGGGGGCTCCGCAACGGGCGAGGGAGTAGCTGGAGGTGGCGACGCCCCGGTCTGAGCGGCAATGGCGGGTGCCGGTGTCGCAGGCGTCGATTCCGACGCCGTGGGAACCGGGGCCTCGGAGAGTTTCGGAGCTTCCGTTCCGACGACAGCAGCCTCCAGGGTCGTCGCAGTTTCAACAGCGGCGGCCGAGATCACCGGCTGCTCTGACGGCGCGGGTGTGATCGGCGCCTCTTTCGGGCGAGGCTTGCGCGAGCGCTTGGGGACGGCGGCCACGGGAGTTTCAGCCGGCACGGGGAGATTGGCCTCCGTCGACGTTGCCGCCGCTCCCGCGGGTAGTTGAGCGGGCTCGTTCGCCAGGGCGGGAACCGCGGCTTCGGCACCAGCCAGGTTGGCTGGCGTTGTCATCTCGGGTGAGGGAGCGGGGATCGGTTCCGTGGTGGCGGGTGCTTCGGCGGGGGCGACCGGCATCGCGGTGGCGGTTACGCGTGTTCGGGGGCCGGCCGCCTTCAGTTTGGCGTCTAGTTCAGCCAGCTTGGCTTCCAGCGCGGTGACCGCGGCGGCTTGGGCGCGGGCAATGACCTCCGCGCCTTCCGCGAGTTTTGCCAGGGTGCCTTGGGCGGCGGCGGCTTGCTGGTGGGCAGCCGACTCCTGCTTGGCGAGTTCCGCGGCGGCTTTGGCCAGACGCGCCGCCGCCGTTTCCAGTTTTTCGGTGTCGCCCAAGCGGATGGCGGCGACCTGTTCCTGCAGCTGGGAAACCTTGTCCTGAAGTTTTTGCGGCAACTGGGCCGCCTGCTGGAGATTCCGTTGCGCCGTTTCGTTGATCTGGCGCAGACTGCCGGTGGCGATGCTGATCTGCTCGGCCGCGGCCGCCAGGGTCTGGGCCATCCCCTCGAGCGTCCGCTGGCGCTCGTCGAGCAGCTCGTTCTTCTGCCGCTCGTAGCGCGCCACCAGCGGGATCAGCCCGACCACCGCGCCGAGGCTAACGCAGGCGACGGTGGCGATGACGGCTCCGGCCGAGAGCGGCCCGTCCGAGCCGAGGGCGATCACGGCGCCCGCGCCAATCAGCGCGAGGTCGGTCACGATGAAGATCCAGACGGGCAACGCAGGCTTGGCTTCGGAACGTTTCATGGGGGGGGGCGGCGACCGGCCCTTTCCGCGTCGCCGGCTGAGCGCTTCCTCCGCGTGACAGACTGGCCGCGGGCGAGGGTCGGTGGGGAGGTTGTGCGGCCCGCTCCGTCGCGCCTCAAGGGAAAACCGGCCGCGGGCGGCGGGGTTGCAATACGTCACGTGCCGCACGCCGGGCCGTGGTTTCGCTCGCCGCGGGGATCCGCGGGGGCTGAGAATTCCGCGACTTTCGGGTGCCGGCCGTGTTTTGCGCATGAATGACGACCTTCCCGTGCAAACTCCCCCGACCGGTGTGACCCGTGCGGCGGACTTCACTGTCTTCATGCGCAGCTACCAGAACATGGTTTTCTCGACGGCGGCGCGGATCACGGCCAACGACGCGCAGGCGGAGGATATCGCGCAGGAGGTTTTCCTGAGGGCCTACCGTGATTTTGAGCGCCTCTCGGCCAGCCCGGCAGTGGGCGGCTGGCTCAAGACCGTGGCGACGAACCTCGCGCTCAACCACGTCACGCGGTACCGACGCCGTTGGCGGTTTTTCTCGGAGTTCCGTCGCGACGGTGACCATGACGGCGGCGAGGTTCCGGAGGCGGCTTTCCCGGCTTCGGATGACCTGTTGGGCGATGTGGACGCCCATGAACGCCGGCGCGTGGTCGACGCCGCGCTGGCCCGGCTGCCCGAGCACCAGCGGGTGCCGCTGGTGCTGTTTCATTTCGAGGAGATGTCCTACGAGGAGATCGCGCGGCGACTCGAGGCGTCTCTGCCGAAGATCAAGACCGACATGCTACGGGGCAGGGTGGCTTTGGCGCGACTGCTTGCCGCCGACCCCGGTGCCCGTGAAACCCTGCGCATTCCCCGCCATGAATAAAACGGTGCACGAAACTCCGGAGCAAAAAATGGAGCGGCTGATCGCGCTGACGGTGGCGGGTCTGCCGGCGCGGCCGGCCCCGGTCACGCTGGAGGGCCGCGTCCTGGCGGCGATCGCCGAGGGGAATCCTCATTTTGCGCGGGCCCAGGGTTTCGCGGCCTGGCCCTCGCCGGTACGGTGGCTGGGGTTGCCCGCGCTGACAATTTTCGCGGCGGCATTGCTGATCGCGCTGGGAGGCGCGGAGCGGGACACCGCGGGTCTGGTGCGTGCGTTTGTTCCCGTAGGGTGGACGGCGCTCTGGGACGCGTTGCGGGCGACCATGGAGGCGGCGGGTGGTGCCATGGCGCAACTGTGGCGCTCTGTGGCGGGGTCGTGGTGGTACGTGGCGCTGGCGGCCTTCGCCTGTTGGTACGCCAGCGTGGTCGGCCTGGGTCTGACCGCCTACCGGCTCCTGCGGACACGCAAGTGATGCCCCCATGGGACTACTTTTCCCGAACATGAAATTCATGAAGATTCTTTCCGGACTCCTGTCGGCTGCCCTGTGCCTGCCGCTGTTGCCTCTGGCGTTGACCGCCGCTGATGTTCCCGTGCCGGTTTCGGTAAGTGCCGGGGCAAGCGTCGCGCGCGAACAAGGGCCGCCTATCGGCGACCAAGTGGTACCGGCCGGTGAGCGGATGCGCGAGGTCGTCGCCTTGCGTGGCAAGGTGACGGTCGACGGCACGGTCGATCGCGACGCGGTCTCGATTCTCGGAAGCACCTTCATAGGCGAGGAGGGCAGGGTGCTCGGCAGCGCGGTTGCGGTGCTAGGTCGCGTCGAGTCCCGCGGGCTGATTGGGCGCGATGTGGTCGCGGTGCTGGGCGGGATCGAGATCAATGGCCCCGTGGGCGGGGACGTGGTCGCCGTGCTCGGCGCCGTGAAACTCGGGCCCAAGGCTGTCATTCAGGGCGACCTGGTGCGGGTGGGGGGAGGTCTGCAGCGCGAGCCCGGCGCGGTGATACGTGGCAGCGAGGTGGGTATCGGTTTGCCGGCGGGGCTCTCGGCGGATGGAGGATTCGTGGCTTGGGTGCGGAGCTGTGTATTCCTAGCGCGGCCGCTCGCCTGGGACGGGTCGGTGGCGTGGGCGTGGGGAGTCGCGTTCGTGTTTCTCGCGCTGTACCTCCTGATCTCGCTGGTGTTTCGGCGGTCCGTGAGCGCGTGCGCCGACACTCTCGCGGAGCGTCCGGGCCTCGCGGCCTTGGGCGGCCTGCTCGCCGTTTTTCTCACGCCGATCACATTTGTCCTCCTATCCGTTTCAATCGTGGGCTTGCTGGTGGTGCCCTTCCTCGGCCTCGCGGTCATCGCCGCGACGCTGGTTGGCAAGGCTGCCGCGCTACTCTGGCTTGGGCGAGCGTGCCTGCGTGGCAGCCGCCCTGGCGCACCCGTGCTCGCGGTGCTGGTGGGGGGGCTCTTGGTCCTGGTGCTCTACACCGTACCGGTGCTCGGCCTCATCGTGTTCAAACTGCTTGGTTGGGTCGGGTTGGGGGCGGTCGTGACAACGCTCGCGCGGATGGCGCGGCGTGACCATGCGTCGGCTTCGCCCGTGCCTGTATCGCCTCCGCCCGCCGCATCTGCACCGCCTTCGGCGGCGGCGCCGGCGACGCCTCCCGTAGTCCCGTTGGTAGCGCCGCCGCCGGTGGAGACTTCCTCGTCGGTTGCCTCGCCCGAATTCCCGTTGCCCGTGCCATCGGCGGAAACGGCGTCACCGCCCCATGTTTTGCCGCCTTCGCTCCCTCCCGTTTCACCTGCGCCCCGGGCGCGCCTCACCCGCCGGCTGGGCGCGCTGGCGATCGATGTTTTGCTCGTCGGCATGGTGCTCGCGTTGCTCGGTAACCTGCGGCGGCACGGCGTCGGGGTGAACTTTGGCGGCGGAGGAATCCTGCTGGCGCTCGCCGTCTACGGTGCCGTGCTCTGGAAACTGCGCGGGGCGACCGTCGGAGGCATCGTGTGCGGATTGCAGGTGGTTCGGGCCGACGGCCGGGGCATGGACTGGGCCACGGTGATCGTGCGCGCGCTCGCCTGCTTTCTTTCGCTCGCCCCGCTCGGTCTCGGTTTCCTGTGGGCCGCCTTCGATGCAGACAAGCAGACCTGGCACGACAAAATCGCGGGCACTGTAGTAACCCGAACGCCCAAATCCGCGCCGCTCGTCTGAGCCCCCGCGCCCGCCCGCTCCGGCGTTTGGTCACATAATGGGCGACGTTTTCCGGATCGCCGGTTTTGTCATTCATCACGTGACAAAAGGCGCGGCCGCCCCGGCGAGGACCGCGGTAGGGACCGGTTTTCGGGGCGGTCTAGAGCCTCGTGGTGTCAGTGGGCAAGGCCCTCGAGGTCGGCAGGGGTGTCGAGGTCGCGCGCAAGCTCGGGCAGATCGACGGCCGCGACGCGCGCGGGGTCGGCGTTAAGCAGGTCGCGGGCGCCCTCCTCGCCCGTCAGGGCGGTCAGCGCGGCGAAATGCTCCCGGGCGAAGAGCGCCGGGGCGCCCAGGCGGCCGGAGTAGCGCGCGGCCACGATGCCGCGGCCGGTCGCGCGATGCGCCGCCAGCAGGCTTTCCACCGTGGCGGCGGAGAATCCCGGTTGGTCGCACAGGGCGAGCACCGCGGCATCAAGCGTGCGGGAAAACTGCCGGAGCGTGGCGACGCCCTCGCGGATCGAGGACGCCATACCCTCGGACCAGGCCGGGTTCTCGACCACCAGCACCGGCAGGTGCGCGATCACGGGCCGGATCGCCGCCGCGTTCGCGCCGAGCACGACCACCACCGGCCACACCGGCGCCGCGAGTGCGGCCTCGATCGCGCGCACCAGTAGCGGCCGGCCGTCGATCTCGATCAGCTGCTTCGGTGAACCCATGCGCCGTGAAGCGCCGGCGGCGAGGATCACCAGGCCGCAGCGCGGAGAGGAGGACGAGTCGGCTCCGGGCGGCATAATCAGGAGTCCGCGTGGATCGGGCGCTCGCGCCAGCGCAACGGCCGGGCGTCGCGGCCGCGCAGCACGGCGAGGATTTCCGCGACGATCGCGTGCGCGACCTCCGCGGGGGCCTCGGCGCCGAGGTCGAGTCCGACGGGCGCGTGCAGCCGCGCGCGTTCCTCGGCGGAGATCGAACGTCCTTCCGCGGTGAGGTCCGCGAGGATGCGCTCCGCGCGTTTCCGCGGGCCCAACAGGCCGACGTAGGCCAGGGGGCGAGGCAGCAGACTGCGGAGGATCGGCACGTCATGCACGTAATGGTGGGTCATCACGACCGCCACGCCGCCGTCCGCGGCCGGCGTGGGTTGGTCCGGAGGCCCGAAAACGCGTGTAGCCAAGGTGTCGGCCGGGCCGGTCACCCGGGCGGCGGCCGCCGGAAAGCGATCGGCCGTGGTGAGGGCGCCGCGCGGGTCGGCGACGATGACGCGCCAGCCGAGTCCTTGCGCGAGCCGCGCCAGCGGGATCGCGTCGTCGCCGGCGCCGAAGATGGCGAGATAAGGCGGTGGGATGAACTCCTGAACGAACACGCCGTCGGTCTCCACCGGAGCGCCGTCGCCGCCGAGGCGCGTACCCCAGTCGGCGGGAGAACCGCCCGCGTGGGTGACGGCAAGTTTCACCCGGGTGCGGTTCTCCGCCGCGGACGCGACGGCCTCGGCCCAGGCGGGTTTTTTCGGCAACGGTTCGATCAGCACGCGCACGACACCGTGGCAGCCCAGGCCCACGCCCCAGACGAGATCGTTCTCGGAGGTGGTGTCGTACACGGCGGCCTCGGCCATCCCGGAGGAGCGGACCCGTGCGGCGCGCGCGAGGACGTCCTCCTCGAGGCAACCGCCGCTCACCGAGCCGAGGCGGGAGCCGTCGGCGCACACGAGGAGCCGCGCGCCGGGGCGGCGGTAGGAGGAGCCCTCGGCCGAAACAAGCGTCGCCAAGACCGCCGGAGTGGATTCCGGCCGGTTCAGCGCCTCGGCGATGAGCTGCAGTTCATGCACGACCGCGGAGGTAAACCGGTGTCGCGTTTTTGGCGAGCCGGCGCTGCCTGCCGGCGCGGGCTCACTTGCCCGCCGGGGGCGCCTTCGCCTTTGGCTGCAGCGGCACGCGGGCGACGGGGCGTGGAGCCGCGGGGCGGCCATCGATCTGAGCGGCGATCCAGTCCAGGCCCTCGAGGTTGTCGCGGAGGCGCAGCTCCACGTCGTCCTGGGTATGGCCGATGATGCCCACGGGACCGCGGTAGCCGGATTGGGAGACAAGTCGGAGCAATGTCACATCAAGTTCCCCCTGGCCCAACGGATAGATCTTCATGCCCCGGCGGTCGCCGTCGCGCATCATGCCGTTGAGGTTGAGACAGAGAAGATGGGGCTTCATGGCGGCGAGGGCCGCGGCGAGACGGTCGATGTGGGCGTGGCCGTGGTGGAAATTGTAAACGATACCGACGTGATCGGCGCCGTGGACGCGCCGCAGGTACTCGCAAACGGCGACGATGTTCTCCGGCTCCCCGCCCCAGCCGCCGTGGTTGTAGAGGCCGAAGCGAGAGCCGAGTTCGCGGGCGCGTTGCACGGCGGGCAGCAGCCGGGTCGCGGCGGCGACGACGCGTTCTTCCTGGGTGGCGCCGTCCGGGCTGGGGGCGGTCTGCCAGATCTGCGGGCGCAGGTTATGTTTCTTGAAGAGCCGGAACGCTTCGTCGTGGGTGTTCCAGAAGGCGAAGAACTCGAGGCCGTGGCGCCGGTACTCGAGGATTTCGCTCTCGAATTCGGCCACGTGCTCCGCGCGCCAGTCATACGCGATCTTGGTCAGTCCGAGGGAGCGCACCATCTCCGCCCGGGCGGCCGGGGAGCGCTTCAGCCCGTCAAATGGAACGATGCACCACGCGACCGTGTTGGCGCGTTGGAGCGGCGCGGCGTTGTCGCTGGCGCGCGCGACGGCCGCGAGCAGGGAGAGGAGAACAACCAGGCGCAGGGGGGCGGATTTCATCGGGGTGCTCCCAGTTCGCCCCGGACGGGTGCGGTGGCAAGGTCCGGAATCACGGGTGATCGCCGCCCGCGGTGATCACGGACAAACCGCCGGAGCCGCGGTCTTGGCGCGGACCGCGCGGCGCCGTGCTCGGGAGTTGAACCGCCGCGCGGACCCGCTTCGCTTCGTGAAATGGTCGCGCGCGCGCTTGTCTTCCTCGCCTTGGCGACGGGTTCCTGGGCGGCGGCGCCTTTTCCCAAGCCCGATCCCGAGCGTCGCTTTCCCGAGCTGAAGGTTCCTTCCAAGCTTGGCGACCCGTGGCGCGCGGCGAAAGAGGAGTGGGCGGGCGCGCGGCGCCGCACGCGGGAGGATCCGGTGTGGGCCGATTGGCTGCGGCGCGAGCGCGAGGAGGTGGGGCGTTGGATGGCGCGCCATCGCGACCGGGTGGAGTGGTTGCCCGGCTGGTCGCACGACGGGGTGAGTCCAAAGGACGGTTCGCGGGTGACGTGGACCGACGCGATACCGCACGAGGAGGCGGAATTTTTCGCCAGCCCTTCGGATCCGCGCATCGAGATCACCCCGAAGCTGCACGCGTGGTGGGTGGTGACTTTCCGGGCCCGGCACGTGGAGACGATGGTGCGGGCGGCGCAACTCTTCCGCCTGACCGGTGATACCGCCTGCCTCGATTGGGCGGCGGGGCAGATGGATTTTTACGCGGCGAATTTCGAGCGATGGGAGCCGCAGCGGCCCGGACACCCGGCGCGCCTGTTCTGGCAGACGCTCACCGAGGCGACAAACCTCATCAAATTCACGGAAGTGGTGCGGCTGCTGGGGGAGGCGATCGCGGCGGACCGGCGGGAGGTCTGGCGGCGTGACTTCCTCGAGCCCGAGGTTAGGGCGCTGAACTCCACGCAGCAACAGGTGCACAACATCGCGCTCTGGCAGCGCTGCGCCGTGGCACAAGTGGCGCTGGTGCTGGGCGACGAGGCCCTCTGGAGGGGTGCGATCGACGGGCCGTGGGGAGTCAGACGGCAGGTGGCCGAAGGCGTGACCTCGGATTACCTCTGGTACGAGCAGTCCCTCGGCTACAATGCGTACGTCGCGCAAGCGCTGTATTCGCTCGGATTGGCGGCGGGACTCGCCGGGCGCGCGGACGAGCTTTCGCACGAGCTGGCGGTCGCCCAGAATCTGTTGTTGGCGCCGTTGATGCTGCGGTTTCCCGACGGGCGCTTACCGAATCCGGCCGACAGCCGCGGCGCGGGTCGGGCGCCGGATGCGGAACTTTTCGCCCGGGCTTACCGCGTTTTCCCGACTATCCTCGGGCTTGAGGAGGCGGGAAGGATGCGCGACTGGAACACGCTGCTTGACCCACCGGCGGCGCCGGCGCGGCCGGTCTCGTTGCCCGAGGTGAAGCCGGCCCATCTGGAATCCTCGCGCATGGCCATTCTCCGGTCGGGATCGTGGCAGGTCTTTCTCCATTACGGTCAGATCGCCCGGTCCCATAGCCAGCGGGAGGCTTTGAATTACTCAGCGTCGATCGGTGAAACGCCCGTCACACATGATCCGGGAACGGTGGGATACGGATCACCGCTGCACCGCGGCTACTACACGCGCGGGTTGGCGCACAACGTGCCGCTGGTCGACGGAGAAGGTCAGGAGGGGTACGACCGCGGGGAGTTGCTCGCGTTCGCGCCGGACCGGGTGCGGGCCGCGCAACCACGTTACCGGCCCGGCGTGCGGGCCGAAAGGGAGCTGGCGATCGAGGGAGCTGCGCTCCGCGACACGATCACGGTGGCGTGCTCCACGGGGCCGCGGCGTCTCGGACTCGCCTTCCATCTCCAAGGCCGGACGCGATTGCCGGAGGGTTTCTGGCCGGAGGCGGATTTCGGCCGCGGTCGCCCCGAGGAGTTCGGGCAATGGAGCGAGGTGCGGGGAGGACGATTCCGCGACCGGGTGGAGTTCGAGGCGGATTTCGGCGGCGGCACCGTGCTGCGCGTGATCATGGAGGCGCCGGGTGATTTCCGGATCTGGCGGGGCTCTTCGCCCGACGCGCCGCCGGGGCGCCGGGAGAGTTTTTACCTGGAGTTGGGGGAAAAGGCGGAACGAGCCACGTTCACGACGACGCTGGCGCCGGCGGCACCACGATGAGCGGCGCCGAGTCCGCCGGTGAGCCGGCGCGCCTGAGGGTGGGTTGTCCGGTTTGGGCCCACGCCGCTTGGAAGGGCAGCTTTTTCACCAAGGACGCACGGCGGGAGGAATTCCTGCCGCAGTATGCCTCGGTGTTCGGCGCGGCGGAGGCCAACCCGACTTTTTACGGATTGCCCTCCAGGGAGACGGTGGCGCGTTGGTCGGCGGAGGCGCCGCCGGATTTCCGGTTCTGCTTCAAATTTCCCCGGACGATCACCCATGACCGCCAGCTGCGCGACGCGGGGCGAGAGACGGATGAGTTTCTCGAGCGACTGGCTCCGTTGGGAGCGCGGCTGGGTCCGTTTTTCCTTCAGCTGCACTCCAGCTTCGGCGCCGCGCGGCTGGAGGTGCTGGGTAGCTACCTGCGAAACCTACCCGTGACGTTCTCCTACGCGGTTGAGGTGCGGGCCCCGGAGTTTTTCGACGCCGGGCCGACCGAGCGGGCGCTGGATGGGCTGCTCGCGGATGTCGGGGTCGATCGCGCGAACTTCGACACGCGGGGACTCTTCGCCTCGGTGGCGGATGATGAGTTCACGTGCGACGCCAAGCGGAAGAAACCGCGGGTACCCCTGAGAACGACGGTCACCGCCCGCCGGCCGTTCGTGCGTTTTGTCGGGGATCCCGAGGTCCCACGCAACGCCGCGCTCCTAGATGCCTGGGCGGATGTGGTCGCCGGATGGCTGCAGCGTGGTCTCCAGCCTTACTTCTTCACCCATCATCCGGATGACGCCCTGGCGCCCGCACTGGCGCGGGATTTTCAACGCCGGGTGCAGGTGAGATATCCCGCCGCGGGGAACCCGCCATCCTGGCCGGCTGAAATCGACGCCGCCCGCTCGACGCGGCAGTTAGAACTTTTGTAGGCGGTCGTTCCAGGCTGCCGGCCGCTCGGAAAGTTCAGACCGGAATGGCGCCGCCGGCGGGAGATGCGGCGGTTGGAAGATCCACCGTGAACGTGGCGCCGATTCCTGGCGAACTGTCGACCGAGACCGAGCCGTGGTGGAGATGCGCGATCTTCTGCACGATCGTGAGACCAAGCCCGAAGCCGCGGACCTCGCGCCCGTGCTGCTTGGTGGTGAAGTACGGGTCGAAAATACGGTCGCGAACCTCGCGGCTGATGCCGGTGCCCTCGTCCGACACCTGCAGATGGACGCGCCCGCGGTGTCCGGGCATCGCCGCAAGGCGGACGGTCTTTCCAGCCGAGGAAGCGTCGAGGGCGTTGTGGACGAGGTTCACGAGCATTCGTTCCAACAGAACGAAGTCGCCGGAGAGCAAGGTCCCGGGGGTCACGGAGGGCACGACCGACACGCCGATGCTATCGGCGTGAGGCGCCGTGTTAACGCGGACCTTCGCGAAGAGATCGCGGAGGTCTACCGGCTCGCTCCTCGGACGCAGGTTTTCCCCGAAAAACAGGGCCTCGCGCACGTAGTCGGTGATGGTCTCCACCGCGCGGCGGGCGGAGGCGTGCACCTGCGCGGCCTCGGAGCGCGGTGGAAAGCCGCCCTCGGTGTGCACCAGGAAGGCGTTCACCGGCGTGATCAGGTTCTTCAGGTCGTGGGCGAGGGAGCGCGACATCATCCCCAGGTGCTCGATGCGGTTCTGCAGGGCGATCTGGTCGGTCAGCCGGCTCCGGCTGAGGATACTGTCGATCAGCTCGGCGACCCCCTGCAGGCGCTGGATTTCGGGGTACGTCACCGGCCAATCATCCGCGCGCGTCCCGAGCGTCACGAGCAGCGTCGGGTCGGGACTGCCCTTCGGGATAGCGACGGCGGCGCTGATGCGATGGGCCTCGAGAATCGCCGCCAGGTCGCCGTTCGCCGACGAAGGGCGGCGCCGTTCAAGACTCTCCGGGGTGATCCACCCGAGGGAGATCAAGGCGCTGAAGCCGGCACGATCCCGCGCGATGCGGACTCTTCCCGCCGCGAAATGGCCGCCTTGCAGCGTGAGGATCGCGGCCTGCTCCGTACGAAAATGCCGCGCGAGGATGGATTCGCAGGCTAGGCGAAGACGGTCGGCGTCAGCGGGGCCCTGGGCGGCCGCGATGATCTCCCCGCGAAGGCCGGCGAGGGCCCGCTCATGGTCGAGGCCGAGCAACGGACGCGTGCGATCGTCGAGCCAGATGGCGCCTAGTCCGCAGGCGACGGTGCTGGTGACCCAGGCGGCGGTTTCTGGCATCGTCGTTTGCAGCAGGCGACTGAGGAGCCAAGTGGACAAGACTAGGCCTGCGAGGACTCCGCCCCGATGAGCGACGTTCGCAAGAACCTGCCGGGCGTTGAAGATACGATGATGGGCAAGCGCCCATCCCATGAACAAGTACCCCGCCACAATCACCAGAATGCTGGACCGGTTGAAGGCACGGAGGCCGGTGAGGTTGCCGAGAGTATTAAGGAATGCGACTGACATAGCGGTAGCGCCGCAGGCGAGCGCAATATACTGAATTTCAAGAAGCTTGAGTCCCGTTTGGTGACGTAAGCCGCGCAAGGTCATCAAGCCGAGCGCGATGTAAAAAAAGCCTGTAAGACTAGCATGTAGGTAGTACGCGGGTCCCCTAGAAAGAAGGTTGCTTTGGCCTCGCGCAAAGAAGTCCTCGCTCAAAGTTGATAGAGATATAAGCAGGCACACAAAAAAGATGAGCGACGAATCTCTACTAAATATACTATGCCTTTGAGATCTCGTGATGCTGAGTATGATTAAGTAAATCGCGCCAGGTGCAAAAGATGAAACTGCCGTATTTGCTCTCAGCCAAAAAGATATTCGGGTGAGTAAAAATCCATCACTCTGTGTTCCTGCTATCATTGCCCCGAGAACACACACTATCCACAGAGCCAAGATGCATGAAAATACAAAGAAAGCCCTGTAAGTGTTTCTTTGCCGATTTGTTAGATGTAGGGCGACTCCTACACTCAAAGTTAAAAGTAAGGCACAAAAGCCAGTAATTAGCATAGAAAATTCATATGCGAGTTTGTCAGCTGCGATTTCCAGAGGGGCTTTATGGGCTCTTGACTAGAATGCGGGGGTAAAGTTTCTAGGGTTCTGTTCTGAGCGATCAGAAGATGCCCAGACCGGAACGGAGCGGGTTACGTCTGGGCGGAGAATAGCTCCGCGATGACGTCCTCGAGCGGGATGTCCTCGATCGTGATGTCGGCGACCGGTCCGGTGCCGAGAATCTCCTGGGAGACGGCGACCACGCTCTCGACGGGCACCTGGAGGGTGAATTTCCCGTCCTCCGACCGCGTGGTGGCCAGCGCGTGTCGCGAGCGCCAGCCGGCGGGGAAGGCGCGCTCCGCGCCCCCCGAGACGGCCGGCAGGAAGGTGATGTTCTTGCGCCGGGCGCCGCCGGCGTTTTCCAGCCGGTCGAGGGCGCCGTCGTAGATCTTACGACCGCGGTGGATGACGATGACCCGCTCGCACAGCTCCTGGATGTCGGCCATATAGTGGCTCGTGAGCACGATGGTGACCCGGTGGCGCCGGTTATAGTCGCGTAGGAATTGCCGGACGTTCTTCTGCGAGACCACGTCGAGGCCGATGGTAGGCTCGTCGAGAAACAGCACGCGCGGGCGGTGGAGCAGGGCGGCGATGAGCTCCATCTTCATGCGTTCGCCGAGCGACAGCTCGCGGACCATGACGTTGAGCTTGGGGCCCACGCCGAGCAGGGCGACGAGCTCGTCGAGGGTTTCCTGATATTGCGCCGCCGGCAGCGCGTAGATGGCGCGCAGCAGGTTGAAGGACTCGATGGCGGGCAGGTCCCACCACAGTTGGTTCTTTTGCCCGAGGACGAGGGCGAAGATCCGGCGGTACGCGTTTTCGCGGCGCGTGGGATCGTATCCCGCCACGCGCGCGGAACCGCTGGTCGGGAAGATGAGTCCCGAGAGCATTTTCAACGTGGTGGTCTTGCCGGCGCCGTTGGGGCCAAGGAAGCCGACAAAGTCCCCTTCTCCGATCCGGAAGGAGATATCCTTCGCGGCCGCGGTCTCCTCGTACTCCCGGTGGAAAAGGCCGCGCACACCGCCCCAGAAGCCAGGTTGCTTCCGGTAGGTGCGGAATACGCGGGTAAGCCCGTCGACCTCGATCATGCGCGTTGCCGGCGGGCTCCGGTGTTCATTGGGTGAAGGCGGGAAGCTTCACGATCTTCCCTCCGGCCAGCGCCGAATCGTGGGCGCACAAGCCGACGCACGTCCAGTTGGCGGACTTCCTGGCGTTGGGATAGGCGTCGCGATCCTCGACCAGCGCCATGAGGAACTCGTGGGCGAGATGGGGATGGGAGCCGCCGTGGCCCGCGCCCTGGGTGAAGCTGAGGTGCGTCTTCTTGCCGAGATCGTACACGCCCGTGGTCGTGAACGGCCGGATGCCTTTCGGCAGGCGGTGCGCGTAGTCGGGCACCTCGACCTTCCGCGGAATCCTGGGCTCGGGCAGCTTGGCGGTGTGCAGCACGTGCGGCTCGTGCTCGATCAGTGTCCACTCGAACGACTTCTTCGAGCCGTACACATCGATGCTTTCGCGGTACTGCCGCGCGACGTCGAACAGCGAGCGGATGATGCGCGCGGTGAGGTCGGAGTCCTTAAGCTTGACGTGCGCCGTCTCGACCGCGAACGGCGAGCCGTACTTGCGGATCAGCTCCTTGCGGATGGTGCCGGAGCCGAAGCACGACACGTACTCGGCGGTGGCGTCGGTCAAAGCGAGCATCGGCCCCACGCAATGGGTGGCGTACCACATCGGCGGAAGACCGGGCCAGTAATTCGGCCAGCCGTCCATGTCCTGCTGGTGACTGGCTTGGAGGAACTGGATCTTCCCCAGCTCGCCCCGGTCGTGGAGCTCCTTGATGTAGAGATATTCCCGGGCGTAGACGACCGTCTCCATCATCATGTACTTCAGACCGGTGCGGCGGCACAGGTCGACGATGCGGCGGCAGTCCTCGATCGAGGTCGCCATCGGTACGGTGCAGGCGACGTGCTTGCCGGCCTTCAGGGCCTTGATCGTCTGGGGCGCGTGGTCCGGGATCGGGGTGTTGATGTGGACGGCGTGGATGTCCGGATCGCGCAGCAGCTCGTCGTAGTCGGTGTAGCCCTTCGGGATACCGAAGGCTTCCTGGATGGCCTTCAGTTTCTTCGGGTCGCGCTGGCAGACCGCCACCAGATTGGCGTTGGGGTGGGCCTGGTAGATGGGGATGAACTCGGCGCCGAAGCCGAGACCGATGATGGCGACATTGATCTTCTGGGGCATGATGGAAGGAAAGGAGTGGCAGCTTGCGTCGGCGCGCGGTTGAGGAAAAGCCCGAACCTCGCGGGGCGGTTCCCGCGACCCGGCGGCTCAGGCTGGAAGCACGACGATGTCGTCGGCGTGCAGGCTGGCATGAACCGTGTCGCCGGCGTGGAGAATGTCGCCGTGGGCGCTCTCGTTGGCCACGACCGCGCGGAGGCGCGTGCCGGCGCGTGTTGCAAGCACGAGGTGGTCGGTGGCGCCTTTGAAGATCTCCTCTTCGACGCGGGCCTCGAATGCGCCGGGCAGCGCCGCCGGGCGCGGGCTCACGTGCACCTTCTCGGGCCGGATGAGCACCAGCGCGCGGCCGCCGCCGGCGGGCCAGCGGTCGACGGGCACGGTGATCTCCAGCCCGCCCTCCAGCCGGACGCGGAGCGCGTCGCCGTCCCGGCCGGCGACCTCCCCGGCGAGAAGATTGGTCTCGCCCACGAAGGACGCCGCGAAAGCCGTCGCTGGCCGGTGGTAGACCTCGTGCGGCGTGCCCAGCTGCTCGATGCGACCCCGGTTCACGATCGCGATGCGATCGCTCATCGTCAGGGCCTCCTCCTGGTCGTGGGTCACGAATACAAAAGTCAGGCCCAGCTGGCGCTGGAGGCGCTTCAGCTCGAGCTGCATCTGGAGACGGAGTTTCGCGTCCAACGCCGAAAGCGGTTCGTCGAGCAGCAGGACCTGCGGACGGCAGACAAGGGCGCGGGCGAGCGCCACGCGCTGCCG
>SXGQ01434752.1_pt1 | contig 22927 bp, 22 predicted proteins | sample 3178371 | NCBI WGS metagenome assembly SXGQ01 (sample SAMN11356859, study PRJNA531348) | freshwater metagenome | isolation source: freshwater sample F1-20 | place: China: Fuxian Lake, Yuxi | collected 2017-12-25 | reverse complement strand
TGGTGGACAAAGAAGTCTGCTATTCTCCCTTATCTAACACCCATTAAGACTATTGCGGAACTACAGGCGTTTGTTCTGTAAGCATATCGTTCAGTCTCTCATTAATCAACTTCACATAGTCCTCGTTAAGCTCAATACCAATAAATGGCAAACCCAGATTTTTTGCTGCCAAACATTCGCTTCCATATCCAGCAAAGGGAACAAGCACATAACCATCTGTGGCAGATTGCTTACAAGATGAGAAAACAAAAGCGATGTTAGAAGAAATGAAAGAACTTTCTAAGCGAAAATGGTGGTAAGAACTGCCGGATTCAAATTTTCATTGGTCTAAAATTGACCCCAACACCCATTTTTTACTGTTACAAAACCATGGGAAATGTTCAAGGCTCAACTAAGGTGAGGGGTATCCAACTTCCTGGGCAGTCTGGAAAGACTAGAAAGATCGAGGATAGAATTGTGGATTATATGAAAGAGGCTCGTTCTATGAACAACGATGACGATATCAATATAGTTATTACATCCAACAATAGGATCCTTGTTGAGCAAACTACAACTAGATTTGATTCGGATCTTGGTCCTGTAGGCGGTGATTCTTCTAGTGACGACTTATCAACAGACAGCAGCACAAACGACGAAGGCTTTATTCTGGCAAACGGGGCGGATTCGTGGACGAGTAGTGCGGAAATACCAGCTAAACTTGAAGTGGAGGTTATTGGAAATCGCATGATTCTGGGCGAGTGTAGTATGGTTGTATGCTGTGCAAACGGAACACGTTTCAAGCGACTCAAACAACTATTGGATAAACTTCAAATTTCTAGCAAGTTTCGCGGGAAGATTAATATCTGGATAGACGAGGCACATAAGTCTCTGAAACTATGGAAAAAGTATATTTCGCTACTAACCCATTCTAAGATTAAGTCGGTCACACTTGTAACAGCGTCATGGGATCCTATAGATAACTTATACAGGATCCCTCGTATCCCCTACGAGATTACGCACCCCGATGTTTATCGCAGCCTTCACGAGTGCGAATGGAAAACAGTAGAGCCCCTCATAGATGATAATAAGTCGACAAGTGAGGAAAACACGTATGATTCATCTACAACCGCACCTGGATATATGACTCAAGTCTTTGGAGATAACGACCTCTGGGAACGTATTAATAAGCCCGGAACATGCTGGCTAGTTCCAGGTAATACGAAGACCATTACGCATGACGCGATTGCTGAAGATCTTATTGAACGTGGGTGGAACGGTATTAAGTTAAATGGTAAAATGAAGGTGATCTATCGTTCGGGTGAGAAAGATATTGATTACATGGAGTATAATAAAAGGAAAGAAGAGCCAAAAGACGTACTTGCGCGGCTATTCCTTGAAAATCCTACTTTAAAGACTCGTCCCTTCTTTGTAACGGGCCTCAACTGCATTAAAGAGGGGATTACATTTCAGGGAGAACATTTCATGTTTGATGGGGCCATTATTCCCAACATGTCAAGTGCCTCGGACGCGTATCAGTTAGCGTGTCGCGTAGCCGGCAATGTCAAGGGGTTGGATTTATACAAAACACATAAATCTCCTCTTATTATTACATCTTCGCGTATGCAGAAGAAAATTAAGAAGCAGGAGAATATAAATATCTTCTTACCCCGTATTCTATATAATGCAGGCAGGGATATTCCAACGCCCCTTGATAAGAGCACTGCTGCTCGTGGGCGTGTTCCCCATGATCCAAAGGGGTTTGGGTACCGTGTATTTAAAACCTTTGATAAGTTTAATGCCTATATCAGCGATATGAAGCGGAAGACATTATTTACACAAGAGCCGAATGGCGCAGATAAGTATGCTGGAAAACACACGTGTTCTGTTCAGTCATCACGTGGGGCAGAAGCACAGCCACGCTATCTAACCGAGGTGATTGATAAGATTGACCTTGCGTATGGCGGTGGTACTGCAACAAAAACTGGGTTTCCCTGTTATCTAGATCTCGCTAACGCGCCCAACGGCCTTGTATGGGTTGCTGTCATTACCGATAAGATGCAAAAGGAGTTGATTGATGCGGCCGACCTCAAGAATCCTGATGATTCTGCGGAGCTTCTTCCTCTGGCAAAGGAGTACCGGTAACTTGCGGATGTAGCCTCTTATTAATCAACTTCACATAATCCTCGTTGAGCTCAATACCAATAAACGGCAAACCCAGATTTTTTGCTGCCAAACATTCGCTTCCAGAGCCAGCAAACGGAACAAGTACATAACCATCGGTGGCAGATTGCTTACAAGAGCGTATCAGTTTATCGCATAGTGCGAGTGGCTTTTGTGTCGGGTGGTCTACACGCTCGTTCATACCTGCCCCACCAGCGAGAGCAGGAATCTTGATTACATCTCTTGGTAGTGCGCCATTCGCATGTGCCTTATAGGTGGTTTTCTTATCGCCCTTGGAGAAACGACCCTTTGTTGCAGTGCGCTCTCTTCCTGCTGCGCCATTGAGAAAGCCTTCTGTGTAGGCTTCCCTGATGTCATCTCTGTGAAACACCTTATCTGATTTCCATAGGACAATCACACTTTCATGTGAGCGTTGCCAGAAGTTGAGCGAAGCCACATTTTTATTCGTGTAATGCCAGACAATCCAGCGACGATTCACGTTGTAGGGTACTCTGGAAAGGATAAGCGCAAGGATTTCACTGAATCCGTAAATGAACATCGTGCCATTTGGCTTCAGTACACGCAGGCAGTCCTTAATCCACTGTTCGCACCAGAGCAAATATTCATCCATAGGTTGCTTATCACTATCATTTCCGAAGTCCTTCCCAATATTGTAGGGAGGGTCTGCGATAATAATCTGAGCAGAGTCCGATTCCAGCGTGGGCAGAACTTTGATTGTATCACCGTGTATTACATCCTGCCGCAGATTAGTGGGTGGTGATAGAATAGTCTCTACTGGGGTTACAATCATAGTGGCAGAAGGTTCAAGCATAGCGATTAACTGGCTCTTAGACTTACCAGTAACGCCCTTTATACTGCGTTCCTTACATAATACCTTGAGCTCAGTAACTGTTTTTTTATTGTAATCCATCTTGCTAGTTATCGCATTAGTAGTGTGTAGGCTCAATTTTTAAGGCACGTTCCATTATAAAATTGAAGGTGTGCCACCTATTTTTCAATAGGTATCATGAACGCTGTATACGTTGTTGTAGAAAACGGTGTGCCGTATCCGACTGTCTATACGTCCTTCGCTTCTGCGGCTGCCGCGGCAAAAACGAAGCACAAGGAGGAGGTAGAAGCACAGCTACGGGAAGCAGGTGGTGGGCCTACTTGCTGCGATCTGGATGTCCCAGAAAACACAGAGTCTGGCATGACATACTTGTATGTGGAAAAGGAGATTCATATTCGCATTTACAAGCTCCCTGTCGGTTAGAATCCCGCCATTTTTTTAGTAGGCGAACATCATACCGCCACGCCCGCCGTATACTCGAAAGATGTTATATGTCTCCGCCCAGACATGTATCAAATATCGCGGCACCGCTGTGGCTTCTCTACCCGCGAACGGCTGTAGTTGTAGTTTGAGATTGATATTCACAATCTTATCGAGATTCGCTTCTCCACATGGCTGTGATGGGGCCAGGAGCCCCGACTGAAACGCAAAAGGGAGATTATAGATGTAGCGATTTACCCAGGGCGATTTTCTCTGCTCAAGCCCCGGAATCAGAGAGCGGAAAACGGAGGGCGAGCCTGTCGCATAACGATATAGCGACCCCTCGTATATAAGCTGTATCTGTGAAATCGGCTCCGAGTTTCTGTAGACAAATCCTGGATGTAACTCCGAATATACTCGTGTTCCAATCAGGGAGGCATTCGGCCACCACGGGGCAATAGGCGTATATGCGCCCGATAAATCACGGGTAGCGAGGAAAGGGGCGTTCCAATAGCCCGCCTCAAATCGTTGGGCGTAGAAAAATAGATTCCGTGTCGGATTCGCAATCTTCATATAGCAGTTTACATCCGCGCCCCCTCTCGTATCTACCGGGTCAAACGCATAATGCTGGAGAATAGGCACTTGAATATCGGCAAGACGAAATCTGTTCGCCTCTACGCGGTCCAAGTATACATACTCTGCCATCAAGTATGTATCTCCCAGAGTTTGTAGAACTTGTGCGGTCGGCTCCGTAATACCAGGAATGACGGATACCTTTGTGAAATGCCCAGGATATCCATCGAGCCCAGATATATCTGTACCCGCTGGGTCGGGATAATAAAAGGGGGAAGAAGCCAGGGGGAAATATGCCTCGCCCCCCGCAGGAATGTTCGTGAGTTTGCTTATATCTCTTTGGGCAGTACTTGTGTAAAGGGCGTTTGCTGTCGCAAATGTAATACGGAGTTTCACGGGGTCAGCTTGTAGGGCATCAAGAGGAAGAAAGGTCCCTGCGTCTCCACAGCTGAACCAGAATGGGAGTGGAGTTGTGGCCTGTGTCACAGTATCGCTGCCGAATGTGAGGCCGGGTTGAAAGTGTTGTGTATTTCGGGGCAAGAGTTTATCCATGAGGCCGACTTTCTCCAGTGGCGTATAGTATTCGTCCATCACTTCGAGGAGGCGTCCATCAATCTGCTCCACGCGTGTACCTCCGATTTCCAGCGTGGCCTGTTGTAGTAGGGCATGGCCGAGCGAGTTTGTCCAACCGAATCTGGGCCCTGCGAATCCCTTATTATTCGCTATACACCAATCTATTGCCGCATTCTGTGGAGTCCCAATATCGGGCATTGTGGTCACGAGATAAAGGCGGGATAGCAGCTGCCCCTTTCTCGGCAAAGTAATGGTGGATGTGTTTCCGAGTGTCGGAAGAGTGTCGAAATCGAGGCGCACCCACTGTGTCGTAAATCGCCCCGCGCGTATGAAGGCCTTCACGAAAAAACGAATATTCGGCTGCGCCTTCTGTGTAATAAATCTGGCGTCCTGGATACCGCCGTAGACCACACGCAGTAGGGCGGCGACCATCTCTTTTTAGGAGTTAGAGGGAAACCTTAGGCATCACATCGAGATGCGGTCTAATAGGCTGACTCGTATTCCGCCTCGTCAGATTCATAGGGGGAATCCATCATTTCATCGTCATCATACATGACGGTAAAGGGGCCGGTGGGCGGCCTGGCTTCCAGTGGCCCCGACCAGTAGAAGGGCTCGTCATAATACACCGCGGTTACTATGCCGCCTTTGTGAAACTGGAAGGAACACCTATAGGGACTCGGGCACTTTATCGCAAACTCGAGCGTCGGTTTCGGATACCATGTTTTCAGCGTCCCATCGAAGTTTCTTAGAATTACACGACCAGATGGATGCCAATACGTATCTTTGCCGAAGTGGGAATGGTGTATTACGCGGTGCTCAGCCGCTCGTTTCATATAGGCGGGAAGAACAGGGCGTAGCTCCATCGTATGGAATCGCGCGGTAGAGAAAGGGAACTCTACGACGACTGTCTGAAGACAGGAAGTAACAGAGCTCATACACACTGCTATAAGCGGCAGCGACTTCAATTTCATTTCTACGCTCCAAATAAGATGGAGCCTCAACGCGGAGGCGGAATCCCGAAAATAATACATCAAATATGGCTGGGCTCGAATCCGCGTCCCGATTCCTGGATGAAAAGTGTCAAAGATTTCGCCGCGAAGCACGGTTATAAATATATGCTGTGGGGCGAAAAGAATATGAAGGGGCTGGGCATAGAGTCGTTCGAAGGTCTGCGCAAGGCCTATAGTGCCTTTCGCGACCAACTCGCAGGGAAAGCCGATATTATTCGCCTACTGGCCCTGTACAAATACGGTGGCATCTATATTGACGCCGATTCCGTCATTATGAAGCCGCAGAAGTTTGCCAGATTCTTGGACGACAACCGTGCCTCCGTGTTTTTCGGCTGGGAGAATCTGTCTGCGGCATTTACACGGAAACTGGGTCGGATTGACCCGTATATACAAAAGAGCAGGCGTATGGTGGCCAATGGCCTCATAGGGGCTGTAATGGGGCACTCGTTTATTAAACGGCTCTTGGACGGAGTTGGACAAAGTGTTGCGGAAAACTCGAATGAGGTGAAGTTGGAGGCATGGCGCGCTCTGGGCCCTCATTATACCACAAAACTCTATAATGCCACGCGCCGAGAGTTTCCGGATGTCCACGTGTATCCAATGAAATATTTCTATCCGAGACACTGGCACGGTATTTCGGACCCTGAGCTCCATACGAAAGTGAAGATTCCTGGACAAAGCATGTTATTCCAATACGGCTATTCTACGAACAAATTCAATAAGATTTTTGCGCGTAAAACACGAAAACGGTCCAGGGCCTTCGACACGAATGACGAGGAAAACGGGGTCTAAACGCATCGTCTATATCGTATAAGAATGCACTACGAGTTGAGTAAGAACAGCCATACCGACTTCTCGCGTTTCGCGGGTATTCTGGACGGCTGCCCCGAGTTTCACGGCCCTATGGGTAAAGAGCATTATAAAGTCCTCGCATACTTGGCCTCCCAGTTCGACGGAGCTACGATTATTGATATTGGGACACATCAAGGCAAATCTGCCCTCGCCTTGTCCTATAATCCCACGAATACGGTCTACAGTTTCGATATCATGGATAAGGTCGCCAATCCGGCGATTCGCTCCCGGAAAAACATCGTATTTTCCATGGACAACCTCTTTGAAGCGGAGGGACGGGCGAAATGGCTGGATAAGATTCTAGAAGCCCCCTTTATTTTTATGGACGTGGACCCTCACAACGGCTCTATGGAAATCGAGATGTACGAGTGGCTCAAAAGTGTTGGCTATAAGGGCTTCGTGATATGCGATGATATCTGGTTTTTCAAGGAAATGCGCGACAATTTCTGGTACAAGATTCCTGCGGAGGAGCGCTATGATCTCACAGATTTGGGTCATTGGTCGGGCACGGGGATTATTTCTTTTGACCCTGCTACCACGTTTCCAAAGCGGGACAATAGTGAATGGACGCTCGTAACGGCGTATTTCGATTTGACGAAATGCCCCGATGCGAGTGTGGAAATCAATAAGCGTGGTGCGGACCATTATCTCACGCATGCCATATCTACGATGTGCCTGCCGTATAATATGGTGGTCTACTGCGAGTCTGAGAACGTGGAGAAGTTGCGCGCCATGCGTCCGAAACATTTGTTGGAGAAGACGCGATTCGTGGAGCGCAGCTTTGACGAACTCCGATTCCATAAGAATGGCGTGGACTTGGTGGAGACATTCGCAGACTATCGCCAGCGTATTTGGAAGAATCGCAAAGAACATCCGTATAAATTCGACAATCGCAATACGGCGAGTTACTATTTATTCTGTATGGCGCGCTATATGATGTTGAAAGAGACGATTCAACGCAATGAGTTCGGTTCAACGCATTTCGCCTGGATTAATATTTGTATTGAGCGCATGGGCTACAAAAATGTTCAGCGGCTTGACGAGGCGCTGGCAGTAAAACGCGACAAGTTCTCCACATGCTATATTGATTATATTCCTGAATCACTTATTCGAAACACCGCAGAGTACTATAAATGGGGGCGCTGTAGTATGTGTAGTGGATTCTTCACAGGGAATGCCGAATACATGTTCAAAGCGTGCGACCTCATTGAAAACAAGTTCCTGGAGTATTTGGAGAAGGGGTACGGCCACGCAGATGAGCAGCTATTCAGCCCCGTATATTTCGATAACAAGGATATATTCGAGCACTACTACGGTGATTATCAGCAGATGATTACAAACTATGTATTCATCTACGAGGCTTGTGAGCCACCTGTTAAGAACTTTGTGCGGAGTAGCTATAGACATGGAGATCGGGCGAAATGTAAGGAGGCCTGTGCCTTCATATGGCGCTCTTTAGAGGCGGGCACATGTTCGCCTGATCCGAAATATATAAATGAAGTACAGACCTATATGCGCCTGGTGAACTAGCGGCGGCCTACGTTTTTCTTGCCCTTGTCGCCTGTGAGAACAAGCGCGTAGAAGGGGTAATAGAGATAGCTGAAGAAGAAGGCTAGACCCGCATATACTACTGTAAGAGTCGTTCCTGTCCCCGCAGCTACATTGTATCTGTAAGAAAGGACCGAAGCCCCTACGCCAAATGCTATCGTAATGATTATATATATGAGCACGGCGGTCATGGAATAGCCGTAGAATATCTCTTCTTCCTCGGCCGTGCCAGAAAACCCCTCTTGAGAGCTAACAGCCTTCGCAACATTTGCGATGTAAGAACGAAAGGACATTTCTGAATAGGGTGGATATTAATCTTCGAACATAGGATTTGCGAGGCCGTTGTCGAAACGCAGCCAGTTCATTCCAATACAGAATACTTTGACTTCCCATTGGGTATCGCTCGCTCCGCCGGGTGGCAATACATCCAATACAAGTCGGAAGGCATTCAGACGACTCGCATTGATAGACCCACTCGGCTGATGCTCTCCAGGGAATTTCGCAAAGCTGTATCCATAGATGAAACGCGAATACGCTGCGTAGCCACCACGATGCGCAGAGGCAATATTATCGCGATAAAACTGCTCTTCGGCGTCACATAGAGTCGTGCCATTAACTTGTATAATGGCATTTTTAAGCATAGGCAACTTTGCACTCGCGTTCCATTCCCGCTCAAGAGCGCTGGAGTAGTTTGTCCACTCATTATTTATACTCGTACCTTTACGACGCACGAACCAAATGATCTCCTCAATAGGGTGATTTGCCTCTAAAGGGAGTTGTACACGAATCAGGTCCGTTTGCTTGTTCACACTATATTTCAAAGGCTCGTCGAAACTGAATGTCTGTACCTGCCTGTGAAGAATCTCAAATGGCTCGCGCAACATTTTCGTGCGGAAACTTCCATCCACAATGGCTCCGTAGGTGAGAAGCTGTGTAGATTTGAATGTAGGGGCGGCCACACTCCAATCTCCCACCTTTGAGCGCCACACATTGTCGCCGTAGGTGAAGGCGAATGACGGTGCGCCGGCGTTTAATCCTCCAGAGCGCCATGCCATCGGGGCTGGGTCCCAATAATAAAATCGTCCAGGCACGACGGGGTCTCTGTAGGCGATATTGAAAATAGGCTCGGCGGGCGACCAACCTGCGCCTACCGCAGGGTTCCATATATACTGTGAGCTGAGTGTAAATGAAGATGGCGGCTGAATAGCCCATGTCCCACGCCTTGTAGAGGAACTATAACTCCAGTTGTATTGCGTCCCGTCAATATCAATGGTGAAACTGTATTGCGGGGGAATATCCCACGATCCAGTGTAAACAGCGGAGTCATATTTCCAAGCGCAACTGCTGAATGTAAATGGCGTAGAAATAGGTTTCGGCACGGATGTACAATCGTCTCTATATCCGCGCATTTGTCGTACACATTGGTCAAACGGTCTCAGCGTAATATGAATCTTCACATATCCTTCGCGAATCGCAATCATAGGAAGGGCCTCGTTCAGGCGAGATCGCATGAAAAAGAAGGGTAGAATACAGTTGAGATTTCCATTTTCTATCGGAAATAGAGTAGGGCGTCGTGTTACATCAATAAGTAATGGAGTAGATATTTGGCCCAGATGGTCATATGCGATACCTACCTGTGTATTGTAATCAGGAAAAAGGGTGCTGAAAGTCTGTATGAAATCGCCGTCGATGGTTTCCAGCGTTTTACCGTCGACTTCTAGTTCTGCGAGTTGAATAATAGATGTGCCGAGAGAGTTCGCGTATTCCCAGGCAGTAGCGCGGTCTTGATAGCTGAGTTTCCCAGCCGCATACATATTCTGTGTTTGTGCGTCGAGCCAGTGGTCAAGGCGAATCTGTAGGGCGGTGCCCAGTAGGAGGTCGCCTACTTGTATAGAGCCGAGGTCAAATGAAAAACGCTGGCCAAAGGCCGCGGGGCCACGTAGGGCCGTTTCTTGTACAACGGGTGTAAATGAGAGAACTCTGCGATCCTGGTCGCGTGTAAACCATGTTATTTCACTGCGTATAGGGAAAATATCGTTTTCTTGGAGGTCACGATTCGTGAGGTCAAGTAGGGTCGTGATTGGCCCCATAGCCTTGGGCTCTGCCGAAATAGGTGTAGAGTACACTGGCGTAGAGCCAGCCGCACCTTCTGAACGTCGAATGCCTCGCGCTTCATCCGATGTAATCGCCGTATTTGCCGACCTGTCTCCGCCGAAATACCCTATAGAGCGCACATCTGAGCCAGCTGCCTCGCTTACACTTGAGCCCGTGCTTGTACCACGCGGCATAACCGATCCGAAACTTATAGTGTCACTCCCACCAAAACGACTGCCACCCAGGGTATAGAAAGCCCCTGAGCCACTACCACTTTGTTGAAGGCGGTATCTGCTGAGGCCTGCTAGCCAAGATCTGTCTGCGCTTCCAGAGGCCAGCGCGGCAAGTTGAGCCTCACTCAGTGAGCCACTCGAGCCTCTTGCGGCCGTAATGAGTTTTGATAAATATGCGCTAACATCGCCCACCGTAGGCGTAGAAGAGGCAGGTGGCGCAGAAGTGGATCCGGGGTCCGTAAACGATGTTTTGCCAGTGGCTTGGCCATTGACGTACTGAATATATACATTATTACCATCGGCATCCGTGGCCATCACCCATGAGGAAATCGCAGAGCCTGCGGGGCCACTGGGCCTACTAGTTCTGAGACCAGCGAGCCATCTCTGCTGCGCTGCCGCTGCGACAGTGGTTGCCTGTTGTGTTTGTACGGTTTGCGTCGTAGGGGGAGGAGGCGCAGAGCCCGTTCTTGAACCCTGTAGTTGTTCCATGATAGTCCCCCACCAACTCGGCACAGCCGATCCGCCAGCCGCAAGATATGCTTTCGCGGCGAGCTGGTATTGGGCATCTGTAAATCTTAGGCCAGCGCTACCGCTCATCTGTTATTCTAGAGTGATTGGTTTTAGGCGCGTCGCAGCATATAAAGATATAGTGTCTAAATACATAGAATGTTGCCTTTGAATGTCGGAGGCGCCTTTTATATGAATCTCGACTATCGTGAAGACCGTCGTAAGGATTTTGAGGAAGGCATTGAAAAGATTGGACTCGCTGTAGAGCGCTTTCCCGCGTTCCGCACTGATCCAGGCTATATCGGCTGTACCAAATCACATCTCACCGTTCTCAAAGAAGCGAAGGCTCGTGGATACGCCTCCGTATTGATATTTGAAGACGATTTCATGTTCCTCGTTGATAAAGATACTTTCTGGAAAACTATGGCCGAAGTAGAAAAGGAAGTGGCAGATGGCTACGATGTAATCATGCTCGGCTATGCCATTATTCAATCCAAGCCACACTCTACGTCGCTCATGAAAGTCCTGGAGGGGCAGGCACCTTCAGCCTATATTGTACATTCTCGGATGTATGACCGCCTCATAGAGGTCTATGAATGGGCTCTGCCGCTGCTAGAGTCTACGCATAAGCATTGGCTCTACATTAACGACCAGGCGTGGAAAAAGCTACAGCCTGGCGCAGATTGGTATGCTACGAATCTGCGTATTGGTAAACAGCGCTCGGGGTACAGTGATAACTGTAAGGCAGTGGTACACTATGAAAACGCCTAGCGTCCTGTAGGCAAGTATGCTTAACTTCGGCACTTGCCTTCAATTACCATATTTTAGAAAACCCCTATCTTTTTCTATCTCATATAAGGCCCATGAATCCACGACTACGGTGATCTCTGTAGAAGGTTTCTTGAGAATAGTATCATCTTCCACCAGAGTTAGCGAAGTATACAGCGTCGGACGATCTGCCGTTGTAAAGTTCACAGTCCCCTCAGGTTGTCTATCCCACGGAGCTCGACGACCACGAATATCCCCCAAATCCCAGTTCATTTCACCGATGCCCGCGCCAGGGTCTCTATCCTCTTTTGCCAAATGTGTGAGAACATTCCATATACTGGGAGTAAATAGACTCTCACGATCGCGCGCGGCAATAATCAGCGAGGCGTTGTTATAGAACTCGCCTTCAGGAATATTTGGAGAAAACCTCCAACGCCGATTCGTGCGCAAATCATTCTGTGTCCGGAAAAACCACAGAATACGAGATGCCGGGTGTTGGGCGTCGATGCGGTCTGTTACAAGAGCCGGCACACCGCGAACAAGGGGCGCATAATCTTTCGGCCCGTAGGAGAACTTGTTTTCATATAATCGGGAAAAGGGAATCTCCAGAGTCTCGGACCGTAGCGCCAGTTGCGTCTCTCCGTCCGTATACACATGCCGCGTTTCCAGTTGTAGAGTGGGAGAAGGTATGTTTGTCCGGGAAAGGGGAGTTATTGCGGAGCCCCCGCCGTTCAATAGAAACTTGCGCAACCACGGCTTCGGGGCTTCTGTAGCAGCCGCATTCGATGTTTCTATCAACTCCTCTAAAGGACGAATCTCTAAGCGCAGCTTGAAGGGTTGTTTGCGCATGGCAATACTCGGGAATCCATTTCTACCCCCTATAAACGGGAGCTCTAAACGAATACGCGAGGGCGTGGCTGCCCGCGCGATAGAATCTGCCGAGCCGTCATGCCACCCCGTGAGCCGATTTTCCAGATAGGCGGAGCTGAGGCTTCCACGGGCTGCGCGACTCGCAAATAGGGCATCACCTGTGATTTCCTGTAGTAATAGTTTATCTTGGAAAATCTGGATTTTATTAAACATGAAATACCCGATACCATTCGTATATCCGTAGGTTTCTCCCGTAAGAGAATCTGCTATCAAGTTCGTGGGAATCAAGTTTTTTTCGGCTTCATTGGGGGGAAGCCATGTAGGGAGGTCCACAATAATAGTGGGGCGCACAAAGACATCTCCTGCGACTTCAAACTCGAACTCGCAACTACGACCGAACTCAGCCCCATTCAGAGGGGGTATACGCCGAAGCTCTTGTAGATGCGGGGGAATACGGTCATACCGATTCTCAAAAGGGTTGATTGTCTTTTCCATATCGTCGCCGAAAAAGTAGGTATCCTTATTTCCTCTGGCAACTGCCTCGTAAAGAGCTCCTTCGTTCCGGAGACCGGCACGAGTGGAGGCCATTCTGAAGAGAGTGAAGAGACTGCGCCATAGGTGGCGAGCTGCGTCCTCGAACACTATTCCACCACTTTCAAAAGAATCGACGCAGCCTTATCGTCCATCTTTGGCAAAGATACTTTAGCCAGTCGATTGAATTTCGGAATCGCTATCTCTACATAGACCTTTTCGCCGTCGTTTACCCATTGTGTGAGCACACCCTTTATTTCACTATACCCAAGCACTGCGTCGGAATATCCGATACGCTCTAGTTCTTTTAAGAGTCGTATGGTCTCTTTCACGCGATCCGCCTTTGATTTTTCAGGCATTTCTAATCTATACAGGAGGATGCGTTTAGGCGCATGAGTTCCGTTCCGTGGCGTTCAATAGAGCTAGTATGAATAGAACAATCATTATTTCTACACATTATATGCCCGGTAACACAGGCATACAGTTGGCCGTGGCACATATTATTGCGAAGGCATTCGATTATAGTGAAATAGAAACATTTGGTAGTTATGATCCCGAAGGGAATATGAAAAATTATGAGAATTCTAGCATATATTATTTAATAGAAAACAAATGGGATTTAGTACACAGCTTTGTAGGGGGGGAATCGTTACATCCACATCTAGAAGAAATGATGCGCTCACACATATATATGACTGGATACTTTCAAAATGGCGAGCCACTTATACTGTGGCGCAGTAGTATTTTGGAATGGTTCAAAACATGTGATATGAAAATATCGATGTACGGGACTCGTATGCGCGATTTTATGACAGCGGAGCCACCTATAAAGCCTGGGACAGATGATATTGTTTTACATGTACGCTTGGGTGATTTCGTAAATAATGAGATGGTAATAGATCCCGCGCCACAAATTGCTATACTACGTAAAGCTCTCAACACTAGTAGTCAACGCCTTATTATCGTATGTGCGAAACCTAAGAGGGATGTGGAAGAAAACTATTTGAAGTTATTCGAGGAGTTTCATCCCATTATGCATCACGGAACAGAGTTGGAAGATTTCGCCGTTCTTCGCTCAGCGAATCGTATTATGGTGACAAACTCCACGTTTTCATGGTTAGCGGCGTATATGGGCTCGGCGAAAGAGCGCTGGATTCCTGAGCCTACGTATAATACTCTGGAGAAGATTCATTCAACGGATATCCTTTATACAGCCGAGAATCATTATCCTATGCAGGGGCTACAAGTTCCTTCCGAGCCTTTCTTACCCGTGACAGGAGAGTTTCTACAGGGCCTTTGTGAATATACGGTGTTGGATCATGCTAAAAAGGGGGATTTAGAGAGAATCATTGATTATGTTACAGCCGTTGAGCGACAAATATTTATAGAAGCCCCGTGGCCAAAAGAAGTCCTTTTAGCCAAAAGTATATTTGTATATCCTTCTAAAGAGCGTACTATAGAGCGTCATGTATTCAAGGCGACGTGGCCAAATCTGCGACTGATCGTGTTTCATAACTCAGATTACGGAGTGGACTACGAAGGCCTCATACCATTTTTAGAGGCACATCCGAATGTGTGGTGTTGGGCGCAGAATGCCACTATGTGGTACCCGCGTATTCGGTGTGTGCCGATTTGCGAAGAAAATCGTATGTGGCGCGGTGGGAACGCAGAATACGAGCCCACCGTGACAGTTTCACGGAGCGTAGAGCGTGACATAGAGATTTTCATGCCGTATGTGAGTAATACAAATCCCATACGAACGCTTTGGAGAGAGCAGGCAGATGCAATAAAGATGAGGGAGCCACGACTACAAGTCGTTGGAAAACTACAGAAGCAAGCATATTTAGCAACGGTGGAATCAGCGCGTGCGATGATATGTCCTCCAGGAAATGGGGTAGATACACATCGACATTGGGATGCGTTGATAAAAGGGGCGTGGGCTATTGTCCATAATAATGAACACACACGCCTACTTATGCGCACGTATCCATCTCTTCACTTACTTCCTATAGAGGATATGGATGATATATCCGACCTAGAGATTCCGCAAGAGTTGCCTCCATTTCATCCGCTTTTATTGAGACAGTTCTGGGAAACACTATTACGTAGCCACATTGCCGCGTAGAGCGCGCAAGCGTTTATTCTTTTTATCTGATAAATATGTCTTCCAGCGCAGAAATACCAATTGTGTTTATACATATTTGGAAGAAGCCTCCTCCGTATTTGCGCGAGGCTGTTCGGCAGGCACGCGCATGGAACCCGGACGCGAGAATTGTATGTATCTCATCCGTTGTAGAAGAATATGGACATGGTGAAGAATGGGTGGCGATTGATGATATTCCTATCGGAGAAAAGCATACGCGGTTTCGCGAAACTACTGCGCTTCCAGGACTCGAATGGGATAATGGATTTTGGCAGTGGACAACAGAGCGCCTTTTTGTGCTTGAAGATTGGATGCGCTGGGCTGCCGTCGAAGAGTGTTTCCACATGGAAAATGACAATATGTTATACCAGAATATTTCGGAAGTGGCCCCCCTGCTACGAACAGTAAGTCCAGGAATATCTACTACGTGTCATAGTATCGGCCCCAAAGATACATCTCCACACGCATGTTTTTCTGTATTATATTGTCGCTCTATCGATGCGCTAAGCAACTTTTTATTTTACTTGGCGGCTTCTCCATCTACCGTACACGAAATGGAGCGCGGTGGACTATACTGGGATGATAATCCCGAAGAATGCTCCTATCTGCCCACGGCACCCGTAGGCATGCCCCTTTCCTCCGAAGAATATCGTCATTATATTGAAGATAAACGGTTCACAGAGCTAGGTATTATATTTGAAGCCGCTGCTCACGGCCAATATTTGGGAGGGTGTGACCCCAACTATATGAATACGGGAGCTGGTTATATGAATCCGGCTTGTTTTGTGCGCGCAGACCAGTATGAGTATGTGTGGCGCAAAGATGAGCTTGGTCGCAGGTATCCCACGATAAAGGATACGGGCGGCAAAGTGTGGAAAATAGCAAATCTACACATACACTGTAAACGGCTCGCAGATTTTAGCTCTTACAACCACAACCTGTGTTAGAGCAGCCGTTACATGCCTGTGAGCCCGCGGTCACTTGTTGTCGTTCTTCATAGGAAGGGTAGTTCACCACACACCCTGTAATAGAGTTACATGTGGAATAGTTACACGCGGGCTGTGTACTGAGAACTGTATTACGATAAAAGGAATATACGGCTTGCGCCTGTAGTTTACGAATTCTGTCACTTGAGTCCATCCTAAAGATATACGACATTTTCTTTATAAGAATGTGCGGTATATGGTTTTGTACGGGTCCCCCGCAACGGCGTGAGGAGGCATGTATGACTGCCCTCCATAAGCGAGGACCAGAGGCTGCGCGCACGCTTCATATAAAGGGGGTGGGGACACTCGGGTTTACACGCCTTGCTATCAACGGCCTGGACGCAGCAGGAATGCAGCCCATGCGCAAGGAGGATTTGTCTTGGGTGTGTAACGGTGAGATTTATAACTGGCGGACCTTGGCTGCCGAATACGGTATTCAGACCGTGTCGGGATCGGATTGCGAAGTCATTGGCGAGTTATACGAGATTTTCTGTAGGCGGGGTATTCCTTTAGAGGGATTCTTTCGCGCGCTCGATGGTGTGTTCTCCATTATTATTGTGGATGAGGGGCGTCAGCAGATTATTGTGGCGCGCGACCCCTATGGAGTTCGGCCGCTGTATTCTGGTATCGCAAGAAACGGCCAGACGGCCTTTGCGTCGGAGATGAAGGCCCTGATGCCTATTTGTGCGGCTATAGAGGCATTTCCTCCTGGACAGTTTCTAAGGATTGAGATGGGTACGTCGGAGGTGTATGACGCAGCGCCGTATCATTCGATTCCATTTCTGAAGAGCCCGCTGTTTACGGCTATGCCCGAAATGAGCGGCATGGCGGTCGTTGCTGCCTTGGAGGCCGCTGTGAAGAAGCGGATGATGACGGAGCGACCTGTTGCCGCGCTGCTCAGTGGTGGCGTTGATAGTAGTTTGATAGCTGCCTTGGTCGCAAAAGAGTTGCGCGCTGCTCGGGCCCCACCCTTGCGCACATTCAGTATTGGTATGAAGGGTAGTACAGACCTCTTTTATGCGAAAAAGGTGGCGGAGCATATCGGCTCGCAGCACACGGAGGTTGTGTTGACCGCGGATGACTTCTTCGCAGCCGTGCCCGAAGTGATTCGCGCCATCGAGTCGTATGATACGACAACGGTGCGCGCCTCTGTAGGGAACTGGCTCGTGGCGAAGGCCGTGGCGGAGCAGAGTGATTGTAAGGTGCTGTTCAATGGCGACGGCGCGGATGAGGTCTGGGGCTCGTATCTCTATTTCTACGGGGCTCCTTCCGACCACGCGTTTGAGGAGGAATCACGGCGTCTTCTCAAGGATATTCATATGTTCGACGTATTGCGCTCGGATAGGTCTATTTCTTCACATGGCTTGGAGCCGCGCACGCCGTACCTGGATAAACAGTTTGTCGCTACGGCCATGAGTATTCCTACGGCGCTACGTCGGCCTGTGCGTGGAGGTAAATGTGAAAAGTGGCTCATGCGTAAGGCCTTTGAAGAGAGTGGTCTTTTGCCGACCGAAGTGCTTTGGCGACGGAAGGAGGCGTTTTCGGATGGCGTGAGTGGGGCGGAGAAGTCATGGTATGAGATTGCCCAAGAGAAGGCGGAGACCTTGCTTGGGGCCGATTGGAGAAAAAATGGGCTAGACGGTTTGGAGCCTGCTAAGACGGCCGAGCAGCAATATTATCGCGAGTGTTTTGTGAAGGCATATGGCAAGGAGCATATGCTGGTGAATGTTCCGTATTTCTGGATGCCGAAGTGGACGAAGGGGGTGACCGACCCTTCTGCGAGGGCCCTTGCGGAATACCTGCATATGCCTACCGGCATGTGCCAAAGTTAGGTATCAGGATTTGCCAAACCAGCAGGTGGAAAATATTTTCTAATAGTAGAAATGTATTCTGCTCTCTCTCGGTCTCAGCGTGGCGGAGGGGGTTTTCCAAGCAAAGTTCGGGAAGGAACTGAGAGAGAAAAAAATGCGAATGAGGAGCTGGCCGCGGCGGAGGAGGAGCTGGCCGCGGCGAAGGAGCAGCTGGCCGCGGCGAAGGAGCAGCTGGCCGCGGCGGAGGCGGCGCGGAAGGAGGCGGATAACGCAGTTCCGGATCCGAATGATGGTGAAAAACCCCGGAATATCAATGATATGAAAGAATCGATTAAGAGGTTGCGACGAACAATGAAAGCCCTCAATGAAGCCCTCCGTGATGAGAAAGCTGCGGAAGAACGGGTAACAGCTGCGGAAAGACGGGTAAAAGCTGCTAATAATGGCAAAGGGGTAAGGAACACAGTGAGTAAAAAAGGCGGGCGCAGGCGCTATACCCTACGCAAAAGAAAGGGGATTCGTCGGTAATGGAGTATTTAAACCAGCACATCACGGTACCGCGATGTGCCAAAGTTAACTACCCCTAAAGGGGTAGTTATTTTTAGCTTACATCGCTACTGCAGGCATGTAAAAGCTCGGCAGAGCCGACCTACTTAACGCGCCCACCCGCGCTGCTGGCGCAGCGTTGTAGACAAAGTTAGGTACACCCCGGGGGTGTACCTAACTTTGGCACATGCCGGTAACCTTTAGTCTATCTCATAAATATCCCGTTCCGCCCAATAGCGCACATGGCAGAACGAGCCTACGAACATCAATACGAGACCAATGAGGAAGGTAGTCATGAGAGTATCTGTGGGGCCATAAATCATGGTAATCGCAGAGCTTGTGAGGAGTATCACCAACCCGCTACTTATGAAGATGTGTGGTCTAAAATCACCGACGGGCGCATACGGGTATCTATAAATATCAATATCACGCATTTCTGTAGTATGCGACACAGGCGTGACGACGTGTAAAATTTATTCAGCGCAGCCACTGTGCGGCAGTTACTATGTCTGTGGCGCAATGTCTTGGACGACTTGTGCGAGATACGAAGGGGCTCGGCCTCCTTGAGTTCGACAATGGGGGTGGAGTGTTCCATATTCCGTATCGGTGTGAAAAGATGACGCGGAATGGGGATTTGTGCGAAGCGTGTGAAACGAAGCAGAAGAAGACGATGGAAAAGGTTGCGAAGATTAGTGGCTCCACGATTCAAGGGATGCTTCCTTCGTACTTGAATGGGCGTGTCACAGAGCCGATTCCATTTTGGAGTCGACTCTATGACGGTGCGTGGTACCGTCTAAAGATTAGTTCAGGCTCTACAGTTAGTGAAGACACGATGGCGAGGGCACGTAAGGCCGCAACTGTTGCCTATGAGGGTGTGGAAGTGGTAGAGCCGCAGGCGATGCCTGGGACTCGGAAGCCGAGGGCGAAGAAGGTTGTGGCTGCTACTGCGGCGGCTCCTGTGGCGGCTGTCGCAGCGGCTCCTGTGGTGGCTCCTGCGGTGGCTCCTGTGGTGGCTCCTGTGGTGGCTCCTGCGGTGGCTCCTGCGGTGGCTCCTGTAGCTGCCGCGGCGCCTGTGAAAAAGGCTCCGCGCAAAGCCCCCAAGGCAAAAGAGGCGGTAGCCACCGTGGCGGCCGTAGCGACTCTAGACCCTGTAGAGCTCCCTGTAGAGGATACACACGAAGTCTATGTGCGCGTAGTAGAAGTGGATGAGAGAAAGCTATATCTCGCCCCAAAGAAGCAGAAACTCTATGACCTGAAGTTCAAGTACATAGGGCGTCTGAAAGATGGAAAAATAGTGGCATTTCCTGATTCGGATGCGGATGTTTGAGGCTATATGTCTAGTAGACAGTCTCGTATCCATCTAAGTTTTGTATCATATGCGAGGGCAAAACTCGCCAAAACAGCGCGCTCCTTCAACTTTTTATCTTTAACGGCATCATATGCTGTCTCCACTTCGAACTCATTCACCTTGGAAGAGTTATATTTTTCAACTCGCAATACGAACTGAGCAACATCATCCGCAGTCGTTTTGAGCAACTCCTTTTGAGCTTGAAAGGCTAGTCGTAACTCTGCGCACGAAAGATACGGGCGCACCGTGGTACCCGTACGAATGAGCGGGCACTTTTTATGGACATTGAACGCTTTCTCTAGGGCACTGATATAGTTATTAATCAATAGATTCGTATCCATTTTCCATTGCTGCGCCTTTACATTGTTAATGGTATTGAAATAGTGAATAGCCTCTGATTCTGATTCCACAGTCTTTTCTCGAACTGTCACATTAAAGTGAGGCTCACAAAAGGTAGAGCTATAGAAATCGCGGACAACAGAAGCACGGTGCTGGCCATCAATAAGATAGGATGACAACACCATTTTGCCATCGGCAGTCTCTTCATTATACTTCACAATACTATAGCCAGAATCAAGGCTATTTATTTTTGATCCTACTGCGACCTTAATGGCAGCTGCGTGCTCTTGATCGAGAATTCGTTGCCCCTTCCATATTGGAATAGCAACTAATTCGCTTGTCGACATCAGTCGGAGGATTGAACCATCACTATATTGGTGTAGCATCAGTATAGAATATGAAAATGGCTACAAAATACTCAATTTTTAAGCAGCCGAAATCACCCCCTACCCGCCGCAGCAAGAATGTATCTAGACACACTATAACTCGTGCTACCCTTGTTCGCAGAGAGTGGTTGCCCCACTTTGGTCGCACCAGCCACCGCAGCCCCAAGAGTCGTCCCTAGACCCACGCCGGCATCTGCGCCACCACCCATTCTTACCAGATTATTCGTGACGGCCGTATCGGCCGTTTTTGACACATAGTTCGCAAACTGTGTCTGCGCCCCCTTTTGAGTCGCATACGTGGTTTGGCTGTAGTCCGTGTTAGACATCTATATTTACTCTCCAGATTCTTTCTTCGGCTGTAAAGCGCTCCAACTCACGGGGAACTTCGTCTCCAACAACTGGCAAACAGCCTCCGCATACGCCTGAATCTCTGCTTGCGCATATGGAGAGAGTCGTAGATTACAAAGGCGCGCATAGGCCGATAGAGACCCTGTCTCAATGAATTCCGTATACATCGATTGTGGAAGAACACCTCGCGCAACTTCCGGAGCTACATTTTTTGCCAACAAGTGTTCATAAAACTTAATGGCATTATCTTGAAACTCCCCTATTTCTGCGATAACAGCAGCCTCTCCCTCAATAGAAGTTGCCTTCGACCCCTGCTTCTTATTCGTATCCCGCTCCCGAAGAGTGGGAGGCAAGAAACACTCGGGCGTATCATCAACATAACGCCGAGACACCTCATTCCGAGCAAATCCAACCGTGTGACGAAACCATTCACGCGCCACATAGATAGGCATCTTCAAGCGAAGCCGCGCCTGCGGATGAAAAAAGGGGGTAATATGGTCATGCTTCGCAAGATACTGTATGAGTTTCTCATCGCGCGGCTCCAACACTTTCGACTCCTTTGCGAACGACACGCGCGCCGCATTCACCACCGTGAGGTCATCACCGAACGTCTCCATCAACTCTACAAAGCCCTTCCCATCCAATACGAAGAGTTTTGTGGTCATCCCTATACAGATATAAAAGAGATAGTTTAGATGATATTGCGCGCGCGGTAAGATAACTAAATATATTTATATAAACCCCTATAGAATGTTAATACTTGAGGATGAGCTCGCAAGCATAATGGAAGAGCATGGGATAGCGTTAAATGGCGTATTTCATATTGGTGCGCACAAATGCCAAGAGATGCCTATATATAAAAAACTTGGCCTCGAGCCCACCGATGTTGTATGGATAGATGCGATGGATACCTATGTATTTTTAGCAAAAAAATGGGGTATACCGCATATATATAACGCTCTAGTAACAGATAAAGATGATGATGTTGTAATGTTTAATGTATCAAATAATGACGAATCTTCAAGTATATTAGAACTGGAGATACATTTAACAGAACACCCCGATATTCACTATGTAGATAAAGTGGAGATGAATACTATCACAATAGACACATTTTTCAAACGCAATGGATTAGATGCTAAAAAATATAATATGTGGAATATTGATATTCAGGGTGCAGAGTTACTCGCCTTAAAAGGGGGTGTGGAAAGCCTCGCGCACACGGATTTGCTATATTTAGAAGTGAATGAGCGCGAGCTATATAAGGGATGTGCCTTAATAGGGGAAATAGACACATTTCTGGAGGTGCATGGATTTAAACGCATCCGAACGGAAATGACACGGCACGGCTGGGGAGATGCAGTATATATAAAATCTCGTGGGTCAAGAAGTTCTCAGGCAATAATAACGGCGTTTGATATTGGTGCGAATGATGGCTCCTGGACTAAAGCAAATATAAACCGATTTAATAAAATAGTTTCTATAGAGGCATCACCCACAACATTTGAAATATTAGTAAATAATTCTAATAGTGGAAAGAGTGTTTTACTAAACTATGCCGTTTGTAATAATAACGGTGAGGATATAACATTTTATATGGCAACAGGTAATCATGCTCTTTCCACTATGAACAAAGATTGGTTAACAAGTGAAACCTCCCGATTTTATAATGAACCCTATACACAAACTACATGTAAAACTATTACCATAGATAACTTAATAAAAATGTACGGATTACCTGATTTGATTAAAATAGACGTTGAGGGCGGAGAATATGAATGTATATCTTCATTGACGCAAAAGGTTAAAATGCTCTGCTTTGAATGGGCTTCTGAAGTCAATAATATTACATTCAAGTGCCTGGATTATTTGTTTACGATAGGGTTTACACAGTTCTATATACAAGGTGGTGACCATTATACATTCAGGCCGAATGAAAATGACTTTTATGATATAAATCTTACAAAAAATAAGTTGCTTAACATGAAAGAAAAAATAGATTGGGGTATGATATGGTCTAAATAATGTTCCGCAAATATAGATACAATGATACCA
>SXGQ01900458.1_pt1 | contig 22930 bp, 20 predicted proteins | sample 3178371 | NCBI WGS metagenome assembly SXGQ01 (sample SAMN11356859, study PRJNA531348) | freshwater metagenome | isolation source: freshwater sample F1-20 | place: China: Fuxian Lake, Yuxi | collected 2017-12-25 | reverse complement strand
ATGCCGGTCATGCAGTCCCGCTGCAGAGGCGAGGTTGAGCATATCGAGCACGTCCTCAAGAACCAGCGAGTGGTACATCGGACTTCGCTCGCAATGGCCGCCATCCGGCAGCACTTGCGCCGAAACTTCGGTCCGGAGGATCTTCAGGCCCCTCTCAAGCCAATGGTTCGATCGCGCGCAGTCGATGGCGAGGCCGGCCATACAGAGCGCCTTCGCGTTCACGAAGAGGTGATTGCCACGCAGGTGATGCTCGCAGCGCTTGCCCAACCATTCCGCCTGCGTCGCGAGGCTCCGGGCGAGTTCGTCGTCGAGGTCGCTTCCGGACAGGTGCCACTTGATCCAATTGGATATCCGAAGCGAACAGGGATACGGCAACCAACCCGTGCCCGTCACGGGAGGATTCTCCCTGACCCAGCGGTGCAGCAGCGCCTGATGGAACCCGATGCGGGAACACGCGTCCTCCGCGAGCAGGTCCTCGAAGTAGTGCAGGTTGAAGTTCCACAGGAGCCCGTGTCGCCGGTCCTGCCACGATTCGGGCGAGTCGCACCTCCCGTCGATCCCGATGAATCTCACCGTCCCGTCGTCAAACCAACTTCGCGGTCGGTGGATTGGAGTTCGGATCGAGGGCATCCTCCGCATCGATGCATGGAGTTCGGACGGGGCACGAGGCATCCATGCGGCGTGTGCAAGCCGCCGGAATAACTGCGCCTTCGGGAGACGGATGCAGGTATTCCAATAGAGCCCTAGCCGTTGCATCCGCGATGTGCTGGCACTTCCATGGTGCATGACTACGCCTCGAAGTCGATACCGTACTTGCGTGAAGCAAGTCCTGCAGAACCTCCGGTCAGGAGCCACGGAAGTCGCGGAAGTTCCGGTGCCATGCGTCCGTCCCGGCCACATCCTCGTCCGCACGACCCGCACGCTGATCTCTGCCGGCACCGAGCGCATGCTGGTGGAGTTCGGTAAGGCTGGATGGATCGAGAAGGCGTGGCAGCAGCCCGACAAGGTGAAGTTGGTGTGGGAGAAGATCCGCACCGATGGCCTCGTGCCCACGATCGAGTCGGTGATGAACAAGCTCGACCAGCCGCTGCCGCTCGGCTACTGCAATGTGGGCGTGGTGGAGCAGGTGGGTGCGGGGGTCACCGGGTTCGCCGTGGGTGACCGCGTGGCCTCGAATGGCAAGCACGCAGAGGTGGTGTGCGTACCGGCCATCCTTTGCGCAAAGGTGCCCGATGGGGTCACTGACGACGCCGCCGCATTCACAGTGCTGTCGTCGATCGCGCTCCAGGGCATTCGGCTTGCGCAGCCGACGCTGGGCGAGACGGTGGCGGTCATCGGCTTGGGTCTCATCGGGCTCGTCACCGTTCAGCTCCTACGTGCCAACGGTTGCAAGGTGATCGGGGTCGACTTCGATGACACCAAGCTGGCCGCTGCCCGTGCCATGGGTGCCGAGACGGTCAACCTCGGTGCAGGGCAGGATCCGGTGGCGTTAGCCGAGACATTCACCGCAGGCCGTGGCGTAGACGCCGTGCTCATCACGGCGGCCACCGACAGCCACGAGCCGGTGCAATCCGCGGCCCGCATGAGCCGCAAGCGCGGCCGCATAGTCCTGGTGGGTGTAGCGGGGCTGAAGCTCTCGCGTGCAGACTTTTACGAGAAGGAACTTTCGTTCCAGGTCTCGTGCTCATATGGGCCAGGCCGTTACGACCCCTCATACGAGGAGCGCGGCAACGATTACCCCATCGGCTTTGTGCGATGGACCGAGCAGCGTAATTTCGAGGCTGTGCTCGATGCGATGGCGCAGAGCAGCCTGACGGTGGGGGAGCTGGTGTCGCACCGCTTTCCTGTGGACGAGGCCGAGCGTGCCTATGACTGCATCACCGGCGGGCAGCCCACGCTGGGCGTGCTGCTCGAGTACAGCCGCTCCGCGAGCGAGCTGCTCCACGTGCGTACGGTGCAGGTGGCAGGCAACGCTTCGGCGCCACCGACGCAAGCTGCACCGGCCCGCGCCCGCATCGGCTTCATCGGTGCCGGCAACTATGCCACGGCAGTTCTCATGCCGGCGTTCCGTGCCGCGGGCGCCGAGATGGTCGCGGTGGCCTGCTCCACGGGAGTCAGTGGTGTGCATGCGGCCCGCAAGTTCGGCATCGGCCGAGCAACCACCGACACCGAGTCGATCATCAGCGACCCGAACATCGATGCGGTGGTCATCACCACCCGCCACGACAGCCATGCCGCGCTCACGTGCCGCGCACTGCGCGCAGGCAAGCATGTGTTCGTGGAGAAGCCGCTTGCGCTCACGCTCGACCAGATCGACGAGATCGACAGCACCCTTGCGGAAGTGCGGTTGGCAGGCAAGTCGCCGATCCTTATGGTCGGCTTCAACCGCCGCTACGCGCCCCATGTGGTGCGCATGAAGCAGCTCCTGGCCGGCGTGGCCGGCCCCATGGCCATGGTGATGACCGTGAGCGCTGGCTCAGTCCCCGCATCCCACTGGACGCAGGACCCGCAAGTCGGTGGTGGCCGCATCATCGGTGAGGCGTGCCACTTTGTGGATCTACTGCGGCACCTCGCCGACAGCGAGATCGAGCACGCATCCATCGACCGCATGCAGAGCACCTGCAGCGACACTGCAACAATTAACCTGAGGTTCAGTGACGGCTCGATCGGGACCGTGCATTACTACGCAAACGGCAGCAAGGCCATCCCGAAGGAGCGGCTCGAGGTCTTTTCGGGCGGCCGCGTACTGCAGCTCGACAACTACCGCGTGCTGCGTGGCTTTAGCTGGCCCAAGTTTCGCACCATGCGCCTCTGGCGCCAGGACAAGGGGCAGGCAAGCTGCGCCAGCGCGTTCCTGAGCGCGTTCACAGACCGCGCGACAGCCTCACATCCGCTCATTCCGCCCGCAGAACTGATGGAAGTCGGACGCGCCGTAGTGCAGATCAACGCTACTTCCGTGCGGTGATCAGCATGAAGAGCCCGAAGCCTGGTAGCAAGGCTTTGATGAGCCCTCGTGGCCATATGCAGCGGGCAAGGGAGAGGGCGGCACCCTGATGTCGCTGACCCGCCCCTGACGACAGCAAGTCGCCGTGACTCAGGACTACATCGATCGAAATGGATTGGAAGTCCTGGAACAGCTCGCGCGCCTGCTGGCGCGAGTATGCCTTGGTGCCCGGGCTTTCGAGATGCTCGCTGTAGATGCCTTTGAGGCTCCGCCAGGGCTTGCCGCGTAGAAGCGCGTACCGGATCCAGAGCATGAAGCCCACCATGCTCCAGGTGTGATAGATCATGACCTTGGCGATGCCGCCCGGCTTCAGGACGCGGAAGATCTCTCGCGCTGCGGTGGCCGTGTTGGGCGAGTGGTGAATCACGCCCCACGAGTAGACGAGATCGAAGCTGCCGTCTGGGAAGGCCAAGTGCTCTGCGTCTCCGATGGCGAGCGAGGACTCGAGGTCGAACGCCTGCAGCCTTCGCCGGGTGTGCTCGACGGCCCGCGGCGTAAGGTCAATTCCGTGGAGTGTGGCTCCAGCCTCGGCAAACTGCTGGTGATCGGCTCCGAGGCCGACACCGATCTCCAGCACATCACGGCCTTTCCACGCCGGAAAGTCCGCGAAGCGGAGGATGTACGGCTCGAGCTCGTAGCGGTGCACTGCCTGCTGCTGGTAGTCCTGCCGTGTGAGACCGCCGAGGTAGAGCCTCTCGCCGCAGGAAGCCTCATGCCAGAAGTCGCGGACCGCGATCTTGTCAGCGTGCGGTTGGAACACCGGAAGTCACCTCCTGTCGTCGATCGATGAACCTTCGGCACCACACCTCGATGCAAGCCAGCGAGAGGATGGTGTAGGGAGCGTGCACACGACCTGCCTCATTGTCCTCCATGAGTTGCGTGACCGCCTTGGGATCGAAGATCCCGCGTCGGCGCACCACGGAATCTGAGAGCAACTCCCGGAACCACTCCCGCAGATCGCCCCTGATCCAGCGGTCCAGCGGAGCGCCGAAGCCGGACTTGGAACGGTGGATCACCTCGGAGGGCAGGTACGGCTTCATCGCCTCGCGCAGGATCCACTTGCCTTGGGTTCCACGCTGCTTCAGCTCAGGGGGTAACTGTGCGGCGAAGTCCACCAGTTCAAGGTCTAGGAACGGCACCCTCACCTCCACTCCTGCGGCCATGGACATCTTGTCCGTGTAGGGCAGGTTGTGGTCGCCGAGGAAGAAGCGCTGCTCGAGCGCCAGCATGCGTTCCAGCGAGGTACCGCTGCTCGGAAGGCGGGAGAGGTAGTCGAGCATCGGTTCCTCCGCGCGTGTTCGGGCGATCGCATCGCGGAGCGCAGGCGCGAACAGGCGAGTCAGGTGATCCTCGTCGATCCACCGGAAGTAGTTCACCAGTGCCTCGTCGCCGCACAGGTGCACGCCCGTCATCAGCTTTCGGAATCGCCGGCCCAATGCGCTACGGGTGCCGAGCATGCCCTCGGCCAACCGCGCCGTGCCCCGCTTCAGTCGGACCGGCAACCAAGACCAGTACGCCTCGTACATCACTGCGATATGCCGCCGGTAGCCCGCGAAGAGCTCGTCTCCGCCCACGCCAGAGAGCAGCACCTTCACCCCCATCGAACGCGCCAAGCGGCTGATGTACAGCACGTTGAGCGCAGCAGGGTCGGCAACGGGCTCGTCGAGGTGCCAGATCATCTGCTCAAGGTCGTTCGCAAACTGCGACGCCTTCACCTCGACCACATGAAGGTCGACGCCGAGAGACTTTGCCGTCCGCTGTGTGTACGGCAGGTCATCGACGAAGCCGGGATCGTTCGCGCCATCGGTGGCGACCGTGAAGCACTGAATTGCCGGGCTCGACTCCCTTGCGAAGTGCACGATGCTGCTTGAGTCAAGGCCGCCCGAGAGGAATGCCCCGACCGAAACGTCCGCCACCATCTGTCGATGCACGGCGCGGCGCAGGTGCGCCGCTGTCGCCGTGGCCCACTCACTGTCGCGGCGTCTCGGGGAGGGCGGGGCCCGACGGATGGGCGTCGAGTACCACATAAACTGGCCTACTTCCCCCGCGGTTCCAATCCGCAGGCACTCGCCCGGCAGCACCTTGCATGCCCCGTCCCACGCCGTGCGTGTCCCAGGTGTCCACAGGAAGCTGATGTACTGATTCAGCGCATGGCAGTCGAGAGTGGGGGCGGTGTCGACGAGCGGCAGGAGCGCCTTGAGCTCACTGGCGAAGGCCAGATAGTCGCCGTTGCGGATGTAGTAGAGCGGCTTCACGCCAAGCGCATCGCGAGCGAGGATCAGTTCCTGCGACCTCCCATCCCAAAGCGCAAGGGCGAAGATCCCGTTGAGCCTGCACAGGAATTCCTGTAGTTCATTGTTGGTGGTTGGTCGGCGATGCTCATAGAGGCGCAGCAAGACTTCCGTATCAGACCGGCCGCGGAATCGCACTCCATGACGTTCCAGTTCGATCCGCAAATCCTGATAGTTGTAGATCTCGCCGTTGTAGGTGAGTACGATCGACCCGTCGTCAGACACCATCGGCTGGTGGCCAAGCGGCGAGACGTCGAGGATCGACAGTCGCGTTTGGGCGAGCGCGACGCGGTGAGTCTCGCCGATCCACGTGCCGCAGTCATCGGGCCCCCTGTGTGCCAGGGACGACTTGACCGCGGTTACACGCGATACAACAGCAGCGGCCGACTCAGCCTCCGCAAATCTGACGAACCCCGCCACTCCGCACATCAATTCACCCCCGATGGTCAATCCCCAGACCCTATGTGAATGGTACGCACGGTCCGTGCGGTTATCCGAAGGCTAGCGCAATCACGGGGCACGACCTACCGCACCGTGGCCCAATCCCGTGGCTGTCGTATGACGACCTCGACTGCGTCGGCGAACCTCTTGACTCCCAGGCGTTCAGAGAAGACCTCCTCCGCCAGTTCGAACGCTCTATCGGCAAGGCTCTGTCGCAGTGCCGCATCCTCAATGAGCAATTTTAGCGCCTCGCCGAGCTCCTGCGGATCCCTCGCCGCAGTGAGTAGCGCGTGGGTTCCATTCAAAAGGAAGTCGGGCACCATCCCCACTCGGGAGCAAACACACGCCAGCCGTGATGCCATTGCCTCAATGAGTGCGTTCGGCATCCCCTCCCCCCAAGACGGCAGCACAAAGATGTCATTGCAGGCCAGGTGCGATCGCACCTCCTCGGGCGACTTCCAACCCAAGAAGCGAACGCAATCTTCCAGGGAGTGTTCCCGCACAAAGGCCTCCAGCCATCCTCTACTGTGCCCATCGCCAACAACGGAGAGTTCGAAGTCGAGCCCGGACTCCTTGAGCAGCCGCGCTGCGATCACCAGATCTTCTACACCCTTAGCACGTTCTAGCCATCCCACAAACAAGACTCTTGCGCGTCGCGTATGTGGTTGGGGTACGCGGTTCCGGCCGATCCGCAAAAGGGCCTCGGTAGCAGTCCAGTTCGGGATGATCGGCGAAGACTCGACTGAGTAACCGAGTTTGTCCACCGCGAAACTCTGCCACGAAGGACCTTGACAGAGAAAGCGATCCGCATGTGTGAGCAGCGCCTTCATGAGCCATCGCTGAATCCTCGATCGATCAAAGTCGTGGATGAGATTTCCGCCACGCAGGAACAAGATCGACGGTATCCGAAGAAGGCGCGCCAGCACGGACATGCACCCCTTCTCGACATAGCTGGGCCCTACCGTTGCGAACAGGAGCACACCACTGGGGCGATGTACCAACACCTCCCAGGCAAACTCAATCAACCTGAGGGCCGCATATCCGCCGCGAACGAGAAGCGGTGGCGGGGGGTTTGTCTTCTGCGTGGAGTCAATGAACCGGACCGCGAAGCGTGCTGAGAACTCGGCGCCCATTACCGCGCGACCAGTCGTGACTTGGCCGCCCCGAACCTCCGTCGATGGTGGGGGGAAAGCTCCCACAGCCAGCAGCTTCGGCACGCTCTGCTTCATGTCTGGATGGGCCTTGGGCCGCGCCCGACGACTACACGGTCGCACACCGCTGTGCAATAAAGCCGAGGGTCGGAGTAGCCGGGTGGAACGGACAATACAACTCTACCTCAATGACGTTTGGAATTCCAAATGCTCATCTGAAGCAGAGACCATAGCAGGAATCCTCGACCGGCGGCGCGCTCACGGTGCAACTTAAGTTCGGCTTCCATGGCGACCCCGCAGAGGCCAAATCTGTGCACGAAGGATCGGTCTAGCAAGCGCTCTCGAGCGCCATCAAACAGCGTCGTACGGAGCCACTGGTCGAATGGGACTCCAAACCCGGTCTTCGGGCCATCGATGACGTTGTCTGGGATCCTGCCGCGCAGTGCCGCACGCAGCAGTGCCTTCTTTTCGAGACCACGCACCTTCCAGCGCGACGGCACTCCCACGACGAGCCGAGCAACGTGCTCATCCAGGAGCGGCACGCGTGCCTCGACGCCCGCGGCCATTGTTGCCCGGTCGACTTTCGGCAGGAACTGCGACGGGAGCTGCAACGTCAGGTCGGTAAGCAGCATCTGCTGAACCGGGTCATGGTCAGCAAACCGTGTTGCGGCATGCCGATAGGCAAGGAAGGGGTCCGTGCGCTCCTGCAAGTCAAGGCGGCGGTCAGCGAGCAGAAGCGACTCTGGCGGGCACTCCGGTGTGTTGACCGTGAGGAGTAGGCCCATTCGACAGGTGGGGTCCGCAGCCCCGACCGAGCTGGCCAGCCGAGCAAATCTCCGACCCAAGTTGCCCATGCCTCGAACAACGGGAGTGAGCGCTGCAGGCCACATCCGCCACCAACGGTCATTCTGCAAGAGAGCGTAGCGTCGATATCCCGCAAACATCTCGTCGCCGCCATCACCTTGCAAGACAACCTTTGCCTGGCCGGCCAGAGCCTTGGCCATGAGGTAAAGTGGAACGTTCGCTGCATCAGCGAATGGCTCGTCATGAGCCATCGCGAGTCTCTCCAATGTGTTCCAGAGGCCTGATCCGCCGACCGCAAGGTGCGTGTGCGGCAGATCGAGGTGACGTGCAATCTGCTGAGCACCTGCGAGTTCATTCACGGCGCCCGCAAAGTCAAAGGTGGCGGTGAATGCACAGGGTGTCGCTCCAGCGGCTTTCGAGGCGGATGCAATCGCAGCAGAGTCCAGCCCTCCGCTCAGGAACAGGCCGACCGGCACATCGGCGACGAGTTGGCGCCGGACTGAACGGTCGATCGCGTTGCGCACCAGCAGGACGGCTTCATCGAAGCGCTGTGCTCCCGGTGGCTGCTCCAGCCACTCCTCGATACGGAACCACGGCTCGATGCGTGTCCTGCCAGCCTCTGCGATGAGCCAATGTCCGGGCAGTAACTGCCGGACACCCCGATAGAACGTCCGATCCTCGTGCGTGTTGCCAAACCAGAGATACTCGCGCAACGCCTGATCGTCCAACGCTGTGTCTACTCCGCCCGCAGCAAGCACCGCCTTGATCTCTGAGCCGAAGGCCAGACCCAGTCTGCACGCCCCGTAGTACAGCGGCTTCACGCCGAGCCTATCGCGCATGAGCACAAGCCGCTGCGCCGCCGCGTCCCATAGCGCGAACGCGAAGATGCCCTCAAGGCGCTTGAGTCCTTCTAGCCCCCACCGCGCATACACCCGAAGCGCCACTTCGGTGTCTGACTGACCTCGCCAATCCCTGATCCCCTCGATCTCGAGTTGCCTCCGAAGTTCCCTGTAGTTGTAGGTCTCGCCGTTGTAGGTGATTACGGGTCCTGTGTCGCCGAGTCGCATCGGCTGAGCCCCCGCGCTAGACAACTCGAGGATGCTGAGGCGACGGTGACCGAGGCCGACGTGGTTGGTGACGATGTGACCGTCGCCGTCTGGGCCCCGTGGAGCGAGCGTCGCGTTCATCCTGCAAACGCACGCCGATACCTCCCCCAAACCACTCGAACTTGTCGGGGAGAGCAGGTGGATGCCGCAGATGCCACACATGAGAAGTGAGTTAGTGCCGTGAACCTTGCAGCAGGGCCAGAATCTGGTCCGTGCGACGGTCAGGATGGAAATCCATCGCGCGCTCGCGTCCCTTGCGGATGCACTCTGCCTGCCGCTCGTCGGACCAGCCCAGGCAGTCAAGAAAGGCATTGCGCAGGGCGAGCGGGTCTTCCGGCGGGACGAGAATCGTATCCGTGCCTGCGACCACCTCCGGGATTCCGCCAACATTGCTCGCAATGATCGGTAGACCGACGGTCATGGCTTCGGCGAGCACAAGTCCGAAAGCCTCCTGAAGCGGGACGTGTACCAGAGCGTGGGAAGCCGACATAATCACGTCTACGTCTGGTCGAGCTCCTAGGAAGTGCACACGATCGCAAAGCGGACTGGCCTCGACACAGTTCCGCATCCTGCGCACCTGCTCGCCGTCATCGCCCGGCTCAGTATCGCTACGACCCGCGAAAACGAGCCTCAGCTTGTAGGTGGCGAGGATCGGCAGTAGTGCGTCGACCACAGTGAGGTGGCCCTTCGAGACCAATACCCGTCCGACGCAGAGCACGATCCGATCCTCCCTCATGCATCCAAGCTCATCCCGAAACCTCTGTACGAGTAGTGGATCACGGCCAGCCACGGGTCGCGTTACCGAGTTGTAGATAGTTGCAACGCGATCTCGAGTGCAACCGATGTAGCGCAGCCAGGCCTCAGCCGCCATCTGCGAGACGCCATAGAACGACACCCGGGCTCCACAGAGCCGCACGAGCTGCCAAGCAAGCCACTTGGCGTTGACGGCTCGGGTCGATGGTGCCACTGCATGCACCCCTACGATCACCCGGACGCGCATGCCGAGAGTCGCTAGCGCCGCCAATATGGAGGGCGCATATCCGGAGACCTCGATGGCATCGACCTTGAGTTGGCGCACTAGCTTCCGCAGCCGAAGCGCGCCGCGGATCACATGCCGGAGGGATGGGCTAGTCGGCATGTTCAGGTAGTGCGTGGCTACCACGGCAGGTATCTCCCGCTGCGGGCAGCTATCGTCCGGGATCGCGAAGTTCGCGGAGTGGTGGCACAGCAAGAACGCCGGCACCCCTAGTGCAGCGAGACTCTCCGCCAGTGACAATGCCAGATTTTCGTATCCGCCCGGATACCGAACTTGTGTGGTGTATACGAGGATGCGCATTCTTGGGCTGACAATTCCGGGCCTAGAAGCGGAGGCCCTGTCGCCGCATCACCTCGAGAAGCACGAAGGCAGCCCACTCATCCTGTCGCGCCGTGCGCCGATTCACGGCAGCAGCCAATGATCGCTTTCGGAATCCGTCCCGTAGCAGCTGCCGAGCCGACTCGGACTCGAACACGGATCGCCACATCTCCGCGCATAGGCGCGGGGTCCACTCCCTCGCGGGCACGTGGAAGCCCCTCTTGGGGCGTGCCAGCACATCATGCGGCAGGAGATCTGGGAAGGCGTCAGTCAGGACGGCCTTGCGCCTGCCATCACGGAGCTTGTAGTCACCGGGGAGCGAGAGTGCGAGTTCGACGAACGGCGTGTCCAGGAGGACAGGCCGGACCTCAAGGCCACTGTGCATACTGACAACATCACCATCACGCAGAAGGGTGTCTTTGAGGTAAGTCTCGATCTCGTACGAGCTCATCTGGTTGATGGAGTCCGATACTACGGTGCGGGCTCGTGCCACTGCCATCGCCACCTCGCTGCTGACCGTATCCATAAGGGTGGAATCAAGATCCAAGGTACGTCGCAGTGTTCTGATATCTAGCCCGAGCCGCATCGATGGTAGAAAGCGGTCGGGCCGCTCGAGCGCACGGATCAGCGCCCAGATTCGTGAGCAGCCTCGAAAGCCTGAGACGTGCCGCAGCAGCTGGTGCACAAGCGGCGGCGCATGAAGCGGGAGGCGCGTACAGTCGCGAAACGCTCCAAAGTGGGGGTAGCCGGCAAAGAGCTCATCAGCGCCTAGCCCAGAAAGGCAGACCTTCGCATGCCGTCGGGCGAGCATCGAGACTGCAAGTGTGTTGAAACCATCGACACTGGGCTGATCGATGGAATCGAGGAAACGGTCGAGTAGGCCGGGCCACGATCCTTCAGTGACGACTTCTTCGTAGTGATCGGTACCGAGATCAACGGCAGAGGATCTCGCCTCTGCTCGCTCGTCATTGTGCCCGAATCCGATCGTGAATGTCTGTATAGGCTTAGAGGTAAGCCTTTGCATCAATCCAACCACGAGACGGGAGTCGACTCCACCGCTCAGGAAGGCGCCGATGGGCACATCAGCCATCGCATGGGCACGGGCTGCGTCTTCGGCAACCGCGCGGATCCGCTCGACGGCCTCGGGATAGGACGAGACTATCGGTGCACCGCCCGAGAACGCCAGTGGATCCCAGTAGCGGATGAGTTTCAGGTGGCCATTGCGGAACACCCCCGAGTGACCCGCAGGACACATCTTGACGTCCCGAATAATCGTGCGGGGTTGGCGGACAGCCCCTTGGCGGACCATCTCGGCAGCAGCGACTAGGTCCACCGTTGGTGACGTAACCCCCATCGTGACAATCGTCCGAAGCTCCGATCCGATGGCGAATCCTCCACTTTGCGTCGGGATGTAGAGGAGCGGCTTGATGCCAAGCGGATCCCTCGCCATGAACAGAGATCTCGCTTTGTCGTCCCAAACCGCAAACGCGAACATGCCCCGCAACCTGCGGGCGCAGTCCTCACCCCACCGAACATACGACCAGAGCACTGTTTCTGTATCTGACTCCGTACGCCAGGCGACGCCTGAACCAAGCTCCCTTCGTAGCTCGTGATGGTTGTACACTTCACCGTTGTAGGTGATCCAAAACCGCCGATCGGGCGTGCACATAGGCTGCCGCGCCCGCTCGTGCGGATCGACAATCGCAAGGCGCGTGTGAAAGAGGGTGCAGCCCCCCGAAGGCGCTGTCATCGCGCCAGACCCATCGGGTCCACGATGTGCGAGCGAGGCCAAGACGGCCTGTCCGTCCACAGCCTTTGCAGGAGCGACTATCCCGGCGATTCCACACATAGGCTTTGGCGCTTGATGCGGCTTGACTGCGCTGTCACGACCCTTGTTGTGTCAATGGGTCAGCCATAAATCGTCGGGTAGGCTCAGAGGAATTCTATGACGGAACACACTGCGATACGAGAGAAGATTCTTGAGAGTTTACCGCTCCGTTACCGGGTATGCCCTTACGTGGCAACCTATCAGATTCCGGGATTTTCACGCTACTGCGATGGCATTGGCTTTAGCTTCTGCCCCGAGCCGGTTGAGATGGACGACTGGTACTGGTCGTTTGTGAGTCGGGTACGTGGTGCGATGGGGAGGTCATTTCTGCCGATTTGCCGGCTCGCTGACGGTGAGTTTCGGATGCTGTTCTGGCCCGTGCTGCCAAATCCGCGCCACTCGGCCGCTCAAAGAGTCAAGGATGCGCTTGTTACAGTTATCGAAGCAGCCGAGATGGCCGTGCGGGGCTTTCGCGCAAACACACTGCCGCATGTTTCATCAGGGCAGTTCTCTGCACGAGAGTGGTCAAGTATCCGCAGGCGGGCAAGCGATGCGTTTCAGCACGTCGGAAGAGAGGGGATCTTGGCAATGCACTTGGGCGTAGCCAAACAGCCATTTCAAGAGCAGTACTTCCCCTCAATACGGCGGTGGCTCGCCGAGGGTGGACTGGAGCTTTCGCTGCAAAACTACGTTCCATTTTACTTTGTGTACGCACTCCTACGGGGACCTGCGGGCGATTTCATCTTCGAAGGAAGGCGCGTTGTGGTTGTGCACTCTGCAGAGGGCGATCGCCAGCGCAAGATTACGGAGGCCATCAAGAGGCGAGGTGCCGAGACCGTGAATTGGATTCACATCTCTCGAGCACGTTCCTTTTCGGACCGGTTGGACGTTTCTGAACTTGTGGGGCACTGCGATGTGTGCCTTGTTGGTGCTGGCGTGGGCAAGGCGATTGTGATGGAGCAGTTACGGCCGCTTGCCGTTCCAGTCATCGATGCCGGATTTGTGTTTGAGGCTTGGGCAGACGAGCGGCGGGCCCTCACGCGTCCCGTCATGATCCCTGATGAGCGCCAGTGACAGTGGGATTGCGACCTTCCAGAAGCCCCGCAGTGAATCGTCAGCTCTCTCGATGAAGCAGTCTGCGATACAGGGCCATGTAGGCTTTCGCTGCTACTGGCTTGCTGAATAGGGTCACTACCCTGGTTCGCCCCGCGCGGCCCAATGCCTCCGGGTTTGGGTGAGTGAGAACCCAGGAAATGCCGGCAGCTAGCGACCCCGGATCAAATGGGGAGGCCAGATATCCGGTCTCGTGGTGGGCTACAATCTCCTTCGGTCCGGTAGCGGCAAAAACAGCAGCTGGCGTGCCGCAGGCCATCGACTCGGCAATTGTCTTTCCGAAGGCCTCGCTCGTCGCGGCGGATACGTACACGTCTGCGGCGGCATAGAGGAGACGGAGCTTAAGATCGTCATGAACATAGCCGAAACTGTGCAGTAGGCGTGGCACGGCACCTAACTGCGTAGCCGAAGTCTCACCAAACAAGACCGTTCGGTAGTCATCTGTCACGCGCGAAAGTGCTTCGAGCAGCAATCGCCAACCTTTGTAAGGATCGCCCGGGGTGAGTGCGCCGGCAAGAACCAGCTTGCCAGCCTCAGGTAGTCCGAGGATACGTCTGGCGGTAGTCCGATCAACTGGAGCGAACACATCGGTGTCGACACAGTTAGGGATCACTAGAACTTCGCTTTCGCGGAACAGGGAGCTACGCCGTGCCTCATCGGCGACCCACGCACTGATGCCCACCACAGTCAGGTCGCGCGGAAGAGATCGCAACTTGTTTCGCCACGTCAAGCGGCTCAGATCCCAGTGCATTCTGCTTCTAAGGTGCGGGCACCGACCGCACTCGCGTTCAAAATGGTCGCAATTATGGATGCTTGGGTGATGACAGCCGCCGGTAGCCGGCCATAGGTCTCTCAGAGTCCACACGATTGGCGCTCCCACATGGCGGAGCGAGCGCATGGACACGAGCCCGCCGCCGATCCAGTGCAGATTGATCACGTCAGCGGTCATCACCCCTGGGATCCGCCGAATTGAGCGGCCGCACAGTCCGGGCGTGAACAGAGCTCGAGATCTCTGTCGATATAGCTTCACGGGAAACTGGTCGAGAGACCGTCTTGCTGCTTGGTCCACTCTGGGGTGCACAATCGCTGGGAGTTGCACCACCCCGACTCCCGGGTGGCCTCCTACCACATCGGTAACCAAAGTGGAGTCAAATCCCTCATCCAGAAGCGCGCTATGTAGTGTGAGTGCACCCCGCGCAGCACCGCCGCTCAGCGGCCCCGAAGTGAGGTGGCAAACGCGCATTGGTTCGGAGCGGCTCGAAGGCACTGTCTCTTGGAGCATACAGGTAATGTAATGATGAGTGTCAAAGTACACTGACTGCGTGGCTGCAAGTAGCGCCAAGTCGGCTTCGCGAACGCGTCGCCCGATTTCTTCTTTCAGTTGTCTCTGGGCACTCTACCTACTCTGGACCGCATCGTTGCTCAGCCTGCCCGCTTCGCTTGTGCCAGGCAGCGCGGGTGCGTACTCGGTGCAGTATCGCTTAATCAACTACCTCACTTACCTGCCTGTTCTGTTTCTAATCGCTAGATCGCTCCGCATCCCACAAGGGATGCAGGAAGCCTGCCCACCGTCGCGTGCGCGACCGCTCGTTAGGGGTTTGCTGGCAGTTGCGGTGCTGATGACATTCGTTGGAGCTCTAGGTGCGTCCGATCCATCGAAGCTCACGCGTGCGCTCATGATCGAGGGATTACCGCTACTCGCTATGACACTAGTGTTGCTCGGGTGCGCGGAAGGTCGTTCGATCAGTGCCCTCGCGTCACTCGTCTCGCTGCAGGCAATTCTTGGTGCCGGCATTGTGCTTGTCACGCTTACTCGCCATCCCGTACTCGACTGGCGGGGCGAAGTGAATGTTGCTCACGAAGTCGCCTACGGACTGATCGCGCCCGCGACGCTAGCGGTACTGCTGCTACCGGTCCTTTTGCCTTGGCAACGTATCGCCGCATTGGTCGGGTACTCCGCGGCTATCGCGCTAGGATTTGCATATCAGGGACGACTGGCGGCGCTGCTTCAGGTGGTGCTGCTACCCACTGCTTGGATCCTCATCCATGCAAGGCGCGGCGCACTCGGCAGATCACTTTGGCGGTCTGCTGTTCCCTTTGCAGTCGTAGCGGTGGCTGTGACTGGGGCGGCGCTTGTGATTCCAGCCGTTCGATTGCAGCTGGAGCGCGGGATTGAAGGAACGTTATCGAGGTTTGATAGGTCCCGACCCATCGCCGATGGCGGCGCGTCGGGGGAGGCTCCGGAGTCGCGCTGGACTGAAGCGGAAGAGTTTGTCCGGACGGCCTCCTGGAAGACCTGGCTCGTCGGTGAGGGAATCGGCGGCACGTGGCGATCGGAGTACATGGCCAGCGACTTTGACGGAGCTCGATGGCCGATGGTGCACTTCGGACCGCTGCACTTGGTTCTGAAGGGCGGGCTACCGCTGCTTGTCCTCTACCATGTGCTGTTCGCAATGATCGTGATTAGACTGTGGCGCGCCAGCAGGAGGGATCCAGTTGCAGGGGCAGTTCTGGTCTATGCTATCTTCACATACCTAGGCTTTCTCTCTCATGGGCCTGCAGTTCACCGGTACAGCACATACTTCGCATGGGTTGTATTCGGTATTGCGTTCGCGAGCAGCCGTACACCTCACGGCAGCTCGTCGCGACTGCCGAGCACGTAACGGCGAAAGGCAAACTCAGCACTTCCCCGAAGCATGGCGGTGACTCCGATGACCCCGACCGTCCTTAGGGCCTCCGAAAATGCCCTCGCTGACCGTTGGGAAGTGGCAGACAGCAATGCCGACACAATCAGGGGGGCGAGGGGCGACAGAGAGACGCGCTGATTCGCCTTAAGCCCTGCTGAGATCGCTGTTTCCGAGTACTCACGCACGAACGCCAGCGCTGCTCGGGCTGCAGCAGTCTTCGCGTCAGCATGCTTTCGAAAGTTCGCGACCACATCTTGTCCATAGGCGACCTTGCCCCCGGCAGCCACGATCCGTAAGTGCAGGTCGAAGTCCATGCAGATGTGGAAGCGATCATCTAGCCCGCCCACGCTCTCGTAGGCGGTGCGCGAAAGGAAGATGCCAGGCTGGTGCCTTCGCGTTCGGGGTCGCCGCGTGAGCAGCATGTTTTCAGGCGATAGTGCTCGTGGCACACTTATGCTCAGTTCGCTAACGCCGCTTGGCATGTCTACAAAGTTGCGGACCGGGAACGCCAGCATTGCCGCGTTCGGCTCCTTCGCCGCGAGCTCCGCAACGCGCCACAGCGCACCCGGCTCGAGAAAGTCATCTGAGTTGATCCAGTTCAGGATCTCGCCGCCCCCGATCTCGAAGCCCCGCCGGATCGCAGCTGTCTGCCCTCCGTCAGGTCCCGACTCCCAATGGGTAAGCCGGCCCTCGTACTCGCGAATGATGTCCACCGACCCATCTGTGCTGCCACCGTCCATCACTATGTAGCGAAGCTTTGGATAGCCCTGCGAAAGCACGGACTCGATGGTCGTGCGCAGGTAGCGAGACTGATTAAAGCTGGGGGTCACCAGCGTCATCCATGGGAGACTCGTGTTTGTCTCATGCACCGTTGTGTCCCCGGCCGCGCTCAAATGGCCAGCTTGTGTCGATCAAAGATCTCCCACCAACCTTGTAGATCACCTTGGCACGCCTCGCAGAATCGAGTTGTTGAGATGCGTCATCGGAGTGACCGTAGACGGACAACCCATATAACGTATAGAGTGGGAATACACTCCGACCCATCGTACTTGACGTTAGAGGTATCCTGTGGACGGTCGGGTAAATGCAGAGTTGACGCATGGATCTGTTGAGAAAGTAATGGCCAAAGATCTCAGATGCAGCCTGATTCAGAGTTGGCCATGGCGTCGCGGCCGCGGCGCCCTCGCGCGTGCACTGTTCCCTCGCGGAACGAGAGGTCGCGCGACCTTCAAATTCAGTTTTGGCACCTTCGTCGATGCGCCAATTGATCCGTGGCCGGCGGGGTATCGCGATCTGTTCTTGTTCAACGAGTTTGAGTCAGATCAGGTGCGGCTTTGGAAGCTGCTCTTGAAGCCTGGCGACGTCGTAGTCGATGGGGGAGCAAACTTGGGATTTTGGTCACTTGTCGCGTCAAGGCTAGTTGGTCCAGATGGCCTCGTAGTTGCATTTGAGCCGCACCCCGAAACCGTTGAGGAACTAAGGCGAAATCTGAGTGCATCGGCGGCAACAAATGTCATTGCCCAACCCAGCGGCTTATGGCACTCGGCCGCCTTCGCAGCGATGGACAATGGTGAACAAATGGCGTCACGATGTGTGGCGCAGATTCGGGTGCAGACCACATCGGGTGGGGTGGCGCTGATGGACTTGGATGGGTTCTGGCTGAGCCACGGGCAACTGAGTAGCCGTCGAATCGCACTCATCAAACTCGACGTCGAGGGATCCGAGTTGGGCGCGTTGAAGGGAATGCAACGAACTATCGAGCGTGATCGTCCGATTCTGACGATCGAGTGGAACTGGGAGACATCCGAGCGTTTCGGTTTCGTGCCGAGCGACGTACGCGAGTTCCTGGCCAAGTATGGCTACCGTGCGTACTCCACCGACGATGGAGCGCTCGTCCCGTTCGTCGAGCCACGGCGTCAGCAGTCACCGACGGTCTGGTACGTACATGCTGAGCACTTCGAATGTTGCAAGGTGTAAGGTTGATTGTCTGTAGCTAATACTCTGAGTAGCCAGTGGATTCGACTCGCCGCAATGCTCCAGAACGATGGGTCTCCATGGATAAGAGGGGGGCGAGGTTTGTAGTGATCGGATTCGGATCATCCAGATCCGGCGGTATTCCGGAGGTCACGATGCAGGTGATCAGAGCTCTGCAAGCTCGGGATGCGCGGGTGTGGGAAGTGGCCTTCGTCGGTCGTCGGCGATGGAGGATGATTAAGTGGGCAGTAGTAGTGCTTGCGCTCTTGTTAGGCATGCGTCCAATCGTGATGCATGCCTACTTGTTCGAGGCGTGCCGACCGTTGCATTGGCTGTCCCGTCGATGGGTGGTATGGGCTCACGGAATCGAGGTGTGGGGCAGACATGGGCTTCGCATGTCGCCCAACCTCGGTTCAGCAGAGCGAGTTATAGCGGTGAGTCGATTCACGTCTATGCAGATACGGATTGACCGTCCAGACCTGCCAGTGACCGTGGTTCATCCTTGTGCGATGTGTGATGTGCCCGGGACTAAATCGGTCGCTAACTGCTCGAATGAGATTGTGACGGTTGCCCGTTTGAGCACCGACGAGGCTTACAAGGGGCACGACCTGACCATGGAGGCGCTAGGGGTGCTTAGCAGGCGCGGCATTCTTGTGAGGTATCACATTATTGGCAAGGGCGATCGATCAGAGATAGATCGGTTGGGAATGTTGGCACGCCACCTCGGCATCGATGATCATGTGACGATTCACGGGTACCTAAGCGACCCCGAAGTGTCAAAGATCTACTCAAGGAGCCGGGCGATGGTGATGCCGAGTCAGGTCATCCGACGAGAGGATTCTCTCTGGGGCGGTGAGGGCTTCGGTATCGTGTACGTAGAGGCTGCAATGCACGGTCTCCCGTCAATCGGGTGCATTGAGGGCGGCCAAACGGACATCATTATCGATGGCGTGACCGGGCGGCTTGTGCAACCCGACCCTGCCGCTCTGGCCAACGCAATAGAGGAACTATGTGACCCGGTGCTTTCGCGCCAGATGGGGGCCGAAGCACGGCGGCGCGCTGAGGCAGAGTTCAGCTTCGACCGATTCCGCCGAAGTGTGTGGGGTGCGCTAGCGCAGGATTGAGAGGCCTATCTGAGTGATGTCCGGCAAAGGTTACTGTCATGTGGGAGTTCACTGCGGATACTCTGAGGACCCCGACGATTGGACTTCTTGATTGATAGTGAATCGCATTCTCAACACATCAGCCCGATGGATGGCACAGACAGGCGTGCGCCGTGGTGTCCACCACTGTCGGTACGAAGTCATGCAGTGCACATCTGGTGTGCTGTGGTGCCCTGCGCAGTTTCCTGAGACGGGGAGATCGGCTGCCGCATGTACCTAGCCTCCGACCCAAGTCGAACATTCGAGTGCACCAGATCGTGGGTGGATGCTTCTCTGCGATCCGTGGCGCAATCTGGCAGGCGGATTCGGGCGGGGTCCGCTCTCGTAGCGACCCCCGCGCCGCCGTCCGATATGGAGAGCACAGGCCTGCGTTTCTCGACACAAGAATCACTCAAGGCGCGGGTGATCGCGACTATGTGGCGTGGCGATTGCCCTCTACACTACCAGCGTAGATTTGGCGGGTTCGCTCGGGTAGTAGCTGTTACATCGCTGTTGTTGGGATCCAGCTCCAGACTCCGGCCGGAGTTTACGGCTGATGGAGTGCATGTGAATAAACAGGGCGCTCATCCATTGGTTTCGGCACTGGTCGCAGCAGTAAGCGTTACTGCAGAACCTTGGGAACGTACATAAATGCGAGCCCCGGCGTCCCAGAATCGACTGGCGCACCCCCGTGGCGACCTGTCTCTCTTCTCGACTGGAGTCAATCCGAGTAAGGTCGTACTGATCGATGCCTATGGTCAGGGGGATTCCTTGCTGGACGTTGGATGTGGCAACGGTTTGTACGCTATGCGTACGTCGCGTAATTACTCACGGATAGTGTTGTTGGATGTAGTTGACCGACGCGACCAAGCATCGGCGCACCTACCATTTGTGACCCTAGACGCCTCCGAAATCAGTAAATTGCCGAGTGGGCCATTTTCAACCATTTTGGCCTTCGATATTATAGAGCATCTAGACGATGACACGGCGTTCCTGCGGGCGGCGAGGGATATCTGTGAAGGTGTGATTATTGGATCAGTGCCCGCCGCCGAGGACGATCGACTGCGTGCAATTGGGTTAACCAATATTCACCATATTGATAAAACGCACCGTCGCGAGTATCGGCGTGAAGAGTTGATCGGCGCGTTGACTTCGAGCGGATTCCGTGATGCCCGAGTTTTTCCCCAGCCATCTAATGGATTGCTGCTAGCGCCGTTTGCACTGTCTACACCAAACGTATTCTCCCGCGCATGCGCCTATGCAATCTATCGGGTGATGATGGGCCTTCTGAAGGTGGGCGTGTTACGGAACACAAGCGTTGCAGATTGGTTGTTTGTCGCGAGGCGCTGACGTCTCTTTGCAGCAGCGTTGATGACTTGTGCCACCGGGGTTGCAAATGCGGAGGCTGCATGCCATGAGTCGGATCAAGGGCTTGGCAACGGTGTTTAGGGATCGGCTTGAAGGGTGGCGGAAACTGCCGCTCTCGCTGGAGCGGGCAGCCGCCGACTTGGGTGACCTGCGCGAGCTCGCCTTACTCGAACAGATCTGCAAGTCCTATCGTCACTCCAGTAACCCGGTAGCACGATGCGGTGCCAAGTGTTTTTCGCAATCTGACGAGGATGGAATCACTCTCGAGATAATTAGGCGCTTGGAGATTGGCTCAGCAGGCACGTTTGTAGAGTTTGGTGTTGGAAACGGTCTAGAAAACAACACTCTAGTGCTGCGCAGTTTAGGGTGGAATGGGTGTTGGATTGGCGGAGAAGATCTTGCGTTCACGTTGCCTCCGCAATGTCGGGGATTTACGTTCGTACGCGAGTGGATTACGTCCGAAAACGTTGTTCGGCTCTTCCGTGCTGCCCAGGATTCACTTGGGGCGAACAACGTTGACCTACTGTCCGTTGATCTGGATGGCAACGACTATCACTTAGTGAAGGAGCTCTTGGAGTGTGGGCTGCGTCCACGGGTGATGATTCTTGAATACAACGCGAAGTTCCCCCCGCCAGTCGAGTGGGTCATGCCGTACAACTCCGCCCATGTCTGGGAAGGCGATGATTTCTTTGGCGCATCGCTTGCGAGTTGGGTGAAACTCCTTCAGGCACAGGGCTACCGCTTGATATGTTGCAATATTGCGACAGGAGCCAACTGCTTCTTTGTCCATAACGATGATGCTGGCGCCTTTGGGGATGTGCCTGACGATCCTCGCTCCAATTACGTACCGCCCCGATATCGTCTCTTGAGTAAGTTCGGTCACAAGGCAACGCCGAGATTGGTTCGTCATCTGCTACAGGGTGGCGTAGCGTGATTGCCCTGAAATGCCTCGTCACTGGTGTTGCTCCCATTGTGTCCTGGGGTACGCGCGTTGTATCGAGGCCCCTCCGTGTCAATGATGTTGAGACCCCCCCCTCGCTCCAGACAATCAGTGTGACCAGGAGTGTCCACCGTCATGCCGAACAACCCTTCCAGGCAGCCTTAGGGCGCATCCCATCCCGTCCGACGCCGCTTCAGCGACCGCGAGAAGCTCAGGATCCTCGACGTCGCCGAGGTCTGCACCCGACCCGGTGAGATCGGCCTCTTCCTCCGCCGGGAGGGGATCTACACCTCGCATCTCGCCAACTGGCGGCGCTGGCTCATACGCGTGCACCCCGACAGAGTCCCTGCGGGCACCGCGACGACCGAGACCCGGCTCCGCCACGAGAACGCCAGGCTCGAGCGCGAGGTTGCTCGTTTCCGCCTGAAGCTCGAGCATGCGTAGAAACTCCATCTACTTCAAAGCGGATGGCCGAGATGTTGGAGGAGCTCGACCGCGACGCGACCTCGCGAGGTAAACGGAGGCGGGCATGACGCTTGTCGACGCCCATCACAGCGAGCTCGGGAAAATCCCGCATGCGACGCGCTCGGGGTCTCGCGGGCGACCTGGTACCGGCAACGCGCGCGCCGAGGCCACATCCGGATTGATCCGAATGCGGTCGCATCCACGGCGCATCGGCGGCGACGAGCGCGCGAGGATCCTCGGCCTGCTCTGCGAGGATCACTTCGCCGACTTCACGCCGCGATAGGTGCATACGGCGCTACTCCCAGCAGGGACGTACCTCCGCTTGTCGAGCTCGATGTACAGGATCATGCGGGAACGCAGGGCGATCTGCGAGCGGGGCAGGATCGCCTCGCACCCTCGCCACGACAAGCCGGTGCTCGTCGCGACGTACCCCCGATCTCTGGTCCAGCGCTATAAGAGTCGAGTTGAATCCATTGTCAGCACGAGTTCTGGGCGTTGACAGTGGTGCGCTGAACGGGTCCACCCTGTATGAGAGACTTTCGAGGCCCAGGGGCCGAGAGGAGTCTCCAATGAAGCGCTCGAGAAGGAAGCGTAGCCGTCTCGAGGACGTGGTCGCGAAACTTGGGGCAGGCTGACGAGGCCCTGGCCAAGTGCACGCCGATCGCCGAGGTGAACCGGGACGCGTTTCGCCGGATGAAGGAGCTGGACTCCTGATCCTGAAAGAGGTGGCAAAGGGGGAATTCTGAGCCCGGCACGGCGCCGCCGAACCCGTACCGGGACCGACTGGTCACCTGGCTGCGGGAGCTGGCCATGGCAAATCCACGCCGTAGCTGGCGCTACGTCATGGATCTACTGCGGAAGGAGCGCTGATCGGCCGGCGCGCGACTGATGAAGCGGCTTTGGCAGTTGGAAGGCCAGCTGGTGCCGCAGAAGCGCGTGAAACGCAGGCAGATCGGCACGGGCGAAAGCGGGCTTGTGCGCCGAAGGGCCACGCGGAAGATCGAGTTGTGGGGCATGAACTTCGTGCAAGACCGGACGGTCGACCGCCGCCCCTTCCGCATGCTCGTGGTGATCGACTAACTGTTGGCGATCTGGGGAGCACTGGCGCACCTCTGGGCCTACTAGGGGCCGGAGATGATCTCGAAGGCGGTGAAGGCCTGGTTTGGGGCGAGCGGCACTGGCGCGCTCCACATCGACCCGGGTGCACCGTGGCAAAACAGGATCGTGGAGAGTTTCAACGGCCGGCTGCGCGACGAGCGCCT
>SXGQ01522419.1_pt1 | contig 22932 bp, 21 predicted proteins | sample 3178371 | NCBI WGS metagenome assembly SXGQ01 (sample SAMN11356859, study PRJNA531348) | freshwater metagenome | isolation source: freshwater sample F1-20 | place: China: Fuxian Lake, Yuxi | collected 2017-12-25 | reverse complement strand
GTTAGGCTCTGAACCGTGCACTATCTTCACGTCATGCAGCGACATTTGACCGGGGGCCAGCTCTATATCGACCGCATGTGTTTCATCTACCGAAACAGCTAACTCCTGGCCACGCGACAACATATTGTTTGGCGCAAACGTATCTACGTGGGGCGTCAACTCGCCAATGTGACTGGCGGGGATGACCCGCATGCAGCCGCTGGCTTTGTTGCTGGGCGAGAGTGCGATCCAGGCGGTGACAACCTCGAACGGCTCCAAACCCCAGTAAGTTGCATCCTGATGCCAACTGACAAAAGCCTGATCGCCGGGCTCTTTGATAAACAGAACAGACTCCCAGCACAAGATATTGGGGCCTATGATGCTTTCTACGGCATCCAGCACTTTTGCAGACCGAATCATGTCGTTGAGCACCGGCATCAAAAGGTGCGGTTTGTGCCGGTGTTTTTTTGAGATCTTGGAACCCTGCCTTGTTTCAAATGCCTCAACAACACGGCGCGCAGCATTAGCCTCTTCGGTGCTCAGTGCCGGCAAAGGGAACAGGTAACCATTTGCCAAATAAGACTGCTGCTGATTATCTCTCGATGCAGGTTTCATAAAACTCACTTACCGATTTGAATTGTTAACGTAACAGACGCCCCAAGCCCAGCGAGATATCAGGAATCAACATGACAAGCACCAGGCCAATAAACTGTAAACCCATAAATGGCCACATGGAGTTGAATATTTCATTCAGGCTTATGTCTGGCGGCGTCACTGATTTTAAATAAAAGGCAGCCTGTCCGAACGGTGGCGATAAATACCCGATTTGCATTGTTATATTGAACAAAATACCAAACCAGATAAGATCATAGCCGAGGCTGATTACAACCGGTGCAAAAACTGGCATGGTCAGCAGCATAATAGAAAACCAGTCCATGAAGCAACCCAGCAGGATCAAAATAAACAGCATAAAACAGATGATTCCTAAGGGCGCAAAAGGCAAGCCAACCATCACTGATTTTAAGTAAGCGATTCCACCCAAAAGATTATAAACACCGACCATCGCATTGGCACCGATTGACAACCATATTAACAACCCGCAGGTAGACATAGTTGTAAATAAAGAATCTCGAACCATGGCGTAATTCAGTGTCCGCCGAATTGCCGCTGCAACCACTACGCCAACAACCCCCATTGCAGCCGCTTCACTCACCGAAGTGATTCCAGAGTAAATACTGCCTAAAACTGAAAATATGATCAATAGCGGGAGTATCACTTTACTCAGAGCGGCAAACTTCAGGCCCACAGATATATTTCTAAGTTCTGCCGGGGCTGGCGGCCCAAGCCGAGGGTCAAGGCCGCATTTAATCAACACATAAATGATGTACAGGATTGCCAACATAATGCCAGGAATAGTGGATGCGACAAAAAGATCGCCGATCGACGTCGAGGTGGTAAGTCCATAGAAAACAAGCACCAGACTCGGGGGGATCATGGTGCCCAATGAACCACCGGCACAGACAATACCAATGGCGAGTTTTCTGTCGTAGCCAAGCCTGAGCATTTGAGGCAGTGCCACCAACCCTAACAGTATCACTTCACCGCCAATAATTCCGGTCATGGCCGCCATCACTGATGCCGCTATCAGGGTCATAACGCCAACCCCGCCAGGTAACCCGCCGGCCCATATTTTCAAAGCATCGTAGAGATCATGAGCCACCCCCGATTTATCCAAAATTGAGGCCATCAATAAAAACATAGGTACGGACAACAGGATGTAGGAATTGACAAACCCATAGGTCCGGAAGGTAACTATCGCCAAGCTGTTGATATCTGCAAAGGCGGCGCAAAATACCACCCCTATTAAACCTGTGGCAAAGGCGATCGGCATTCCCAATATCAAAATCAGGACGACAAACGACGCCAGCATCAAGATTGAGATTAATTCAATGCTCATGATGACCCCAGCTGCTTTAGTGCTTTAATATCTGCAAGGGTGTTGACAACAGCCTGTAAGATCATCAAGGCTGCACCAATGAACATGCTAACTTTGACGATAACTGGCGTTGGTTGTCGCCAGACCGAACCGCCGACTTCCCAGTTCATGACTGAAAGTGATGCCATTTTAAAAGCGAACCATGCAAACGCTAGTAAATAGATGATTGCGAGCACTGATGTGAAGATATCGCACCACAGCTTATAACGGGCGGAGAAAAGGTCATAGACTGCAGTAATGCGGATATGCTCACGCCTTTGCAATGCATAGGATCCCCCGATCATAAATGCTACTGCTATCAAGGTTGTCACCACATCGTACACCCACACTGTCGGCTCTTTAAAAACCACATCCAAGATAATATCGTAAACAGTCACCGCCACGGCAATAATAAAAGTGACAGACAGGCATTTCGATAATTGCTCGATCCAGTGGCTTAGTTTGGGCTGAGGGTTTGTCATGGAGGCCTTGGTTTGTATTAGTTGAATACAGGCGGCGACAAGTAATCGTGGTGATTCTCGGCCCTAACAGTTGGCGTGCAGAGTCGCCGTGGCCGGCAACGCCCACAAGTGACGTGGTGCGTTGCCTGTCTAAAATATTACTTTGCTGGCTCTAGTTTGCCGAGGGATACCAAGAAATTCACTTGACTGGTATATATTTCTTTGGCCAAGGGGCTCTTTTTAGACCAGTTTTCCCAAACCCCTCTAGCAACCTGCCGAAACTGGACTTTTTCTTTCTCTCCCCAGGCAACCAGGGTCGACGGATCACGCTTGGATGCCGCCTTGCGGTCCTCTAACTCCTGGCTCATCCAGGTTGCCATGCACCATTCGTCTGCTGCGGCTCGCACTACAGCCTGTTGGTCGGGGGTCAGCGCATCCCACTTGCGCTTGCTGACGACAAAGTCGGTCGAATTCAAGGAATGTATGCCGGGGTAAATGGCATAGGGTGCAATTCGGTTGTAGCCCGCTTCGTCGTTCACCGACAGGGTCCCCCAATCGGTTGCTTCTATTTTGCCCGTATCCAGTGCGGTGTATACCTCGGTACCCGGCATCACAGAAACCGCCGCGCCAAGTTTCGCAAACAGCTCCGCTGGGATACCGTCTGGTGAGCGCATCTTGACACCCTTGAAGTCAGCAATTGACCGAATTGGCTTTTTGGAGGGGATCGACTCAAGCCCCAAAATAATGGGTGCAATAAAGACAGAATCCCACCGCGCGGCAATCTTATTCATGATCGCATCACCGCCGCCGTGGCGGTACCACATCAGCAAATGCAGCGAGTTGTCATAGCCACCCGCCAGGTCCCAAAAGGCTGCTGCCGGCTCTTTGCCGCCCTGGTAAGCCATGGTACCCGAGGCTGCGTCCAAAAGCCCGGCCTGTATAGCGTCTAGCGCCTCTGCCTGCGGCACGATGGTCCCAACTGGAAAAGTTTCAATAATTAATGCGCCCTTGGTCCCGACTTTAACACGCTCAGCAAATTTTTGAAATTCTTTATAAACCACTGTGTTGGGGCCGTAAAGTATTTGCGTCTTCCATTTGTGCTGGCCTTGTGCGGGGCTAATCAATGCGAATGAGATTGCGATTAAGAGTGCTGCCAATTTTAAGAATGACTGATACGCTTTCATACAATTACCCTTTATGAAAATTTATAAATCCTCGCCTAATTAGGTCGAGGGATGCGAAGTTAGTCGATCGGCAGATTTGAATCTGGCTCTTTGCCTACCTGTCCCTGGGTCTTCTGCTGTTTATGGGTTCTTCCCTGTTTCTTGATTTTTCAGGAAAACTCCTTTTTTTACGATACGCCTTTTTTTTATAGCGTACAATAGTATAAACCCGCATAGGCTTGCCGGCAAGGGCTGCAGGCAGGAAACCAAGGGTTTGCACGCGAGCCCGGGCTTTAGCTGGTGTGCCATAGTGGTGACACCTTGGTGGCCGGTGTCCGTTCGCCCCTCGGTTTTCGATGAAATAGCGACCTGGCCCGTGACTGGGCCCGAGGCAATAAATTGATCCGTGAAAAGGACTGCCCTATGCTTGAATCTTTAGCCTTGGAGAGCCGAAACTTTATCAATGGGGAGTGGCATGTCGGGCTCGGCGGCAGGAGAACGGTGCTCAATCCGAGCACCGGGGCGCCCTGTGCTGAAGTCACGGAGGTGTCGGTAGCGCAGCTGCAAGAGGCTGTAGCGGCAGCTCGGGCGGCGTTTCTCGGGTGGCGCCAACGCTCACCCTTGGATCGTGCTCAATTCATGAAGCGCATAGCCGCGCTGGTCAGGCGGAACGCACCACGCTTGGCGCAAATTGTCGTCATGGAGCAAGGCAAGCCGATGCACGAGGCGCTTGGTGAAGTTGGTGGTACTGCCGAATTTTTTGATTACTACGCCGAGTTCGCACGCCGGATTCAAGGCGAAATTCTGCCCTCTGATGCCGCCGGAGAGCAGATCTGGATCCAAAGGGTGCCCATCGGGGTAGTTGGGGCCATCATTCCGTGGAACTACCCCAGTGCCTTGGTCAGTCGCAAGGTGGCACCGAGCATGATTGCGGGCGATACCATTGTCCTGAAGCCACATGAAATGACGCCGCTCTCGGCGCTGGAAATGGGCCGGATTTTTCACGAGGCCGGGGTTCCGCCAGGCGTTGTGAACATCGTGTGCGGTGCGGGTGAGCTGATCGGCCATGCCATGTCATCATCGCCAGACATTGACATGCTCACCATGACCGGCAGCGTGCCAACCGGCAAGCGCATCATGCAGGCAGCTGCCGATCACCTCACGCCTGTGTCACTAGAGCTCGGCGGCAAGGCGCCTTTCATTGTGATGCCAGACTGCAACCTGGATATGGCGGTGCGAGCAGCAGCAAGCTCCCGGTACATGAACTGCGGACAGGTCTGCATCTGCAATGAGCGCACGCTGGTGCACCGGGATATCCATGATGAGTTTGTCGAGAGATTCCTGGCCTTCAGCAAAAGTCTTCGCATCGGGGATCCGATGGATAGGCGCACCGACATCGGGCCCAAGGTCAGTCTTGCCGAACTCGAAAAAGTCGAGCGCTATGTCGATGCCGCAGTTGCCGCTGGGGCACAGCTGAGTCTGGGTGGCAGGCGTCCGCAGAATCCGCCAACCCCGGGGGGCTACTGGTTTGAGCCCACTGTCTTCACTGGCGTCGACCCCTCAATGGAAATCATGAACCGTGAGGTCTTTGGTCCGGTCCTGCCTATCATGGAGTTTGGTGATTTTGAGGAGGCGCTGAACATTGCCAACGCCAGCCGCTACGGCTTGTCGGCCTATCTTTTTACCGACCATATGCCAACCATCATGAAGGCCGTGAGCGAGATCCAGTTTGGCGAGCTTTATGTCAACCGGATCGGGCCGGAGAGTCTTCAGGGCTTTCATGTCGGCTACGGCGACAGCGGTGTGGGCGGTGACGATGGCGTACACGGCCTTGAGGCCTATATGCGCAAAAAAACCGTCTACCTGAACCACTCGGGCACCTCGCCGGTTGGCCTGATGCCCTATGGTGGCTGACATGAGCAAAGACGCACCACAGGCGCCAGAGCAAGGCGTTGCCCAAGCCACGGCAGCCAGGGCGACAACGCCAGGCACAAGGTTTGACCACCAGCTGCTGCGGAACTGGGGTTACGCAATCTTTGCCGCAGCAGGCTCGAGCAAAGCCGAGGCGGTCATCGTGACAGACCATTTGGTGAATGCCAGCCTGAAAGGGCATGATTCTCACGGCTTGGTACGAATCCCAAAATACCTGGATTGGGTGCGAAAAAAGGAATTGCTGACCAACCAACATGTGCGAACGGTTACCAGCAAAGGCAGCATCCTGGTTTTGGATGGTGGCTTTGGTTACGGTCAGGTGATCGGCCAAGAGGCCATGAACCTCGTGATTGAGCGAACCCGAGAGCACGGCTTTTGTGCTGCAGCCCTGCGCAACTCAGGCCATCTCGGCCGAATTGGGGAGTGGCCTGAACAGCTCGCCCGGGCGGGGTTGACGTCTGTCCATTTTGTGAACACCTCCGGTTATGGGATTCTGGTTGCGCCGCATGGCGGCAGTGACAGGCGACTTTCTGCCAACCCGGTTGCCGCCGGATGTCCTGGCCCGGGCGGAAACCCTTATATTCTCGACATCGCAACTAGCGCGGTGGCGGAGGGCAAGATACAGGTGGCGCGCAATCAGGGCAGCCTGCTCGAACCGGGGCTGATCATGGACGGTCACGGCGCGCCCACCAATGACCCCGAGCGTTTTTATGCAGATCCCGTTGGTTCGATATTCCCGATGGCTAGTCACAAGGGGTCTGGCATCTCTTTTTTCTGTGAGATTCTGGCCGGTTCATTGAGCGGTGGGCAAAGCAGCCACCCCAACAACCCCACAGCCTGGCGTCTGGTTAACAACATGATGACCATTTGCTTTGACCCAGCCGTATTTTCTAAATTTGATTTTGCGGGTGACGTACAGCGCCTGGCCGAATGGGTCAAAGGTTCTCCTGCCAGGGTGCCGGGAATCGAGGTTCTTTTGCCGGGGGAGCTTGAAACACGTACCGAGTTGGACCGGCTCAAGAACGGCATATTCATTGATACGCAAACCCACCGTCAGCTGCTTGACGCAGCAACATCTTGGGGCTTGCAAACACCTTCGGAATTAACCTTGTGAATATTCGCAAAAATCATGTCCGGCAGAAGTTGCTCGATGGGCAGGCGGCCTATGGAATGATGGCTTTCGAGTTTTTCACACCGGGCCTTTTACCCATTCTGAGCCAGGCGGGCGCTGAGTTTGTGGTGCTTGACATGGAACACAGCGGCGTTGGCATCGATGTGATCAAAGCGCAGTTGGGGGCAGCCCGCGGGACATCGATCGTGCCGATTGTTCGTGTCCCCGGAACTGCCAGGCATTTGATTTCGCCGGTCCTGGACGCTGGCGCCATGGGCATCATGGTGCCACTGGTTGAAACGCGTGCCCAGGCGGAAGATATTGTGTCTTGGTGCCGATACCGTCCACAGGGCACGCGGGGTTTGGGATTCTCGGTAGCCCATGATGACTATGCGGGCGGTTCGGTCGTTGAGAAGATCAAAGCGTTGAATGAACGCACCTTGATCATTGCCCTGATCGAGTCCGAGACCGGCATCCAAAACGCGGATGCAATTCTGTCTGTTCCGGGTATTGATGTGGGCTGGCTAGGCCACTATGACCTGACCGACAGTTTGGGCATCCCTGCAGAATTTGAACATGCCCGGTTCAAAGCGGCCGTCAAGACCCTTGTCGCTGCCTGCCGCCGGCATGGCAAGGCAGCTGGGTTTTTGGCCTCCGACTTGCAGCAAGCGATTGCCTGGCGCAAAAAGGGGTTTCGATGCCTTGGCTATGGCACCGATATCGGCCTCCTGCGCGACAGCCTCGCAAACGGAATGTCCCGCCTCAAAGCGCTGGGGCTAAACTAAAAGCCCGCCCTATTTAAGCACCTGGAAACCCAATGATCATTAGCTTTCGATATGGCTAGGCAGCCTTGTTGGCTGTTCTGGTTGACCAGACCGCTCTGGCGCAGGCTTTCGCGAGCCGCAGCATCAGCCTGGTGGTGCCCAATCCGCCGGGCTCCAGCGGCAACCTGGCCTATCAGCAGGTGGCCCGCTCCGCCAAAGATGGCCATAGCATCTTGGTGTCGTACTCTGGTTACCACATGACCAGCCTGCTCGATGTACAGACATCCAGCTGGGCCAAGGCAATCGTTGCAGCCAAAATTAAATTGGATTGATTTTTTAGGACCGAGCCATGCCACATTTAACTGACAGTGAAGTGGACCAGTACCAGCGCGAGGGTTATTTGATCCCCCGGCTGCGGCTGCCCGAGCAACGCATTGGTCCTCTGCGCGAGTCGCTTGATCGGCTGTTGCACGACAACCCCGGGGTTCGCCCGGAGAAACTCGTCAGCGCCCATTTCGCCGGCGCCAATGGGGCGGCCAATTCAGATGGTGTTCGGGGCAGCCGTGATTTTCTTGACCTGGCGATGGACTCGGACATTGTTGATTTGGTCGCCGAGGCGATTGGCCCCAACATCATTCTGTGGGGCTGCCATGTGTTCTGCAAGCCCGCCGGTGATGGGCTCGAGACGCCTTGGCACCAGGACGGTCATTACTGGCCGATACGCCCGCTCGCCACCTGTACCGTGTGGGTCGCCCTGGACGCCTCCACCACCGAAAACGGCTGTTTGCGGGTGGTTCCCAAGACCCATCTGGCCCGCACCTGCCATCCGCACTTGAGTGAAGACCGGCAAGACCTGGTCCTCAACCTGCGCATGGCGCCCGGCACATTCGACGAGCGCGACGCAGTCGACCTTGAGCTGCAGCCAGGGCAGATGTCCATGCATGATGTCTACATGGTGCATGGTGCGCGGGTCAACCATTCCACCAAGCGGCGGGCCGGGGTGGCCCTGCGCTACATGCCGGCAAGCTCGGTGTTTGAGCGCGGCATCAACCCGGCTGACGGCCAGTCCAACCTGCCCGTGGCATTTGCCAAGCGCCCCCTGTGGCTGCTGCGCGGCCAGGATATCAGCGGTAAAAACGACTTCAAGACAGGCTTCATATCTTGAGCCGTGCCGGCGCTGAGCAGCTTGGTGCGCCGCCAGTTGTCGCAGCGCTTGACATTGGCGGCACCAAGCTCGCAGCGGCAATTATTGATGCCGATGGGCAGGTGTTGGCACGCAGCCAAACACCCACCCAAACCGGCACAAACCAGGGGCGCGCCGATGAAGAACTGTTCCAGCGGCTGACGGCCCTGCTTGATTCGGTGATACAGGCTTCGCCCAAGCCGCCGCAGGTGATTGGCGTGGGTTGTGGTGGGCCAATGGCCAGCCAGGGCCAGACGGTATCACCGCTCAATATCGGGCAATGGCGGGCTTTTCCGCTGCGCGCGCGTTTGCTCGCGCACTACCAACTCCCGACCTTTATCGACAACGATGCCAAGGCCCTCGCGCGGGCTGAGGGCTGGCTAGGCGCGGCCCGTGGCGAAACAAACTATCTGGCCATGGTGGTCTCTACCGGGGTCGGCGCTGGCATTGTGCTCAACGGCCAACTGCTTGAGGGTGGCTCAGGCAATGCCGGCCACATCGGCCATGTGATTGTTGAACCTCAAGGTCAGGCCTGCGCTTGCGGTGCCCGGGGCTGCCTGGAGGCCGAGGTGTCTGGCACAGCCATCGCCAAGCTCATTGGACGCCCGGCACACCAGGCCCCGCCCGAGCTGCGGCGCAGGTCTGGGCTGCTAGTCGGGCGGGCGGTGGCATCGGTGGCCAACCTGCTGGATTTGCGTTTGGCGGTGGTTGCCGGTTCGGTGGCACTTGGATTTGGCGATGATTTTTTCCAAGCGGCCCAGCAGGAGCTAGACCGAAGCGCCCGCCTGGATTTTTCCGCCGGGGTGCGCATCGTGCCCACCGGCTGCGCCGACTTGGGCCCCCTGCTTGGCGCAGCGGCGGTTGCCCGGGCCGGCTGACATTACCCACCGCAAATACACCGATGTGCCGCCGGCGCCCAGGTAACCGGGGTTCGCACCCGTAGCAAACAAAAACCCCATCACAGCTTTGTCGGGGAGCTTGAAAAACCAATGGCCGATCTCGGTCAACGGTAACTGCAGGGGGCAGCAAAATAGGAAAACTGTCGCCAGGAAAACTGCCTTGACTAAAATAAAATCCGAATTTAATAACGTCAGATGTATCAGCAACGACAACTTGCGCCTGTATTACATCAAACCCTTGCTGGGTTTCCTGTGGTCCTGTTGACGGGACCCAGACAATCCGGCAAGACGACCTTTCTCAGGCATGAGGCCGGTGAGCAGGCCGACTACATCAGTTTCGATGACCCTCTCGAACGCGACTTTGCTGCCGTTGACCCAGCAGGCTTTCTTGGGCGATTCAAAGATCGCCCCTTGATTCTCGATGAGATCCAGTATGCACCGGCCCTTCTGTCTCATTTAAAGATGCGTATCGACAATGAGCCGGGCCGCTGTGGCCAATGGCTACTGACAGGATCGCAACAATTCGGATTGATGCGTAATGTCAGCGAATCTCTCGCTGGCCGGGTGGCTATCCTGGAATTGCCGCCTTTCTCGCAAGCAGAATTCGCTCGACCTGATTTGAAAGATGTGTTGTGGAACGGGGGCTATCCGATTCCGGCGATGCACCCTGATCGGCGCGAGGTCTGGCTGCGAAGTTATGTCTCGACGTATATCGAGCGCGACGTTCGTCAACTTCGAAATATCCCAGATCTAAGATTATTCAGCCAGTTCCTAAACTTAGCAGCAGCTCGTCATAGCCAGGAATTTCACCCTGCGGGCCTATCTCGCGAACTTGGTATTTCTCAGCCCACAGTGAAATCTTGGGGTGGCGTATTAGAGGCATCCTATGTTGCGTATTTCCTTGCGCCCTGGTTTCGAAACTATGGCAAGCGGGTGGTCAAAACACCCAAATTTTATTTTTACGACACCGCGCTTGTCAATTTACTAACCCGTCAACCGGATGCCGCATCCGCACTTGCCGGACAGATGGGTGGGCCACTTTTTGAAGGCTGGGTCATTACTGAAGCCGTGAAGACTTTCATGTCGTTGGGGCAGAAGCCAGATTTGTACTTTTGGCGCTCCCACGACGGCCTCAAGGTCGATTTGCTCATCATGATCAAAGGTAAGTTGTACCCGGTGGAGATCAAATTGACCGCAACCCCCGGTGCCGGTCATCTTGAACCGATCAATCGTTTCCTTGCTGTCGCTGGTGACGCGGCAAGCAAGCAAGGAATACTCGTTTGCAGAACCGAAACTGAGCGGGCGTTACCGAACGGTCATATTGCAATGCCATGGCAATCGTTTCCTGATTGGCTCCAAAAACGTTTAACCGAAAGTGTCCATGAGGGGTTGGTGTCGGCTTGAGCCCGTCAAAGCCCGGCGCTGAATTCAGCGGCCAGGCTGCTCAAGCAGGCCCAGTTTGCGCATATCCTGCTGCAGCCGGGCAAAGCCGCGCCAGGCGATGACCCCAAGCCCAGCAGACAGCATAAACAACCAGACCCCCAGCCCGGTGCTGCCGGGTACATAGCCTTTGGCGTCCCAGCCGAGGTAGAGCGCCATGCCGACAAAAGGCGCAAAAGCACCCCGCACGCCGGTCAGGGTCACATGAATGCCCATGTAAGCGGAGAGCTGCTCTTTGGGCGCAAAGTCATTGTGGCCAAGTTGCCAGGCCAGAGTACCCCCAGCGTTGACCAGACTGGTGAGAAAGCGCCCCAGCGCCAGCCAGACCAGTGACAGGCTAAACGCCCCCCAAAACATCACCAGGGTGCCGACCACCCACAGGGCATTTTGGCGCACGCGAAACTCGGTCACATGCACCAGGTCAAAATAACGCGCCCACCAATGTATGGTGGTGAAATTCAGCAAGAATGGGATGATCAACACGATGGCGATGCTGGTGGAATAGTTAGCTCCGATTTGTTTGGAGATCAGGTACACCAGCGGCGGCTCCAGCATCATGGCCGCTAGGCCCGAGATGAACTGGTACCACTGGTAGCGGGTGTAATGTGGGTCAGCACGCAGGATCGCTATGAAGTCATTGCGTCCAGCGCCGTCCCGCCCGGTGCGGCGCTCCATCACCTGATGTCGTTTTTCGCCCTGCACACTGACCCCTGAAAAGGCCCATACGCCCACAACACCGGCCAACAAGCCAGCTGCATATAGCCAACGGAAACTCTCTGGATGGGAGTCCAGCAGCAGGCTGCCCAGACCGGCTGTCGTGACAATCATCAAGCTGGTGATCGCCTGCAAGCGCCCAGTGATACGAGCCCGCAGGCTGCGGTCATAGTTCAGGCTCCAGGCAATGCTGCGCAAGGTGATGATGCCGGCAATCAACAAACGGCTGAGCACCACTGCGCCGACCAGAATCCAGCTGCCCGCAAGCGAGCGGGGGCTCAGCGCGATGGCGGCCACACAGACCAGCACCCAGCACTGCAACACTGTGACCAAGGGCACTTTGGCACGGCCAACGGCGAGCTGGTTCCAAAAAAAACTCGACAGGTTGCCAAACATGGATGCCGCTGAAATCACGGCAATCATCCAAGGCTGGGCATCAAAGGCCTTGGCTGCCAAGACCGCCACAAAGCCCCCCTCGAGCAGGCCGGTGGCCAGGGGCATGCTGAACTCGGTCAACTGCTCGCGCCGAAAACTTCTGCGCACCGCCGGGTCCAGGCCTGAAGGGGAAAAAAAACTGTTTAACAAAGGTATGGGCTTTTGCTCAAAAGCCCCTCACGGGCCAGTACGCGCATTGTCAGCTGCCCGATCCACTCGGACCAGTCCCATCAAGGGGGCGTTGCGCCAGTGCGTTCGGCAATCATGTGGTAATGCTCGGTACGCCGGTGGCGCGCAAAATTAAAGGTGGTTTCGCGGTACGAGCGGCCCAGATCAAGGTCGCAGCGCGCCACAATGACCTCGTCGCCATGGCTGCTGCAACGGGCTACCAACTCGCCGGTGGGTGCGATGATGCAGCTGCCAGCAATCATGTCCACCCCCTCTTCCAGACCAGCCTTGGCAATGCCAATCACCCAGGCGCTGTTTTGGTAGGCGCCAGACTGCATGCACAGCTCGTTGTGGAATTGTCCCAAGCGGTCATGCTCGGGCGCCCCCGGGTGGTGTACCGGCGTGTTTTAGCCACAAAAAATCATCTCGGCCCCCTGCAGGCCCAGCACACGGTAAGACTCTGGCCAGCGCCGGTCGTTGCAAATGATCATGCCAGCCACCCCGCCCCAGGCCTGCCAGGCGCCAAAGCCGAGGTCGCCCACTTCAAAATAGCGTTTTTCCAGGTTCTGGAACGGCGACTCGGGGCGATGCTCGGCGTGCCCTGGGAGGTGGATCTTGCGGTACTTGCCGATGATTTGGCCACTGGCGTCGACCAAGATCGAGGTGTTGAAGCGACGCTTCTGGCCCGCCGAGACATCGAGCTCGCAATAGCCAAGGTGAAAGCCCAGGCCTAAGCGGCGGGCTTCGTCAAACAGGGGCTGGGTCTGCAGGCCCGGCATGTCACGCTCGAACCAGGCGTCGACTTCGTCCTCGTCCTCGGTGAACCAGTGCGGGAAAAAAGCCGTCAGGGCAGCCTCGGGGTAAGCCACCACCTGCGCACCAAGCGCCTTGGCCTGGCGCATCAAATCAATCATGCGGTGCACCACCGCAGGACGGCCCTGAGTACGCGCAATCGGCCCCATCTGGGCAGCGGCAATCATTAGGTGTCGGCTCATGATTTAAGACCTTCAAAAGCTCAAGGCCTCGCTCTAACGGCCTAAAAAGGCCTTGGCCGCTATGGAACTTGAACAGGCACAAATAGTAACGGATCGGCCCCGCCGGTCAGTGGCGCCCATTTTCTGAGTGGCTGCCGATTAAACTGGCTGAGCGCCAGCTCGGTTCACAAGCACTGTGGGTTGGCACCTGCTACAGTGACCGCACCCTGGGTTTTACAAGGAACGGCTATGTTGTCATTGAATTTTCTTAGACGCGCCGCCCTAGGCTTTGCCTTGGTGTTTCCTCTTCTGGCGTCGGCGCAAGGCTGGCCCAACAAGCCCATCAAGTGGATCATTCCCTATCCGCCGGGCGGCATTACCGACAATGCCACGCGCATGGTGCTGCAAAAAGTACAGGAACAAACCGGCTGGAGCATTGTGGTCGAGAACAAGCCGGGCGCCAACTCGATCCTGGGTGCCGAGTTGGCTGCCCGCGCAGCGCCTGATGGCTACACCTTTTTGACCGTAATCGGCGCGCATGCGGCCAATGCCACCTTGTATGCCGGCAAACTGCCCTATGACGTGGTGAAAAGCTTCGCCCCGGTCTCCCTGGTCGGCATTGCGCCCTTGGTGATGGCTGTCAACAACAACTTGCCGGCCAAAGATATCCGGGAGTTGATGGCCTATTCCAAAGCAAACCCCGGGAAGCTCGCCTTTGGTTCCTCTGGTGTGGGAGCGGCTGCACATTTAACCCAGGAGTTGTTCAAACAAGTTACCAGTATCGACATGGTGCACGTGCCTTACAAAGGCACGGCCCCTGCACTGACCGACTTGATGGGCGGCAACCTTCAAATTCTGACCGACACCGCCAGCGCCTTGATGCCCCATATACGCAGCGGCAAGATCAAAGCGATGGCGGCTTTCGCCAACAAACGCGTGCCTGGCGCGCCCGAAGTGCCGACCATCGCTGAGGCAGGCGGCCCAGCCATCGAGGGCTCGACCTGGGTGCTTTTTCTTGCTCCCTCAGCCACGCCGCGCGATATCGTGAATCGTCTGTCCGCAGAGACCGCCAAGGCTATCAATTCTCCCGAGCTCAGGGCCCGTTTTGAGGCGTTGGGCATCGAGTCAGTGGGCAATTCGCCTGAGCAGGCCGCTAAATTTTTAGACGAAGAGATTGTGAAATGGGCCAAGGTCATCATTGCAGCGGGCGTGAAGCCTGAATAAGCACAGGCGGCATAGTTTCTGCGCCATGCCCTGAGCGCAACAGGATACTTTGCATCAAAGCTTGCCGCTCAGACCGCATAAACCGCCCCCAGAACGCAGGCGCGACTGGCACCGGTGACCGACGGCAGGTTGCCGCTCAGGCCCCGCACGGTGCGCCGGGCAAAGCTGGCAAAGGCGATCGCCTCGACCTGATCCGGGGCGATGCCGCTTGCCGCGGTGCTCCGTACGCTCCAAAGCGGCAAGGCATCAGCCAGGCACTGCATCAAGAATTCGTTTAAGGCTGCGCCCCCGCAGACAAACAGTTCGCCGCCGGCCGGGCCGACCGCCGCGACCGCATCGGCAACGGTTCGCACAGTGAAAGCCAGCAAGGTGTGCATGATGTCTGCGTCAACTGCTTGTGAGCAGCCGCTGCGCGCTAGGCAGGCCTGCAGCCAAGCCATATTGAACAACTCGCGCCCGGTGCTCTTGGGGTGCGGCAGTTGCAAATAGGGCTCCAGCAGCATCACCTGCAGCAAGGCGTCAAGCACCCGGCCGCTGCGCGCCCACTGGCCACTGTCGTCGTAAGGCCGACCAATCTTCTCGGTGCACCAACCGTCCATCAGCACATTGGCCGGCCCGGTGTCGAAACCATAGGTGGCCTGACCGGGGACCATAGCTGTGATGTTGGCAATGCCGCCGCCATTGAGCACCACCCGGGTGCGGCTGTCATGGCGGAACCAGTGTTCGTGAAAGGCTGGTGCCAGCGGTGCGCCCTGCCCGCCCAGGGCCATGTCGCGCCGCCGAAAGTCGGCCACTACCGGCACCCCAGCGCCCACGGCAATCGTGTTCGGGTCGCCGATCTGCAGGGTGAATCGATCAGGGCCGAGCGGCTGGTGGTAGACCGTCTGCCCGTGCACGCCCACGGCAATCACGCTTGAGGGTGCCAGGCCGGCAGCGGTCAGTGCCGCACGGATCACCTCAACATATTGCCGGGCTACCGCCAGGTCAACCGCGCCGAGTTGAGGCAGGGTGAGGGGCTGGCCCAGGCAAATCGCCATGATTTGTTCGCGCAGCGCGACCGGGTAGGGGTTGTAGACATGGGCCAGCACTTTGATATTGGCCTGCGACAAACTAGCGTCTGCCCCCTCGAAGCCGGCCAACACCATGTCTACCCCGTCCAGGCTGGTGCCCGACATCGCCCCGCCAAAGATCTCCATCGCCATATGGGCCTTTCCTGCGCTTGAGCGCAATGATTCAATCAATGCCGCGCAGGCGCGGGTCCAAGCGGTCGCGCAGCCCGTCACCCAGCAGGTTAAAGCCCAGCGACGCAAGCAAAATCGCCAAGCCAGAGAACAGGCTCGCCCACGGGGCCATGAACATGTAGTCGCGCCCCTCTGAGAGCATACGCCCCAGCGACGGGGCTGGCGGCTGCGCACCAATACCCAGAAACGACAGGCTGGCCTCCAGCAGGATAGCAGTCGACAGGGACAGGCTGGTCTGCACCAGAATCACACTCATCAGGTTGGGCATGATGTGCTGCACGATGATGCGCAGGTCGCTGGCGCCGAAACTGCGCGCCGCATGCACATAGTCGGCGCTGCGCAACACCAGCGTGGGGGCGCGCATCAAGCGGGCAAAGATGGGTGAATAAACCACCGCAATCGCCACCACAGTGGACAGGGTGTTGCTGCCCAGCACGGCAATCACGCCAATCGCCAGCAGGATGATTGGAAAGGCAAACAACACATCGGCCAGACGCATCACCAGCCGGTCAATCCAGCCTCCCTTGTAGGCCGCCCAGATGCCCAGACTGCCGCCGAGCAACAGTGCCACGGCCACAGCCGAAAACGCAATGCCCAGCGAAGACCGATAGCCATGCAAAATGCGTGAGAGCACGTCTCGCCCGAGCTTGTCTGTGCCCAGAAGAAACTCCCCGCCGGGCGCCGCCATGCGTGACTCGACCGCCTGTGCCACCGGGTCAAAGGGCGCGATCAGATTGGCGCACAGGGATGCCAGCACTTGCAGCAGCACCAGACTCAGGGCCAGCATCAGAATCGGGCTGCGTGCAAAGTCGCGCCCGGCGCTGTCAAGCCAGCGCGGCATCATGCGCCTGCCCCTGTGCGCCGGTCGATCACACGGTAGAGCAGGTCGGTGATGGCATTGATGAGCACAAAGGCAGTGGTCACGACCAGAATCGAGGTCTGGATCAACGGGTAGTTGCGGTCAGCGATGGCGCCCAGCATGAGGCGCCCTAAGCCGGGAATCGCGTAAACCTGCTCGACCACGATGGCTCCGCTGAACAGGTAGCCGGTCATGATCCCCAGCGCGGTGACATAGGGGATCAGCGAGTTTCGCAGCGCATGCTTGAAGGTTACCGTCCATTCCCCCAGCCCCTTGGCGCGCGCCGTGCGAATGTAGTCCTGCCCCAGTGCATCAATCATGGCCGAGCGCATGATGCGTGCTAGCGAAGCAATCACCGGCAGGGCGCAGGTCAGGGTGGGCAGAAACATGCGCTGCAGGTGGGCCCAGGGGTCCTCGGCCAGGGGCGGGATCGAGCCGAGCGTCTGCCAGTTCGGGAACCAGATTGCCCAGCCAAATATCAGCAGGGCACCAAGCCAGAAGGCTGGCATGGTAACCCCGGTGATGGTGATCAAGCGCATCAGTCCATCCGACACACTGCCTCTGAAGTAGGCCATCAGAGCGCCCGCAGGAATTGACACCAACAGGGCCAGCAGCAGCGAGACAAAGGTCAATTCGGCAGTCACGCCTATGCGTTGCGCAATGTCCTCCATGACCGGCTTGCCAGTCCAGATGCTGATGCCAAAATCACCCTGCGCCATATTGCCAAGCCAGCGCAGGTATTGGCTGGGTAAGGTGTCATTGAGGCCGAGTTTTTCGCGCAGTTGCTGCACCTGTACCTCGCTGGCGTCGCCGCTGACACCCAACATCACCTGCGCAGCGTCTCCGGGGATCAAGCGGATCATCAAAAACACCAGCACCGAGACGCCGAGCAACACGCTCAGCAGGTCGAGCAGGCGCTTGAAAATCAGCTCACGCATGGGTCGTCGGCCAATCTGCCCCGATGACACAGGGCCTCACGGTCATCGCCAGCAGCCCGCCGGGCGCTATTTCTCCAGCGTGGTCTGCCGCAGGTAAACCAGCGAGCGCGTACTCAGTGGCTGGAAGTCTTTCACATTGGCGCGCATTGCGGTGAACAGGTCACCGTTGGCGAGGAAGGCGATGGGGCCCTGGCAGGCGAGCGTCTTTTGCACCTCGTCATAGATTTTCTTGCGCGCCACTTTGTTGGTAGCAGCACGTCCGGCGTCAAGTTGCTTGTCCAGCGCAGCATTGGAATACTTGAAAACATTGGTCGACGAGCCGGTGTAGAAGGTGCGATAAAAATAATCATCTGGGTCGATACCGCCGCCATTGAGCGACACAAAGGCGGTGAAATTGGAGGCGCGCCAATCGGCCACAAATTTGCCTATTTCCTGGGACAGCAGCGTGACCTTGAAGCCGCCTTTGTCGAGCTGCGCCTGCACGATTTCAGCGGTGTCCTTGGCAACCGGGTTTGGCAACACATTGAGCGTGATGGCCAGCGGCATGCTCACCCCGGCTTCTTGCAGCAGCGCCTTGGCCCGCTCGGGGTTGGACTGGTAACAGGGGAACTCGGCATAGGGCACAGCCCACTCAGACAGCACGGCTGGCAAGGGCGCTGCAATGGACGCACGGCCCATGTAAACACCACGCACGATTTCATGGCGGTTGAGTGCGTAGTTCAGTGCCTCGCGAACCTTGGGGTTATCGAACGGGGGCTTGCTCACGTTCATGCCCACCAGGCTGTAGCCAAGATCGGGCACCTTGGTGGTCACCACATCGGGAATGCGCGCCAGTGCGTTGATGGTGACCGCGTCAACCGACGGAAAGAACTGATAGGCGCCGCTGGCCATGCCGGCCTGGCGCGTGCTGGACTCGGGCACGATATTGAACTTGAGCCCGGCGAGTTTGGGCAGGCCAGCCACATGGTAGTCGGGGTTCTTGACCAAACTGACATGGGCATCTGTCACCCAGGTGTCGAACTTGAATGGCCCGGTTCCCATAGGCACTTTTTGCAAGCCTGCCGGATTGACCAGGGACTCGGCGGGCACGATCGCCAGCGCCTCAAGCTGGCCGACCAGGGGCAGCGAGGGGGTGTTCAGGTTGATCACCACATCGCCCTTGTCGGCCAGGATCTCCTTGACCATCGACAGCCGCGACGCATAGGGCGAGCCGGTCTTGGCATCACGCACCCGCGCCAGCGAGGCCACCACATCGGCAGCCATCATGGGCTTGCCGTTGTGAAACTTAACCCCAGGCTTGAGCTTGAAGCGGTAGCTCAGACCATCTTTGGAGATGGTCCAGGAAGTGGCAAGCGAGGGCACGATCTTGAGGTCACGGTCGATCGCAGTCAGGCCTTCGTAAATGTTCTTGTTAATCAGCACCGTGTTAAAGGCCGGCACCACATGGGGGTCCAGGCCGGCGGGCGAACCATCGGCGGCGATTTGCAAAACCTGCGCGCTGGCCAGGCCAGCCCAGGCCAAGCCAGCCGCCCAGGTGGCAAGTCGCCGGGTCAGTGGCCAGTCTCTGGCGCAAAGGGTGGTTTGGGGGGTGGCGTTCATGGGGTATCTCCTTGAAGGGGTGGGCTTGCGACCGCAGCCTGCTGTCTACAAATCATCTTAGCATCGACCACCCGGGGGCTCCCTCGGGGGCTGTATCGCTGCGGTTGGCGTCAAGATTTGCGCGCACCCAGCGGCCCAATAGTTTTTCGCAGGAGCAATTCGGCATGCCCCGCCACCAAAAAATCGCTGAGCTCGCCGACCTGCTGGTATCCCAGGCGCTGGTAGAAGCGGCGCGCAGCCTGGTTGAAAGACGACACGCAGAGAAATACGTTCTGGTGATCCCGCCAAATGCGCTGCTCGGCAAAGGCCATTAGTCGGGTGCCATAACCCAAACCGCGAAACTGCGCTGCAAGGCCGATGGTCTGTATGTAGCCGGCAAAGGTGCCCTGCAGATTGAGCAGCAGGAAACCAGCGAACTGTGCGTCGACCTGGGCCACATAAGCCTCGCGACCAGGCAGGCGCACGGTGCGTAGCAAATCCTCAAACCCATAGCCCAGGCGAAGCCAGGGGTCAGATTCGGCCATGAGGGCGGCGCAGTCGCGCTCATGGCCGGCACCGCTCATCGGTGTCACAAGCCAGCCAGCGGTGCTTGTCGCGTGGCTCACAGGGTTTGCACAAGCCAGTCATGCAGTTGCGGGCGCAAGGCCACAAAGGCCTTGTTGTCACGCCCCGCATACACCCGGTTGCTCAAGATCATCAAGAGCAGGTCGCGCTCGGGGTCGTACCAGCAAGAGGTTCCGGTAAAACCGGTGTGGCCAAAGGAGCGCTTTGAAAAATAGTGTCCGCAGCTCGCATTCTCTGACGCTGGCAGCATGAAACCCAGCGCCCAGTCGCCAGCTTCCTGAGCAATGGCCCGTTGGGTAAACCGCTGCGCGCTTGCCTGCTGCACTAGGGCACCCGGCAAACCAAGCCATTGTGCGCGCAGTTGCAGGCCATAGCAGGCCAGATCATCCATGCTGCCAAACAAGCCGGCATGGGCGGAGACGCCGCCAAAGGACCAGGTGTTGTCATCGTGTACCTCGCCTTGCAAACGCTTGTGGCGCCAGGGGCACAGCTCGGTGGCGGCATACTGGTCTACCGGGTACAGCGGCAGGTTATCAACATGCATGGCCAGGTTGCTTTGGGCATAGGTCTGGGCCCGCAGGTCGCGCCAAATCTCGAGTAAATTTTTGCCATGCAAGGCTTCGAGTACGAAGCCCAGCAGCATGAAGCCCAGGTCTGAGTACACCGCCCGTCCGGTCTTGTTCCAGGGTGCCAACTGCAGCTGCGCATAAAGCCAGCGCCGGCGCTGCAGCCAGGGCAGGCGCAGGTCAATGGACTGGTGCAGGGGCGTCCACCATTCGATGCCCGAGGTGTGGCTGAGCAACTCGGTGATCAAGGTCTGGGGCTGCTTGAAGTCAGGAAGAAAGTCGCCCACCGTGGTGGTGAGGGACCAGCGGCCCTGGTCGTAGGCCTGCATCAAGGCCTGCTGTGTGAAAACAATCTTGGTCAGTGATGCCAGGTCGTAATAAGGCCGCGTGTCGCCGACCTGCAGGTCGCACGCCAGAGTGCCGCCGCTGTAGGCCCGCAGCAGCAAGCCCGGGGTAACATCAATGATCGCGGCCTTGATGCGAGGCAACAAGAGTTTTTCTGGGCCAGATGGAGTCATCATTGCGTAAATGTACAAGCTGCCGCCACCCCTGCTCGACATCCGAGACCTGAGCCTGAGCCTGCGCACAGCCAGCGGCACCCATGCGGTGCTTGACCGCGTCTCTTTGCAGCTTGCCGCCGGTAAAACACTGGGCCTGGTGGGCGAATCGGGTTGTGGCAAAAGCGTAACCGCGCTGGCAGTGATGCGCTTGCTGCCACCAGCGCAGACCCGCTGTGTCAGCGGCCAGATCCTGTTTGATGGCCAAGACCTGTTGGCCCATCCAGAAAAAACCATGCGCCAGTTGCGTGGCAGCCAGATTGCAATGATCTTCCAGGAACCCATGACCAGCCTGAACCCCGTGCTCAGCGTGGGTGACCAGGTCGCCGAGGGTTTGCGCCTGCACCGTGGTTTGGACGCGCAGGCCGCAGCTGCGCAGGTGGTGAAACTGCTGGACCGGGTCGGCATCGCCACGGCGGCCAAGCGCATGAAGGCCTACGCCCACGAGCTCTCCGGCGGGCAACGCCAACGGGTCATGATCGCCATGGCACTGGCTTGCCAACCCAAGCTGGTGATCGCCGACGAACCCACCACCGCTCTGGATGTGACCGTGCAAGCGCAAATCCTGAGTCTGTTGGGCGAACTGCAAGGCGAATACAACATGGCCATGCTGCTGATCACCCACGACCTGGCCCTGGTCGCCGACCACTGTGACAGCGTGGCTGTGATGTATGCCGGCCGGGTTGCCGAGAGGCGCAGCGTGGCCGCACTTTTTGCCCAGCCAGCGCATCCCTACACCCAGGCCCTGCTGCAAACCGAGCCGGCCGGGCATCCTGCGGGCTCGCTGCTGCCCACCATCGCCGGTGCTGTGCCGCCGCTGGGTCGGCGCGGCAGCGACTGCCTGTTTGCCTCGCGCTGCACGCGGGCCGACGCGCGCTGCAAACAGGCCGCACCCTTGCTAAGTCTGGGCGGCAACAGCGAAGAACAAGCTGCCTGCTGGTACGCTGATGGCGCCTGAGCCGCACCGCAGCCGCACCGACCAAGTCCTGCTGCGGGTCCAGGGGCTCAGCAAGCACTATGCGCTGACAGGCAAGCATCGGCTCCAAGCGCTCAATGCGGTGAGTTTTGAATTGGCGGACAGCCGCACGCTTGGCATTGTTGGCGAATCGGGATGCGGCAAGTCAACCCTGGCGCGTACATTGATGCGCCTGGTGGAGGCGAGCGCCGGCCGAGTCGAGTTTTGTGGCTTGGACTGGATTTCCCAGTTGGCAAAACCGCAGCGCTTGCAGCGCCGCTGGATGCAAATGGTGTTCCAGGATCCTTTTTCCTCGCTCGACCCCAAACACACCATCGGCAAGATCGTGCGCGAGCCGCTGGACATCCACGCAAGCGAGCAGACGAAGGCGCAACGCATGCAGCGGGTGCATGCCCTGCTCGCCACAGTCGGGCTGACCCCCAGCGATGCCGACAAATACCCGCATGAATTCTCAGGCGGACAGCGTCAGCGGGTGGCTATCGCCCGGGCTCTGGCGCTGGAGCCGCGGCTGCTGATCGCCGATGAACCGGTCTCGGCGCTAGATGTGTCTATCCAGTCGCAAATCCTTAACTTGCTGATGACGCTGCGCCAGCAACGCAACATGGCGATGGTTTTCATCTCGCATGACCTGTCTGTGGTGCGCCACATCAGCGACGACGTGGCGGTGATGTATTTCGGCAGCATTGTCGAACTGGCCCCCGCAGCCGAGCTGTTTGAGAAGCCTGCGCACCCCTACACCCGGCTGCTGCTCTCATCAATACCCAAGCGCAAACAGCCCGCCGGCATGCCGGCGCGCGCCGCTTGGCCAGAGGTGGTGGGCGCCGAACTGCCCGACCCCACCAAACCGCCCGCGGGCTGCGCCTTTGCCGCGCGTTGTCCGCAAGCAATGCCACGCTGCCTGCACGATACCCCGACGCTCCAAGCCCGGGTGATGCCAGCGTTACAACAAGCGGCCCTGGTGGCCTGCCATCTGTTTGAACCGCAGGGCGCCGGCCATATGGTTTCAGGCGCATGGGATACTTGATATTGAATACTGTTTTTTTGGCTGTGCCACTGCCCCGGCACAGCCGTCGACCATGAATGCAAGCACCGAAACCCCCAACCCACTGCATGCCGATCTGGATTTGTACGACCCGCAGCAACTGGTTGAGGCTTTTGTCGATGACCAGTTGCAGGCCGTGCAAGCCGTGCGCGCCGTCAGTGGCGATCT
>SXGQ01413797.1_pt1 | contig 22932 bp, 32 predicted proteins | sample 3178371 | NCBI WGS metagenome assembly SXGQ01 (sample SAMN11356859, study PRJNA531348) | freshwater metagenome | isolation source: freshwater sample F1-20 | place: China: Fuxian Lake, Yuxi | collected 2017-12-25 | reverse complement strand
TAGTGCGATGTCGGTTCGAATCCGACCCGAGCAGCCATCCTGGGAAGTTACCGAAGCGGTCATAACGGCGTCGCCTTGAAAGCGAATGAGCCTCTAAAAGGGCACGGGGGTTCGAATCCCTCACTTCCCGCCAAATTGAAAGCCATGTTCTACAAGTGGATTGTCGAATAACGACAGAGAAAGCAAAGTAATCGGCTTGACCGTATGTTGCAGTATTGTAGATGACACCTTGGAAAGACAGGGAACTTTGGGATCGTACCGGCTCAGACTTCTAATCTGTTGTACCGTAATTGGATGATGTGAGTTCGAATCTCACCGATCCCGCCATTTTGGGGTGCTATCGGCCGGAGCTTCTACCTCCTGGTACCGTAATTGGATCATACAGGTTCGAATCCTGTGCGCCTCACCATCTCTTTGGAATTCGAACCTTCATAATACTTATTGATGCGGAGGTTCAAATGAGCAAAGTGTCGAACTGCAAGTTCTGCGGTGAAGTCTTTGATGTCAGAAAGGTCGGAGGGCACACCAAGTATTGCAAACACAATCCATCAAGAGAGACGAACCTTCAGAAGCTTTTGCATGCTAGATCTTCGATTACTACGGAATCTAGACAGAAGATGAAAGAAAGTCTCAAAGAGGCGTGGGAAAACGGTAAATACAGTGAGATGGTTTTATCCAGCAAGGGAAAGGCAGGTCACCCTCATACCGAATCGACAAGAAAGAAACTGTCAGAATCCAGAAAAGAATGGCTTGCAAACAACCCAGACAAACATCCCTGGAAGAGAAGTTCAAAGTTTGATAGTGAGCCTTGCCAAAAGCTTAAGGATGCGCTTCAGGCAAGATCTATAGACTTCCAGGAAGAATTCACACCGCTAGATGACAGATTCTTCTCACTTGATGTTGCATTCCCAGTGTTGAAGGTTGGAATCGAAGTCAATGGTGAACAACACTACAATAGAGACGGTTCACTAAAACCCTACTATAAACAACGACACGAGTTGATTGAAAGTGCTGGGTGGAAGCTATATGAAGTTCACTACTCAATTTGCTATGACCAGAAAAGACTTTCCTCGATAGTTGATTCAATCGTCGAAACTCATGATCTCTCTAGCATCGACTTAACTTTTGAAGTCCGGTCCAAAGTCACTTCCACCAAGAAGTTCCCGACACGTCAGGCATACTTCGACTCACAACGTCTTCCACCTGAGACACTTCTTCTCTGGCGAGAAGCTATCGAATCTGTCGACATATTGAAGTTTGGTTTCGTTGGAAAGATAGCAAAAAAGATGAAATGTTCTCATACTCATGTTAGAAGAATATTGAACAAACACTTTCCTGAAATACAATCTTTTAAGAGGAAATCTTCTTAACCACCTTGGGACGCTAGCTCAGTTGTTAGAGCACCGGCCTTTTAAGCCGAGGGTCATGGGTTAGAATCCCATGCGTCCCACCAATTCATTAAAGCAAGAATGGAACAGTGACCGAGAGGCCGATGGTGCATGATTGGAAATCATGTGTAGGGAAACTTACCGCAGGTTCGAATCCTGCCTGTTCCGCCATTCTATTTCTTTTCTGATTTTTCCTGCCAGTTTTTAGATACGCTGTCCTCTTCTATAGGACCGCCAGCAGCCCAGGTGTAGCATGTTCTTGCACTGTGGCACTTGAAGTGGTGCATATGGCAGTATCCTAGCCTTCCTTCGCTGTCCTGCAGTTCTCCTGGCATACAGTTCTCCATCCTTGGAGATATGTCGAATGCTGCGCAGTTAGAGCACTTTGACTTTTTTGCGACTTCGACATCTGTCTTCCAGTGCTTTGCTAGCCTCTCCCAATACTTTTCATCAGCAAGATTGATCGGACCATACTGTATGTGGCTCTCTCTTATTGCAGAGTCTCTATTTTTAGTATTTAACTTCAGGTCTTCAGTGGCTGCTGGACAGGATAGCTCTTCTTCGCCCTCAATCAGGAAAGAGCGCCATGACTCTAAAATGCTCTTTGTCCTCTGCTTTGCCCAGTTGTTCATTTTTTCTCCATAGATTATTCAATAAGTATCTTGCTTGTATTATGAGGAAAAAATTTGATATGTTTGCACCATGCGCTCTTAAGAAGATACGATTTTTGTAATCTTGAAGAAGAATTGAAGCCTCAATCATTTCAATAACCGCCAATAGTTAGCTTCCGGAGTGTGAAATGCTGACTGCAATTGGTGACGTGATGAGAAGGTGCTACGATAGAGGATGGATTACCACAAGAGATGGTAACATATCTCTTCGATACGCGAACTCAGATACTCTATACATCACGCCCTCTGGATGGAGAAAGACAATCATACATCCAGAACACGTCATTAGACTAAAATTTAATGGACACAAAATAGAGGAATCTTCTGGGGTTAATCCATCTGGAGAGCTGGAGATGCACAGGTTTTTGCAGCTCAATTCAAGCTCAACTCGCGCAGTGGTCCATGTCCATCCAACCCACGTTGTTGCTGCAATGTTTTCAGGATGGGACCTACAAGAGCTCTCTGCAGAGTTTCCTGAAGTCAGCAGATACACAAGGGTTGGTCCAACTGTTCCAAAACTGCCAGCTACATCAAGAGAGCTTGCAGAAGCAACTTCTCGATCGATGCTAGACACAGGCGGATTATTTACCTGCGACATTGTCGGTCAAAAGAACCACGGTGTCTGTTCTGTGGGTCCTGACCCTTGGACAGCATATGAGCACATCGAGCGGCTTGACCACATCTGTGAAATTGCTCTCAAGAGTGGAATAAGACCAAAAAATTAAACATTCTTCTCTTTTGTTTATTTTTTCATTCATGGTCCTATCGTCTAGAGGTCAGGACGGTGCCCTTTCACGGCGCAGACAGGGGTTCGATTCCCCTTAGGACTACCAAAATCGGGGTGTAGTGTAGAGGTAACACGTGTGCTTTGGGAGCATTTATCGCCAGTTCAATTCCGGCCACCCCGACCAATTCTTTTTCTTGTGATATTTAGAAGCTGAGGGGGCGATAAGCTAGAGGGAAACTGGCGGCTTTGCAAGCCGCACTCCCGGGTTCGAGTCCCGGTCGCTCCACTTGCCCTTGTAGCTCAGCTGGCAGAGCACGTCCTTGGTAAGGACGAGGTCACGGGTTCAAGTCCCGTCGAGGGCTCCATTTGCCTGCATAGCTCATCTGGTAGAGCAGCTGCCTTGTAAGCAGCAGGTGACCCGTTCGACTCGGGTTGCAGGCACCATTTTGGTCAAAATATTTTTCTTATGCTGTTGAAAAATAAGACCATTGCAGTAAAATTCTAATAGCTAGACTTTAACTCCACTTGCTTGAAGATTACTTACTTCAAGGCGAGCAAAAATGGCACAAGCCCACGTATTGCTGCTAAATGCTGACTTTAGACCCCTGAAGGTAATTACCTGGCAGCGGGCAATTACAATGCTTCTCGATGAGAAGGTCGAGCTCGTCACCGGCTATGTTGGCGACATCATTCGAACCGTCTCAAGTGAGTGGGTTCGTCCAGCTGTCGTAAGGCTGCTTGAATTCCACCAGCTCAGGGGGAGGCTTCGGTTCAGCCGCCAGAATGTCCTTGCACGTGATTCTTACGCATGTGGATACTGCGGCGGCCGCCCCGTGAAGAACGGCGCGCCAGATATCGAAAACTTGACAATCGACCACGTTGTTCCCAAATCCCAAGGAATTAACGGAAAGGTAAAGCTGCCATGGGATGGCCGTCAAGTATCGATAACCTGCTGGGATAATGTAATCACTGCCTGCAGCGACTGCAACTTTAAGAAGGCTGCAAGGACGCCAAGAGAAGCTGGGATGCCACTGAGGATTTTTCCAAGGATTCCAACTGCCGCTGACTCTCTCAGGATGACAATCACAAAGGTGAAGCTTCCCGAAGAGTGGAAGGAGTGGCTTCCATCTGGATCTGGATGGGGTGGATACTGGACAGACGAACTGGATCCAGGATAAAAATTCAAAATCTCCTTCCTTCTTGATGGAAAGTGTAATAGAATAGATACGAGGCCGGGATGGTGGAATGGCAGACACCGGGAACTTAAAATTCCCTGCCCAAAAGGCGTGCGGGTTCGATTCCCGCTCTCGGCACCATATCCTCAGAAGAGAGAGAACGTGATCCGCTTAGCCGTAAAGGTTCCAACTGATATTGCAGTTGCCGTATCAGGTGGCTGTGACTCAATGAGCGCTCTGGAGTTCCTCCGCCTCGGTGGAAGAAAAGTCGAGGCCCTCTACTTTGACCACGGAACCCCTCACGGATCCGATGCCAGGGAGTGGATCAAGGAGTATTGCGAGAATCGAAAAATTCAACTTACGGTAGGAAGCATCTCTTCTTCCAAGCCTCGCGGCGAATCAGAAGAGGCGTGGTGGCGGAAAGAGAGATATTCATTTCTGGAAGAGGCCTCTCAAGGAAGGGAGGTAGTCCTCGGGCATCACCTTGACGATGCAATTGAAAACTGGATTATGACATCCATTCGAGGAAATCCAGAGGTTATTCCGCCCCGGCGCGGTCGATTCATTCGACCTCTCCTCTTGACGAGGAAGGAGAGCATCAAGTCCTGGGCCCGAAGCCGCGGAGTTCCTTGGATTGAGGATCCATCGAATGCTGTGGATGTGCACGACAGAAATTTTGTTAGAAATTCAATTGTGCCGCAGGCTTTTCGTCTCAACCCTGGGCTAGATAAGGTCGTCAGAAAGAAGATCGAACTTCTTCGAGGTTTGGAAGCCGCTGATGACGGAAGAAAAGCTTGAGCCAGGTGAACTTGTGATCTTGGACACTGAGAAGAGCGCCTCTATGATAAAGAGGATCTACAGTGGAAAGATTGGAATGGTCCTCGGCGAGAGCTACACAGATGAATACCTTGTGATGATAACTTCCATCGATACAAAGCTCTATCTACCAATTACAATGCTAAAGAGGATTTGATACTTATCCCATTTGAGAGGTCCAAGAGAGAAAGAGTGTAGTAATGGTGCGCCCTTTGGGCAAGCCACTTGTTCCCAGCCAAGCTTTTTTTGTTGGGAATCACCATCGGAAATCGTCCCGACCTTTGAGTGAATTTGAGGGCGTATCGGCCTTGAGACTATGGAGTTGCTGCCTCTCCGTCTCATACCCTAAAATTATACTACGGCAGAATGCTCAGGGAGCAAATGTGACCCTGTATGAGATTTACACTCCTATTGAGTCCGCTCAGAATAATTTGGACTTGAGACTCCTTGGACCTCTCAAATGGAATATTTTAAGGGCCCGCAATAGTTTCGACAGGGCGGCAGAGGGAAGAAGGGCGTGGCAGGGATGGTCTCCCTTATCGGACCAACACAGTAAGTGCCAACAACACCTACCACTTCAATGAGGCTCTCGCAGCCTGATTGAGGTCCCGGGGCAGATAGACCCTGAGGCGCTTGGATGGAGAGCGGTCGGCTCCATCCAGGTGAAATTCAGACCCGCAGTGAACCGACGGATCGGCAACCGGTCGGGGAGCGAAGACAGACAGGGAGCCGTTACGGCCACCAAAGGTGGCGACACCCGCCCCGGGGTATCGGGGAAGGCCACGTATCTCTGAATCTTGAAGCTGTTCTGGACTCCGGGGCAGTACCGGACGAGGTCCACCACTACAGAAGAAACCTCTCACTAGGGTCAATCCGTATTGTGCCACGGTGAGAGGAGAGGCCCAGGGGAAGAGGCGGCTGCTACTCCCCTGGGCCGTTTTATCTTCAGCTATTGAAAGAATCAGACCAGCCTAAGACCAGCCAAGAAGAGCCGATTCTGAGAATATCAAAACGATAGTGTGAGACTTCGTTGGCCGATGGAGATGGAGGGGTTCCACCCTTCCATTTGATTGTAACTCCTGAACCGTTCACCTGAGCGGATGTGATGGACCTTGGAGTTGCTCCCTGGATGACTGCGATGGTCATTGATACCATCCTGTCTCCTATTGTTGGGACATTGGTAAAGTTGACTCCCAAGTTTCCAGTTGGGCTGTCGAATACCCAGACGTCTCCCTGGTCGATATCAACGTTGGTGCCTCCGGTTGGAACATCCACTTTCTCAATCTTCTTGATTATTGCTGAGGAGTAGAGGTTTCCTGTGACGAACATCTTGTCTGATGAGAGCATCTTTGTGCTGTTGTTGAAAGTCAGATAGGAGCTTGACGCTAGCTCTCCGCCTGAGCCAAAGAAGATTGAGCCAGTAACCTCTCCCCCGGGGTCCATCTGAAGTCTAACTGAGCCGTTCGACTGGGTCACTATTCTGATATGGCTTCCTGCCACGAGGTAGTCGCTTCCATCAGCCAGCTTCGTGAGAGAGCCAGAGATGCCAAGGCTTGCTTTTGCACTCTCGACATTGATTTCTCTTGCTCTAACCTTCGTGTAGGACTTGACTGGGACTTCCATGCTTGCAGACACATTCACTTCAGTCGTTGCAAAGGCCCACTCATCATTGTTATTATCCCAGAAGAAAGCTAGATTGTCATCTCCAACCCTTCCAAAGATTATTCCTAAATCACCGCCGCCACTGGAGCTTGGTGCAAAAGAAGTGTCATTTCCCGCTGGAAAAACAGGAGCAAAATTGACGCCTATCATTGCGTCTTTAAATTTTGCATTGGAATAACCTCTGACTGCCTTTAATCCTCGAGTGGTGCTAACCGTGCTGTCACTGTCATCTTTTGCAATACCGGGGTCAGCCAGCTGGTCCAGCGTCCTTCCGGTTGGCTTATCTGTGTCTATAAAAGTAATTCTATTGTTTTCGAATGTTATTCTTGGCCCAGAAACATTTGAAGTTCTAATTCCATCTTGGTCAATTATGGTCGTTCCTGCACCTACGAGGAGCGAGCCGCTCACTCGAACATCTCCACCGAACACTGCCACGCCTGGGACATTTCCTCCTGCTGAGCCGCTCGAGCCGCTGACATAGAAGAATACGTCTGCTCCCTTATCAGTTGGAGAATCAATTCCTGAATCATTTCCAAAGAAGGCAGCCTGCCCAGAAGACAAGAGTGTCCCTGTCAGGATTAGGCTTCCACTCAAGCTTATGTTGTTTCCATTGACAACTACATCATCGACTTCATTCACATAAGAGCCAGTCAAAGAAGTCAAAGTAATTTGTGAACGAGGCATATGGCAAACCTCCAGACTTGTAAATAGTTAAATGAAAATTCTCTTTAAAGAGAATTCAGATAAAGTTATTTCGAGAGGAATAAGAAATGGAAAATAGGTGTTTCTTCTATCGTGCTCAAGTTCTTGAGGTCTATGACGGAGATACCATAACTGTGGATATTGATTTGGGCTTCTCCATGGTTCTAAAGAAGCACAAGGTCAGGCTGTATGGAATTGACACTGCAGAGATAAAGGGCAAAGACGAGAACCTCAAGAAGAGGGCAAAAGAGGCCCGAGACTGGCTGAGAGAGATGTGCCTCGGCAAGAGCATCTACCTTGATTCAAGAGGAGCTGACAAGTATGGACGCTGGCTTGGGAACATCTTTACCCAAGATGGAATTTGCCTCAATGAGGAGCTTGTGAGGCTTGGATATGCAGTCTCTTACGACGGTGGAAAGAAGGGCCAAGAGCTCCTGAAGGGATAAGAGCTATCCGACGCCATGGTGTCCGTTGGAGCCAGTCAGAGTTAGAAACTGCTCCTTTGGTATGTTGGTGAGGTCTGCTATCACCTGGTTCGAAGATCAATAGCACCAATATTTCTAGAAAATTAAAATATTTGATGAATTAGATTGAAAATCTTCTGTATTTTCATACTATTTATCAGACCTACTCGATATTGAGTAGGGTTGAGAGAGCTCAAATATTGAGCAATTTGAATAAAACAGGAGAAATAAAGTGACTTTGCTAAAGGAAAATAAGCTGGCAGCAGCTTCTATTGTCGCAGTAATCGCTGGTCTCGTTGCCTTCTATGCAGCTTTTTGGGGAACCGCCCCAGAGACTGCAGTCGTGGCTCCAGGCGCTGAGGTTCCTGCTGCAACCACCCCCGCAGATGCCCCTGCAGCTCCTGCTGCACCAGAGGCCCCTGCAGCTCCAGCATCTCCCGAGGCTCCCGCCGCTCCAGGTGAGACCACTATTGTTCCAGTTCCCCCAACTGACGAGCCAGTCTCTCACTGAGTGATATCCACTTCTTGTGGTAAGGAAAGCCGCCATCTTACGATGGCGGCTTTCTGATTTTCTGTGATAGATATTCTTGAAAGGTTTGTCATTGATTTCTAAAATCTTTGAATTGGCCACGCAGAAAATTTCTCAAGACAGCGCTGTCTGGCTTAGGGTGACTATTTCATTTTTGCTTGCAATCGCCTCCAGCATCTTGGGCTGTAAGTTTGGTTATGCAAATGCTCACAAGGATGTTTCAACTCTGATGATAGTTGGGTTTCTTCTTCCTATGGTGAATTTTGTGATATCACACTTCTTCATAAATTCTTCGACGTTCAAGGAGAAGATACTGATGGTCCTTGCTAACAGCTTTGCTCTTTCTATTTCGGCTGTTTTTGTTTGCTTGTATCTCACATAAATTTCATAGCAGGCCATTTTCAGTCTAAATTTCGTGTTTAAACTTTCCCTATGGAGGAATAAATCCTCCGCAAGAAAGGAGAAAAAATGTTTGATATTATCCCCCTGCTTCCACATTTTTCTTACACAGATGACAGAAACCGCGGTATCTCTTTTTATTCTCCGCATTCAGAGGTAACAAAAAGCGAAAATGGATACTCTATCAGCGTAGAACTTCCAGGCGTGTCTCGCTCTGATATTGATTTGAGCATCGATGGAAATAGCCTAATTGTTTCCGCCAAGAGAGACTCTATTGGTAGCTCTACCCAGAAGAACTATCGAAAATCTTGGACTCTTGGAGATGGAACTCTAGTTGAAGAGATTAGTGCCAAGTATGAGTCTGGAGTTCTTTTCATCGAAGTTCCTATCAAAGTTTCTAAGAAACGAAAGATTGAAATCAACTGATTTCATCTTTGGGGGCTCTAAAATTTAAGGCCCCTATTTATTTGTATGCACAAAAACGTAAGAGAGCTTATTAGAGAGATTATCAAGGAAGAGCTCGGAAGAGACCTTGAATCTACTACTGATTCGATGCTGGATTGGCGCCATCTTCCGGGCGTTGATGTTTCAATAACTGCGACTGGGATTGAAAAGAACAACTACACTCCTGGGACAAGCTCTTGGGTCGTCAATATTCAGTTCGATAATAGAAAGAGCGAAGTCAGACATTTTGGTTCTGAAGAAGATGCAAACTTCTATGCCAGGCAAAAGGCAATGGCATACTACCAGTCAAGAGTGGCAAACGGAAATTTAAAGTCCGTTAAACCATTTGGACCTCCTGGATTTCCCGTAGAAGGCAGATGACAAAGCTGTAAAAATGAAAATCAGTGATTAAAATATCACTGATGATAAAAGTCTGCTCAATACTGCTAAATGCTATTGTTGAAGTCTTGACCGCTCCTCTACTGAGGTCCTATACGGCAAACTTCTCCATGAAGTTTCCTCTCTTCTCTGGCCAAATTTGGAGGCTTCCAAACTTAGGCCTTGTTAAGATAGTAGAAATATCTGAGCAGGATGATTCTGTATGGTATATTCTTTATCCATTTGATGACCTTGGAGAGATACACAAGTCGCCGAGAAAAGATTTCACAAGGCACTGTCGGCAGCCAAGCTTAGAGCAAGAAGAAATTCAAAAAGCTGAAAATATCGTTCCATTCCCCAACAGCGAAGAGTGAAAATTGGAAAACATTACTGAAGAGCAAATTATGCAGTGGCGTAAGCACTTTCCATTCAAGGGTGGTGCAAGGGAAAATCAGGCCAATGCAATTGAATTTGCAATCCGCTCCTTCGTAAGTGGGAAGCGGTTTGTTGTCCTCGAGGCAGCAACCGGCGTCGGAAAGTCTGCGATCGGCCTCACTGTTGCACGGTGGCTGAATGAATTCCTCCCTGAGGAGGATGAGAGCGCTTATAAGCCAGGTGCCTACTTTATGACCACTCAGAAAATCCTTCAAGAGCAGTATATGAAGGATTTCGGGGAGGACCGCGGCGGAACTATGCGCCAGCTGATGTCCTCTTCAAACTACGCCTGCAAGTTCCATAAGAAGCAGACCTGTGCAGAGTCTCTTCGGATGCTCAAGATTGAGAACGATAAGGAGTCAAAGTTCTATCGGTGCTGCTCCTTTGGATGCGTCTATAAGGAGGAGAAGCGAAAGTTCATTGAGCATCGAGAGTCTCTTACGAATTTTGCCTACTTCCTCGCAGAGACATATTATGCTGGGAAGCTTGAGCCGCGCTCTCTTCTTGTAATCGACGAGGCCCACAATGCAGACCTCGAGCTCTGTGGATTTGTCGAGATCTCCTTCAGCGAGCGGTTTGCAAAGACGGCATTGAAGGTTGATATGCCTGAAATCAATACACAGCTCCAAAGCATCAACTGGGTAAAGACTGCATATCTCCCTAGGCTTCGAGACCATATCAAGCACTACGAGGACACAATCGAGAAGTTTAATCTGGGAGAGAAGCTGGAGTCGAATTTTGCAAATATTGCAAAGCAGTATGAGATGCTCGACAAGCACATCTGCAAAATCAATCGATTTTTGGAAATCTACGATGATGAAAATTGGGTATTCAACCTCGTAGAGGGTGAAGGCTCTGGGATGCGCAAGCTGGAATTCAAGCCTGTCGATGTCTCTCCATACTCTGAGAGCATCCTCTTCAACAAGGGCCGACGCGTCCTGATGATGTCTGCAACAATCTTGAACCACGAAGGCTTCTGCGAGATGCTTGGAATTAAGGATGAAGATGCTTCCTTCATCTCTATTCCATCTCCATTCCCGCCAGAGAATCATCCAATCATTACAGCGCCTGTGGCAAGAATGACAGCAAACAATATCGATGCTGACCTTCCAAAGCTGGCTGAGGCTATTCGTTCAATCCTTGAGAGCCACTCTGACGTGAAGGGAATCATCCACACGCATTCCTATAAAGTTGCAAAGTATCTCCGAGAGAACATCAAAGACAAGCGTCTCCTATTCCACGGAGCTGAGGACCGACTTGAGAAGCTGAGCAAGCATATGAACAGCAAGGAGCCTACCGTGCTTGTCTCTCCTTCTATGCAGGAAGGTGTTGATTTGAAGGACGACCTCAGCCGCTTCCAGATTATCTGTAAGGTTCCATATCCATACCTTGGAGACAAGATTGTGAAGAAGCGGATGAATCGGTGGAAGTGGTGGTATCCTCTGCAGACTGCAAAGACAATTGTTCAATCTATTGGTCGCTCTGTCCGCTCCTCTACAGACCACGCTACAAGCTACATTTTGGATGCTGATTGGGATAGGTTCTATTCCAAGCATAGCCATCTATTTCCAGATACTTTTCAAAAGTCATTAAAATGACAAAATAATCTTTACCTCATAGGAATTTGATTACGATTCTCCTATGAAAAAGATTTTTACAAGTGTAGAGTCTCTTAAGAGCTGGTGTGATTCTCGTAATGAGAATATTGTCCTAACTTCTGGCGGTTTTGACCCGATGCATGTGGGTCATCTAAGATGCCTCCAGGAGTCGTCAGTAATAGCTGCCAGCCTTCCAAATGGAAGGCTGGCTGTTGTCGTCAATGGTGACGGCTTTCTGCTAAGAAAGAAGGGATTTGCCTTTATGCCAGAGATGGAAAGAGCTGAAATAATAGCTGGCGTCGGCGGAGTTGATTATGTTGTCCTCTGGGATGATGGTTCTCAATTTGTTTCAGGGGCTGTCGAGATATTGAAGCCAGTATTCTTCACAAAGGGTGGTGACCGCACATCTTCTGAGAATGTTCCTGAATTCCAAATCTGTGAGAAGATTGGTTGCAAGGTTCTATTTGGAATTGGTGGTGGAAAGATACAGTCTTCATCTGAACTTGTTGGAAACATTTCGAAACAGGGCGCAAATTAAATGGGAATCATAACTCCAATCTACGACTCTGATTTTTCTTTCTCTGAAGAAAGAGAAATGCTGTTGAATCTCTATTTTTCTTATTGCGTAAGAGCATTGAAAATAAAAGGAAGTTACTCTTGCGTCTTTGCCTTGAGCAGAGAGAAATTTGGGATAGAGACAACTGGCGCTTGCAACTATCGTGAGAAGAAAATCTTTGTTTATTCAAAGAACAGGGCTTTCTCTGATATTCTTAGGACAGTAGCCCATGAGCTTGTGCATATTTCTCAGCACGAAGAGGGAATTCTCCTGAATAAGTCTCTTCACTTCTCTTCTGAAACCGAAGATGATGCAACAAAGAAGGCAGGCGAACTCTTGAGCGCTTTTGGCAGCGTAGTTGGATTCAATACAATTTATGAGGGTAAGAGATGAGAACTGTTGAAAAGCCTTGGGGTCACGAGGAAATCTGGGCAGAGACTGACAGATATGTTGGAAAGTATCTGCACATCAATCCAGGCCACAGATTGTCTCTTCAGTATCACAAGATTAAAATGGAGACAATTAGTGTTCTCAAAGGTGAGCTGATTTTAGAGGCAGCAAATGGCATTTTGCAAACTCTCAAACAGGGCGACACATTTCATATAGCCCCAGGAACAATCCATAGATTTGGAGCAGGATCACAAGAAGGTGTTGTCCTTGTCGAGGTCTCAACGCCAGAGCTTGATGATGTCGTCAGATTAAGTGATGATTATCTCAGGGATAATACTTAATGCTATGGGAATTAAACAGAACAAGGCAGCAGGGTTCATCGTAATAAGCACGGACCTCGATAGAGTCCTTGTTTTAAAGAAGAAGTCTGGTGAGGGCGACCTTCCAAAGGGAAAGAAAGATGCGGGGGAAGATTCATTTTTCTGTGCCATCAGAGAGACTTTTGAGGAGACTGGGATTGCAATTAGAGCTGAGTCCATAATCGTGAGAACTCCTTATCCCTGCAATGGTGTAGATTTTTTTATTGCTGTTCAAGATGGAGAGCCTTTGATAAGACCAAATCCAGTATCAAGACACCTCGAGCATACTTGGGTTGGTTGGCTCCCTTGGATTGAAGCACATCAGTCTGTTAAAAATTACATGAGGCCTGCTGTGACTCATGCTATGATAATATGCAAAGCCTTAAAGGGTAATTGAAATGTCAATCTTTCGCGAGCATAAAACAAGCGCCGACCGTTCAGCAAGCGATAGAGCTCGTCACAAGCAAAAGATTGAAAAAGCAATAAGAGACGGAATAACTGACGTCGTATCTGAAGAATCAATCATAGGCCAAGACGGAAAAAAGAAGATAAGAATTCCCGTCAAGGGAATCAAAGAGTGGCAGTTTGTCTATGGCGACAATCAAGGACAAAAGCAGCCTGGCTCTGCTCCCGGAAACCCTGTTGGAAAGGGACAAATTGTAAAGAAGGGTCAGCAGCAGGGTCAGGGTCCTGGGAGTGGAAAGCCTGGTCAAGAAAAAGGCGAAGAATATTACGATGTCGAGATAACTCTCGATGAACTTGCTGAGTATCTGTTTGCCTCTCTAAATCTTCCAGAGCTGGACAAGAAGAAGTTTAAAGAAATTCTTCAGGAGCGCCCAAGGAGAAAAGGCCATAGAACTCATGGAATACCTCCTCGCTTGGATAAGAAGAAGAGCGCTATTGAAAGAATAAAGAGAATGTCAGCTGCTAAGAAAGCCGGCGAGCTTGAGTATGACGAAGACGGCAATCTTGTATTTCCATTCCACGATAATGACCTCAAGTATCATCACATAGAGACAAAGCCAAAAGAAAATTCTAATGCTGTCATTTTCTTTATGATGGATACTTCTGGCTCTATGTCAAACAATATCAAGTTCATGGCAAGGTCTTTCTTCTTCCTCCTCTACCAGTTCATTAGACACAAGTATGAAAATGTGAAGATTGTCTTCATTGGACACACAACTGAAGCATATGAAACTGATGAAGATTCATTTTTCAAGAGAGGCTCTTCTGGCGGAACTCAGATATCTTCTGCACCAAAGCTTGCAAGAGAAATAGCGCTCGATAGATACCATCCAAGCTCTTGGAACATTTACGCTTTCCACTGCTCGGATGGAGACAATATTGAAACTGATAATGAGACTGCCTTTGAAGAATTCAAAAAGCTCTGTGACATGTCTCAGATGGTTGGATACTGCGAGATAAAGCCACCTGAATTTCAGCCAGCTTGGTCCCAAGGTGGTCTTGGTCCTCTTGCAAAGAAGCTTTCAGCACTCTCTCCAAAGATGCGAATTTCTCTCATAGAGACAAAGAACGATATTTGGTCTTCATTTAAGAAGTTTTTCGGAAACGAGCTCAAGTAAGGGAGTTTATTATGAGTGATTACACCCTAAAAGACCTTGAAGATTGGGACGAGAAGATATGCGAGCTCGGAAGAAAGAACGGACTTGACTGGTATCCCATAGCTTACGAGACAATCAATTACTATGAGATGATTGGGGCAATGGCATATCACGGTCTTCCATCTCACTATCCTCACTGGACTTATGGAAAGTCTTTTGAGAGGACTCACACTTTCTACAATTCTGGTCTTGAAGGCCTTCCATATGAGTTGATTATCAACTCAGACCCAAGCATCGCCTACTTGATGCTTGAGAATCCTCTCTATCTCCAGATACTCATTATGGCCCACTGTATTGGCCACTCTGATTTCTTCAAGAATAATAGGACTTTTGCTGAAACAGATGCGAAGAATGCCCCAATGAGGTTCAGAAATGCATCAAAGAGGATTAGGAAATACATTGAAGACCCTTCAATTGGAATAGAAGAGGTAGAAAAAGTTCTTGACGCTTGCCACGCTCTTCAACACCAGGTAGATAGGAGAGGAAGGTTTAGGCTTTCTGAAAAGGAATTAAGAGAAAAGTATTCTGAAATTATCAAGAATGATAAAGATGCTGCTTGGAAGAATTTTAATATCGAAAAGCATCCTCTTGAGCCAGAATACGATATTTTGAGATTCATACTTGAGAACAATAAGAAGCTACTTCCCTGGCAGCAGGACGTCATTAGCATAGTCAATGAGGAATCAAAGTATTTCTGGCCTCAGATTAGAACAAAGGTGATGAACGAGGGATGGGCATCATTCTGGCATTACAGGATGTGCCACCAGCTCGAGCTTCCAGACGAGCTTCACCTCCCAATACTGAAGACTCACAATCAGGTCATTAGGCCACTCGGTCTAAAGCTCAATCCATACCATCTTGGCTTTGAGATATTCAAGGACATCGAGGAGAAACACGGAATAGAAGAGTGCTTTTTGGCAAGAGAGGTCTGTAACGATGAGAACTTCATTATGCAGTATCTCACAAGAGAAAAGGCAGAGGAGCTCAATCTATTCACCTTCTCTCCAAAGGGAAGAAAGAATGCTGATTGGACCATCGATGATATCATGGAAGACCAAGAGAGTTGGGAAGAAATAAGAAGAGCCGTAATCAAGAGCGTCGCTGGTAATATGATACCAGTAATCTACATTGAAGAGGTCACTGAAAAGAATGAACTCATTCTTCGGCAAGAACACGATGGAAGAGACCTTGAGCTTGATTATGCTGACAATTGTGTAAGGCTCCTACGTAATATCTGGAATGGCGATGTGAAGCTATTCGCAATCGTTGAAGAAGAAGATTTTGAAGTATCATGACGAAGAAAAATAATCGGAGGCAGACTATGAGCTTTCTAGACAAAATCAAGAAGCAGAGAGAGGACGGAAAGAAAGAGTCGTGGTCAGGCTCTTTTTTGGAATATTTGGAAGTTGTAGCTAAGGACCCAACCGTGTCAGTTCTTGCTGCTCGTCGTCTCGTTGAGTCGATTGAGAAGCACGGCCTGAAGAACATGGAAGACAGCGACCCCCGCTGCCGTAAGCTATTTGACGGCGATAAGGTTCGCCTCTATGACTACTTCCAGAATGATTTCTACGGTCATGAAAGAGTAGTTGCCAAGATTATGCGCTTCCTGAAGTCAGCAGCTCTCAAGGGCGAAGAGAGCCGCCAAGTTCTCCTCCTGATGGGTCCAGTCGGCTCAGGAAAGTCTGCCCTTGCTGATGCTGTAAAGAAGGCCCTTGAGTCCTCTGCAGAGCCAGTGTATCATCTTGATGGATGCCCCGTCCGCGAAGAGCCACTTCACCTCCTGCCACGTTCTCTTCGTGCAGAGTTTGAGAAGGAGCTCGGTGTCCATATAGAAGGAGACCTCTGCCCTGTCTGTCGCTACAGGCTGATGGAAGAGTTTGGCGGAGAATACGAGAAGTTCCCTGTCGTCAGGAGCGGCTTCTCTCAGCGCGCTCGACGTGGTATTGCAGTAGTTCCTCCAATGGACGCAAACTCCCAGGACGTTTCAGCCCTCATCGGTTCTGAGGACATCTCAAAACTCGATAAGTTCTCAGAGGACGACCCAAGAGTCCTGAACCTCAATGGCGCATTCAACGTTGGCTCAAGAGGCGTGGTCGAATTCGTTGAAATCTTCAAGAACGAGATTGAGTTCCTCCATACAATACTCACTGCAACCCAGGAGAAGCAGGTTCCAACGCCTGGCAAGAACTCTATGCTCTACTTTGACGGTGTCATTATCTCACACTGTAATGAGTCCGAGTGGAACAGGTTCAAGTCTGAGCACACCAATGAGGCAATCCTCGACCGCGTCGTAAAGATTGAAGTTCCATACGTCCTCGAGCTCACTCAAGAGATGAAAATCTACGAGAAGATGCTCCGCCGCTCTGATTTCCGCTTCCACCTTTCACCACACACTATCAAGATTGCTGCAATGTTCTCAGTTATGAGCCGCCTAAAGCCTTCTCAGAAGTGTGACCTCCTCACCAAGATGAAGATTTATGATGGTCAAGAAGTTCTGGAGAAGGGCAGGACCAAGAAGGTTGATATCAAGGACCTCCGCGACGAGGCAAAGCACGAGGGAATGGATGGAATTTCCACCCGCTTCATCACAAAGGCAATCGATTCTACCCTCACTGATTCTGACAAGGGCTTCATTACCCCAATGAGGATTGTCGATACCCTCATCAAGCAGGTCAAGGAGCAGGTTGTCGATGAGCAGAAGAAGACTCTCTATCTTGAAATCCTCCAAAAGACAATCCGCGAGGAATACCTCAAGATTCTTGAGGGCGAGATTGCAAAGGCTTTCATAGCCGCTTACGAGGAGCAGGCTCAGTCTCTGTTCGACAACTACCTCGACAACGCTGAAGCTTACACTACCAAGCAGAAGATGAAGGACAAGGTGACTTCTGAGGAACGCGAGCCAGACGAGAAGTTCATGAAGTCCATCGAGGAGACTATCGGAATAACTGGCACCTCCAGAGATGGATTCAGAGCAGACGTTACGGCATACATGTTTGCTAAGATTCGTCGCGGCGGCAAGGTAAATTACCGCTCATATGAGCCACTTCGTGAGGCCATTGAGGGTTACCTAATCTCCTCCGTTAAGGATATGGCAAGAATTGTTACCAAGTCAAAGAGCAGAGACGGTGAGCAGCAGAAGAAATATTCTGAAATGGTAAATACACTAATTCAAGATTATGGTTATACTGAAGATTCTGCTGAGGAAATAATCACCTTTGCCGCAAACAACCTCTGGCGCGATAGCTGAAAAGAAGACGAGGCTAGAAAAGTGTAATTCTAGCCTCTATTCAGAAATTTCAAACCTTGCAAAAAAAATAATTGATAGCCTGGACAGTGGAAGAGCTGCTCAGGCTTGTGGAAATAGAGTTTATCAGCTACAAAAATCTGAATCTCTTAGATTTTTAGCTGGCTATGAACCACAAAGCTCTGTTGAAAGAGTTGCAAAGTCAATTCTTTTGACATCAATGTATCGTGCGGAACAGTCTTCTCCAATGGCTTCTTATCTTCTCTGCAAGGAAATTAGTGGAGGATTTGAAGCCAAGAGCGCTTCTAAAATAGACAGAAAAAGCCTTCAGTCTGCTCTACAGAATGTCCTGGAAGATTCAACAACTCCCTTCATTGAATCACTACAGCATGCAGGTCCAGATGCAACTGTTTCTGTAAGAAAATCTTCTTCAAAAGATAGCGTCATCAAAGTATCCGATAGTATTGAAATTCCTATCGAGGGTGGCGCAGAATTTGGAGAAAAGATTGAGCTTAATTCTTGCAAGCTGCTTACAGTTGATGGAATTGTTGAGTCTGTAGGAGAAATCAACAAGCTTCTAATGGAATGCGTCGATTCTGGAGAGCCTTTGGTAATTTATGCTAGAGGCTGGGGATACGAGGTAGTTTCCACTCTGCTTCATAACTGGCGGCTTGGAAGGCTCAAAGTAATACCGCTTTCTTGCAACATGGACTCGTCCAGCGAGTATTACTTTTCAGACCTTCCAACTTGCATCAACTGCGATAATTCTCTTCAGGGCGTTAATACTTCGTTAAAAGACTTGAAAAGCCTTTCTTCTGTAACTCTTGAGAGGGGTCGCCTGAGCATAAAAGATAAGTCTGCCTCTGATAGAGCCAGGAAGCATGTTTCTGAAATCATGAAAGATTCTAACTCTTTGAAGGTCGGCAAGTGGGCTTCTGAAAGAGCAAGGCTCCTCTCTTCCAGAAAGATTGAGTTCTTTATTGGCGACGATGCAGGGACTGATTCAGGAATTTTTTCTGATAGATTCAATTTTGCAATAAGATTTTATCTTGAATCAAGAAAGTTTGGAACAATTACTGTAGATGGTGCTTACATCCCAATAACAGCAATTGAAATTTCAAAGTCAGCAGCTAAGTCTTTAGAACTCGAGTGTTCTTCAAAGACGGTTTTAGTCGTAGATAATTGACTATTTCACACATTTTTTAACTCCTGAATCATGAAAATTATTATCTTTTTGGAGTTAAAAAATGAACCAGAGAGAGTTTGGGCAGAATTACTACTCAGTCCTTTCAGCCATCAAGGACTCGATTGCAATGAATGTTGGTCTTGAGCTCAGGAGGAACAATATTTCCGCTGATGTAGCTGGAAAGATTATTCACGCAGCTCAGAATAGCGTTGACCAGATAGGGGGTAATGCATTTGACACCCTATCGAAAAGTGGCCGCTAAAAAAGAAGATGCAGGGAACAAAGCACTTAATCAGTTGCAATTGTATTTTGCCCCACCTAAAAAACAGGGCAAATCCAATTTTTCATTCATTTCCAGTATTTTCAACTATTGGAGAAGATGGAGAGGTAATTGAAAAAGTAGCTCAGTGTAACAACTGCGGAGCAATTCACAAGGTTGTCGACATTTGTAAGTCTGAAATCTTGCCAAAAGATTCTTCAGCTGCTGTGATAACTGAAAAAGACATTTCTCTTCTAATTCCTACAGAGCTGAGCAGCATTCTTTCAACTTATCAGTGTGAAGTCTCTTCTTGGGAGCATGCTCACTTCATCTACACGAATGCAATCTGGGGAGATGGAATAATACTCACCAGGTCTTATGAAGATGGAATTAGCAGTGGAAAGAGGCTTATAATTTCTGGACACAATCAGTTTAAGATTGAACCATTCACATTCAATGAGGCAGTCTAATGGATTTTAGCAAAGATGATGCCAAATGGGCAAAGAAGCTAAATCAGTGCAGGAACATAGTTAGAGATATCTCTGAGATGGGGATAGATTCATTTCAGAAGATAAAGCTCATAGAGCTTCTTGCTCTTGAGTTAGATAACAGAGAACACATGATGGAATTGGTTAACCCAGCCAGAAAAATTCTTGAATCAATAGAAAACAAAGAAACTACAGAAAATTCGAAAAGGAGAATTGAGATATGACACTCGTAGAAGAGCTCGATGCTATTGTTTCCAAGCTCACTTCAGCAAAGCTTGACCTTATGAAGTTTGAAGTGAAGGAAAATCACTCTGCCGGCGTAAGGGCTCGCAGGCTACTTCGTGAGGCAAGAAATGAAATTGCCACCCTGTCCAGAAATACTATCGATATTTCTAAGGATAGAGGTGGAGATTCTGAAGAAGAAGGATGATATTTAGACTCCGATGCCTTCAGCAATGTCAAATTCTATTAGGAGTTCAGAAGTGTCCAATAAGACTCTAAAAAAGGGACCGCGTAATGGTGGTCTTCCACAGGGCTCAAGCTCTTCCTTTGAGAAGGTCTTTATCGCCCCTACACCAGAAGCAACACCACCAGCTGTAGTAGAGAGCCCAGCTTCTCCTTCTCCAGTAGAAGTTGTTGAGCCAATCGTAGAAGTTCATCCAGAGCCAGTTGCAGACGTCTCTGTTCCAGAGGTCGTTGAAGTTCCAGCTCCGGTCGTGGTTGTCCCAGAGAAGGTAACAACCACATCTTCTACTGTCTCGAATTCTACTTTACCCAAGAAGAAGCGCTGATATCAGCTTGACTTTCTGACTTGCTTTAGTCTTCTTAGATTAACAAGAATTTCTTTCTCAAGCTGACAAATTCTCATTCTTGTTAATCCGAATTTGTCTCCTATCGCTTGAAGGGTATATTCTCCTGATTCTGAAGCAATCACAGTGCAGTTTAAATCAACTGCCGACTCCATCCAGAGTCGGCAGTTATTGTTTTTGCAGCCAAGATTTCTCTTCTTGTGTTCTGAAAAGCATGTTGTCCCTGTAACAATATTGTTTTTCATAAAATCTCCGTATGCAATAACTCTATCTTCTTTCAATCAATTTGATAGTTACAGAATGGAAGCTCTGATTAAATGTTTTTCAGGGATTCCAAATTGAGAAAACTTAAAAACAAAACGGAGACCAACTTGTCAAACAGAAAATTGATGGTGATTGACACAAGTGTGCTTCTTTACGACCCACATTCTCTAAAGTCATTCACCGGAAATGACGTGGTCATTCCTCTCGTAGTCCTCGAAGAGCTGGACAGGTTTAAAGACCGCTCGACATTGATTGGTTCAAATGCAAGAAATGTCAATAGGTTCTTGGATGAATTGAGAGAAGAGGGAAGTTTTTCAAAGGGAATAACAATACCTGGGACTGACATAGTAGTGAAGTGCTTTGTCGATGCTGAAGTAGCTTCTCTTCCAGCCTCTCTTGATGCCACAACCGGTGACAACAAGATTATTTCTGCTGCCCTTGCAATTAAGAATTCCAATCCAAATTCCCCAGTCATAGTCGTAACAAAGGACATTAATCTGAGGATTAAGTGTGACTCTCTTGGTCTCCTAGCTGAGGATTACTACAAGGACTACAGCGACATCGGTGCTTCTTCGAGCCATGGCCATCTGATGACCTCTGGGCAAACATCCGTGACACTTGATGAAGAAGCCTTGGATGATTATTACCGTGATGGCGAAATATCTCTGAATGACACAGAGAGCCCACAGTTGCCATTATCTAATCAATTGGTCGTTGGAACTACTGGTTCTGGCGGCTCTATGATTGGAATTGTGAAGGGTGGCAAAATAATAAAGCCAAGGGTGAGACTCAATTCAATGACGAAGATTGAACCAAAGTCCAAAGAGCAGACTGCTGCCCTCCACCTCCTCACTGATACAGATATTCCCCTTGTTTCCTTGACAGGAATAGCTGGTTCCGGAAAGACTTTCCTTGCTCTCGTCTCTGGAATGTCTGGTGTCCATGAGGGAATTTATGAGAGGATTGTCATAACTCGCTCAATTGAGCCAGTTGGAAAAGACATTGGTTTCCTTCCAGGAAATATTGACGAGAAGATGGCTCCCTGGCTTCTTCCAATTGTAGATAACTTCAGGAATGCTTTTCAAGATACTTCATACTTCACAATGATGTATGAAAAGGGCAAGATTGAAGTGAGCCCAATCACTTTCATAAGAGGTCGCTCTCTTGCAAAGTGCTTCATCATCGTTGATGAGTGCCAGAACCTATCAATACACGAGCTGAAGACTTTGATAACCCGTGTTGGAATGGGTTCTAAGATGGTTCTCCTCGGCGACACAGACCAGATTGACACTCCATATCTTGATAAGTGGTCAAATGGTCTAACAATAGCAATTGAAAAGTTGAAGGGTCAAAATCTTTTTGGCCATATTCATCTTGATAAGGGTGTGAGAAGCCCGCTTGCTACTTTGGGAAGCAATCTTTTGTGATTAAATCATCTAAAGCTCTCCAAGAGTATTAGTTATCTAATGAAGCTTTAGGAGCTTTAGATGGCAATTGCCGTTATGAGAAACCTTGATAAGAGCAAATTTACCAAGTTGTATCCATATGTCAGAAGAGAGCCAAGAATTGTCAAAGTAACTGATAAGAACATCTCCTTCGAGATAGGGACTATTACATTTGATGACAATATGGAAATAAGATATAGTTTTATGGGCCAGTATTCATTTCCACCAACTATAGTCTTGTCTCCGAGAGGAGATAACGTCAATGTCTGGATTTCACAGATAGACAAATTTGGTGTGACATTTGTGTCATCTGCCCCTACCAGCGCTTATGTAGAATTTCAAGCCCTTTCAATAGTGTAAAGATGGCAAAGAGATTTGTAAGCAGAAATTTAACAAATACAAGATACAAAACCATTGTATTGAACGGCTCTGGGAATACAGGCCCGACTGCTCAAGTCGCTATTTCTGGGATTGTTTCTGATTTTGAGGCTTTGGAAAAGACGAACGTAGTTGTTTCTTCCACAACGAATGGAATAAACGTATTCCTCTGGGGAACACCAATATTTATTGGAAATACATACGTTTTCATAGTTCAATCATCAGACGTGAATGCAGGTTTTAATTATCAGTTAGTAACTGTAGGAAATTCTTAATGCCAATAGACTTTAAAACAAGGCAGATGAGGGCCCACAAGATTATTGCTTCTGGCTCTGAGACAAAGCCTTATCTGCTTCTGTATCCATCAGGTTCTTCCACCAACCAGACTGGTGGCGTTCAAAATCTCGATGGTTATGGAACCGATGCCTGGCTCTTCATATCAGGCGCAACTGATAGCAACAGCAAGATTGTTTTAGGTGGAAGGTCTTACGTCTCTGGAGGACTTGAGGCAAGAAGCATTACTGGTTCAATCTACACAGTAAAC
>SXGQ01042633.1_pt1 | contig 22944 bp, 24 predicted proteins | sample 3178371 | NCBI WGS metagenome assembly SXGQ01 (sample SAMN11356859, study PRJNA531348) | freshwater metagenome | isolation source: freshwater sample F1-20 | place: China: Fuxian Lake, Yuxi | collected 2017-12-25 | reverse complement strand
CACGACGCAGTCGGCGACACCATCAATATTGGTGATCGAAGTCTCTACAGTTTTTGGCCAAACTTTGTAGCCACCTGTGTTGATCAATTCGTCGCGTCGCCCGTGCACCGACAACCGTCCATCGGTCATCTCGCCAAGATCACCCGTCGGCAACCATCCGTCTTTTGTCGTAGGGCAGGTGCCATCTCGATAGCAACGCAAAAGAGTTTCACTTCTGATCAGAATTTCCGAGTCGTCGGCGACTTGAACCTCGACGCCCTCAAGTGGCACGCCGTCATAGACGACACCACCCATGGTTTCGGTCAATCCATAGGTCGAAATGGCGTTACTCGGCAATTCGTCGGGTGCTTGCGCCCCGCCAATCAACACAGTTCTGAACTTGGATATGTCAACGGACTGCAGGACAGTTGGCACCAGCGATGTCATCGTCGCGCCCCTGTCGACCGCATCTAAAAAAGTTTTTTGATCCGCCCGATTGCTTACGGTCAGGATCGATCCAAAGTGAAGTGCTCGAAGCACGACCGAGAGTCCACCCACATGGGCAAGTGGGAGACATGCCAGCCAATGGTCGTGGCTTGAGCATTTCAGTCGTCCACCAGATGCCAAAACTGCGGCCCCAATTGAGCCATGAGTGTGCACGACTCCTTTGGGTTCAGCAGTGGAACCAGAAGTTGCAACGACCAGTGCGTCACCTTGTTCGACCGGTTTGCCGCCAGAAAGCTCAGTTCTTAAGTTGTCGCCTTCAATTACCGCTGACGCGCCGAATTGTTCGACTAACTTTCGCCGCGCATGCTGGGGCAAGCGTTGATCAATTGGCAGTGCTGCATCGCCAGAATCCCAAATCGACCTAAGGGCACCAACAAATTTTTGGCTCGCGGGCATGTCAAGTGCAACGAGCGAATTCATCAGTTCAGCGTAGATGTTTTGTTGTTAAGTTAGATCCGTGCAAGAGTCACTTACTTTGTGGATCAAGGGTGCGCGACCAAAGACACTGCCCGCAGCAATCGCACCGGTGCTTGTCGGTACTGCGAGCGTTTCGCTTGAAAAAGATATTGATCGCGAATGGATCAATAGTTTGTTGGCCCTCGTGGTTAGTTTGGCGCTGCAAGTCGCGGTGAATTATGCCAATGATTATTCAGACGGAATACGGGGCACGGATCAACAGCGTGTCGGGCCATTACGGTTGGTGGGCTCGGGCTCAAAATCCGCAGCATCGGTCAAACGAGCGGCAGTCATCGCTTTTGGTGTGGCGGCAATCTTCGGGCTGATTCTTGCGGTGACGACGACATTGTGGCTATTGATCATTGGTGTGATGTGCCTGGCGGCGGGTTGGTTTTATACGGGTGGTAAAAACCCGTACGGCTACATCGGGCTCGGTGAAGTGTTCGTGTTCGTGTTCTTCGGGGTAGTTGCCACCGTCGGCACGACTTTTGTCGTTATCCAAAAAATAACCCTCGTCAGCTTTTTGTCTTCCGTGGTCGTCGGCAGTCTGGCGTGCGCACTTCTGGCCGTTAACAACTTGCGCGACATTGCTGGTGACACAATTTCAAGCAAACGCACCTTGGCGGTGCGTCTTGGTGACCGACATGCTCGAAATTTTTTTGTTTCGCTATTCATCGTGGCCGCGCTGGCAATAATCGTGTTGTCGCTTGGTCATGTTTCTGTCTTGCTTGGGTTGCTGGGCCTTGCCACGGCAATTTTACCGATTCGCAAAGTTCGAAGCGGCGCGATTGGTGCAGATCTGGTCACCGTTTTGGCGATGACAGGTCGAACTCAAATTGCCGTTGCTGTGATGTTAAGTTTCGGACTCTTGATTGCCGGTGGATGACACGAATTTTTGTAAAACATCGGCAAAATGTTCGGGTTGCTCGAGGTGCGGCGTGTGTCCCGAGTTTTGAATTATTTCCAACGTCGCGTTTTCGCCGATTGTGGTTGTGATGCGATTGGCGATCTCGACATACTTTGCGTCATTCGCGCCCGCTACAACCAGTACCGGCATTTTGAGATTTTTCAGCCTTGACCACGTCGGCTGTTGATGACCCGCGCCACACAGACGCAAACTTGAACTTAGACCAATCGGTGTATTCTTCAGACGAATCAATCTTTGGTTGGTCATCGTTGTCAATCCGCTAAACAAGGGTTGCTGCAGCCACTCATCGACGAACATCGGCACACCAATTTGCTCTATTCGTCTGGCGAGTTCTTCATCGCTGCGAATTCGCGCCATGCGAATCTCTTTGTCCTCAATGCCCGCGGTCGCGCTGACGAGAACTAGTCGTTGAACTTTGTCTGGTTCAGCAAGAGCCGCTGTCAGACAGAACCTGCCACCCAGTGAGTAACCGACATAAGTTGCATTACCGCCGACATCGAGGATCGCTTTTGCACCCGACTCTAAATTCAGCGAGAGATCGCTCGAGTCGCCATGGTTCGGCGCGTCAATCGATAGCAGCTCGAATTGTTGGTCGAGCATCGAGACTATTTCGGTCCAAGTTTCTTGTGTCTGGGTAAACCCGTGGACCAAAACGATTCGTTGTCCGTGTCCAAAACGCCAATTTGCGAGCATCAGTTGGTGCCCGGCGGGCGTGGCTTTGTGAGGTTTGCCACAGTCGACAAACTTTTTACTCTCATTGCTGCCACGATAGAGGCATGGCTTCTTCGGCGGCGACCACGGCGACTTTTTGTGCCACTTTGGTGGATGAATGGGTGCTCTGCGGGGTGCGTCACGCAGTGGTTTCGCCTGGCTCAAGGTCGACGCCGATGGTCCTTGAAATCTCCAATCGATCAGAAATCGAAATGCATGTCTTCCATGATGAACGCAGTGCCAGTTTCGCCGCACTCGGCATCGCCAAAGCATCGGGTGTGCCGGCGATTCTTTTGTGCACTTCAGGCACCGCCGCAGTTGAGTTTCATCCGGCTGTTGTTGAAGCAAGTCACGCCGAGGTGGCGATGTTGGTCTGCACCGCCGACAGACCCCCAGAATTACAGGGTGTAGGCGCTCCTCAAACCATTAATCAGCGGGGTATCTACGGCGACGAAGTTCGCAAATTCTTGAACGCCGATGTGGCCGATGATTCGCAGTGCGATTTATGGCGGACCCTTGCGCATGAGATGTTCTCTGCAGCCTTGGGTGCTGGTGATTCACAAAGTTCGGGTCCCGTGCACTTGAACCTTCAGTTTCGCGAGCCCCTGGTTGGAGTGGCGACGGAGTTACCACAACGCAACGAGCATCATCCCGAAACGATAATGAAAACTTTTGCCGGAGTCTCTTCGCGACAGCGACGAAAACTGCTCGACCATCTTGGCAAAAAACGTGGTCTGATTGTTGCCGGACCAGAAACATATCGTCTCAGTTCGGTGCTGCAACTAGCCGAGCAACTTGGGTGGCCGATCTTTGCTGATCCGCGCGGCGTGGCTCGGGTAAACAACAAGTTCGTGATTGCCGCTTTTGATTCAATTTTGCGCAACTCGCTGTTTGCACGAAACCATCAACCCGAAGTTATTCTGCGTCTCGGAACCCCACCCGCATCCAAAGTCACGAATGCTTGGTTGGCGTCGTCGGCAGCGACGCAGGTGGTCTTGACAACCACACAAAAACTCGTCGACCCTGAACGGCGAACAGAATTGCACCTTGTCGGTGAAATCGACGAACTGTGTGCCGATGTTGTTGCCGGCCGCGACGTTGTTTCTGATAGCGAGTGGATCAACGAATGGTCGCGTGCCGAACAAGCAGCGCAACTGGCGATCAATGAAGCGCTGACGAACGAGCCGACGTTGACCGAGCCGGCGATCGCTCGTTCACTTTGTTCGATGTTGCCCGAGTCGTCGCACTTGGTCGTGTCTAGTTCGATGCCGATTCGCGATGTTGAATGGTTCGGCGCCCCGCGCACGGGTCTCACGGTTCACGCCAACCGCGGGGTCAACGGTATTGACGGTGTCGTAAGTACTGCGATTGGGGTGGCTCTGGCGACAAAAGAACCGACGAGTTTGCTGATCGGTGACATCGCCTTGTTGCACGACACCAACGGGCTGATCAATTTGGCGGGCCGCAAAGTCGATTTGAGAATCGTGGTCATTGACAATGGTGGTGGTGGAATATTTTCATTCCTGCCACAAGCCTCGGAACTAGACCAAGACAAGTTCGAAAAGATTTTTGGTACGCCCCACAAAGTTGATATAACTATGCTGGCAAAAGCCCATCAGATACCTGCCGAGACGATCTCAAATCTCGATGCGTTTGCCGAGGCAGTCAATCAGCACGGCCCGTTTTTGATTCGAGTTTCAACTGATCGCTATGAAAATGTTCAGGTGCACGAGCGGATAAATCAGATGGTCTCGGCAGCGTTACCGAGAATTTAATTTTGCAGAATACTCACGGTCGAATCAAGGCGGCCAACATCGCCTGAAATTTCGCCTGAGTCTCGGCGAGTTCGCTCGCTGGCTCGCTGTCAGCGACTATGCCTCCACCTGCGAACAAACGTGCGGTTGTTCTGTCCTGGTCAAACTCGGCGCATCGAATCGCTACTGCAAATCTGCCGTCTCCATGCTTGTTGAAATAGCCAACTGCGCCGCCATAGCGTCCCCGAGACATACCCTCTACCAGTGCAATCTGTGCAAGAGCCGCATCGCGGGGTGCGCCGCCAAGTGCCGGGGTGGGTGAGAGCGCATAAGCAAGTTCGAGCACGCTCGGTCGAGGTTCACTGAGTTGCCCAGAGATCTCAGTACCCAGATGTTGCACATTGGCGACCGCAACGATGGATGGCTCGGCTTGCCAATCTAGATATGAGCACCACGGCAACAAAGTGTCATGGACCATATCAATCACGATGCGATGTTCTAACTGGTTTTTTGTACTGGCGATCAAAGTCTCAGCAATTATTTGATCTGCGGCCGCATTGCCGGTGCGCGGGGCGGTGCCTGCAAGCGGATGGCTTGAAACTTGATTGCCGCTCACGGCGATCAAGAGTTCAGGTGATGCGCCAATAAAACCATCCACCGAGTATCTGTAGCTTGATCCGAATGACGCCTTCAGCCGTTGCATAATCGCGGCGATGTCGAAACTTTTGTCGGTGGTTACAAAAATGTCCCGGGCGATGACTGCTTTGGCCAGTCGATTTTCGCCCACGGCTTTGGCAGTAAGTCGAACAGCCTCAAGATAATTCTCAATGGGAACACCGTGATTCACCGAAAACGACGCGGCCACCGGCTTTGTTTTCGCAGGCGGCACAAAATCAAAGCGTGAGTCGTCAATTTGCGTTACCCACTGTTGACCCGATTCTGTTTTGCCGACGACAATTTTTGGCAAAACAAAATCATGCTCAGCAGAGCTGATGAACGGGATGCACCCGATGGCGATTGGTCCGGCGCCGTCGATGCCGCTCGAGTTCGAGTCGTCTATTTCTTGCAATACTGACTCGACTTCTTCACGGCCAACGCGCGCCGCTACGCCCCGACCGGCGACGCCGATGCCGTCGCGCACGAACAAGTAACCTGAGTCGCCCGCGAAATCATTGAGGTCAACGGGCTGGTCAGTGACCGTCGAAAGCAATCTGGTTGTTGATCGCATCTAGTTTCGTGTCGCAACTATTAGCTGTGTGAGTCCGCCCGAAAGTTGCTGGTGGGTTGCATCGGCGAAACCAGTTTGCTTGAGCATCGAAAGCAACTCAGCGGGTGGGGGCAAATAGGCGACGCTTCTCGGCAGATATTTGTACGCGGCTCGGTCAGAAAGCAACCCACCGATAATCGGCACTATTTTGCCAAAGTAGATGCCGTTGCCGAAACGAACCAACCGGTTCGTTGGCAGGCTCACATCGAGCAAGGCAATTCGTCCGCCACGACGCGTGACTCGTGCAAGTTCGATGAAGAATAATTGCAAATTCTCGAGGTTGCGCAAAGCAAAACCGCAGGTGATGCCATCAACACTTGCGTTGGGTATCGGCAGTTTCAAGATATCGACCTGAGTTCTCGGGGCTCCGCTTCGATCTGCGCTCAACATCCCAAAAGACAAGTCCATGGAGATCGGCAGATAGTCGTTTTTTTCAAGTTCGATACACAAGTCGCCGGTGCCACTCGCCAGATCCAGCACCCTCGAGCCCTTTGGCAAGTTGAGTGCGCGAATAGTGCGTTTGCGCCAACGCACATCGAGTCGAAACGTCATCAGACGATTTACGAAGTCGTACCTTGGCGCGATCGCGTCGAACATTTCGCGCACCGCTTCAACTTTTTCTGCACCTTTTGGCAAATCTTGGCGATCCCATTTGCGAAGATTACGGTCTTTTGCCTGCACCCATTTCAGGCTAGGGGGTATCTTTGTGGCCGAGACTGGTAGTGGTTTTGTGACACAAGTCTGACAAACTAATGGAAGGAGAACATTTGTCTTGATTGATTTTACTTTTACGCCAGAAGTAGAAAAAGTTCGCCTCAAGGTGCGCGAATTTATGGACACCGAGGTTCGTCCGCAATGGGACGCAATCGATCAGAAAGATCGCAGTGAAGTTGTGCGCACGATCGTCAAATTGCGCGGGTCCGCACGGGAACAATGGAATTTATGGCTGCCGCATATGCCTGCCGAATGGGGTGGCATGGGTCTTGGTCCAACGGCTATGGCGGCTGTTTCTGCCGAAGCCGCCAAAGTGAGCATCGGCCCGTTCGTTTTGAATGCTCAGGCACCCGATGAAGGCAACCAACACACTTTGCTGCATTGGGCGACAGATGAGCAAAAAGAGAAATATTTGCGTCCGCTATGCAATGGCACGGCGCGAAGTTGCTTTGCGATGACCGAGCCAGAAGTCGCCGGCAGCGACCCGACCCTGATAAAAACTCAGGCGTATCAAGACGGCGATGAATGGGTGGTCAACGGACACAAGTGGTTTATATCGGGGGCGCGTGGTGCGCAGTTTGCGCTGTTGGTCGCGCGCACCGAAGACAATCCTGATCTGCCCCAAGCCGCGAACTCGTGCTTCATCGTTGATATACCCAGCGAGGGTTTCAACATCGTACGAGATGTTGAAACCATGTCGGGCGGTCACAATCATTGCGAGATTTTGATCCAAGACCTTCGAGTGTCGGCGAAAAATATGTTGGGTGGGCGAGGGCAAGGTCATTTGCTGGGTCAATATCGCCTCGGACCAGCCCGACTCGCACATTGCATGCGCTGGATCGGTCAAGCAGAGATTGCCCTTGACATGATGGTTGATCGTGCGCTGAAGCGCTATTCGCACGGCTCGGTGCTTGCCGAGAAACAGGGTATTCAATGGTTGATCGCCGACTCATCAATGGAGCTTTACCAATGCAAGTTGATGGTCTTGCATGCTGCATACAAAATTGAAAACGGTCAGAGTTTCACATCTGAAGTTTCAATGGCAAAACACTTCGTCGCCAATAGTTTGTGGAGAATCATCGATCGTGCAATTCAGGTGCATGGTGCGCTCGGCTATTCAACCGACACACCACTGGCGCACATGTTGCAACAAGCCCGTTGGAGTCGCTTTGCCGATGGTGCAGATGAGATTCATCAAATGCGCATTGCCCAGCGCACAATCGCCGCTTACAAAGATCATGGCTCAACAAAGGCCGCGACCGGAGACCTGCCGTTGTGACGGCTAAACAGCGCACGACATTCGGAGTTTTTATTCCGCAAGGTTGGAAAATGGAACTCGTTTCTATTTCTGACCCAGTTGCTAAATGGAACAAAGCAGTTGAGATCGCCCAGTTGGCAGAAAAACTTGGTTATGACTCGATCTGGGTCTACGACCACTTTCATAACGTGCCACGTCCGGCTCATGAGGCGGTGTTCGAGTGCTGGACGGTGATGGCGGCGATGAGTCAGCGAACATCCAAAATCAGACTCGGCCAAATGGTTGGCTGCAATTTGTATCGCGAACCTAGTTTGCTGGCAAAAGTCACTTCTACGCTCGATGTGATTTCAGGTGGTCGACTTGACTGGGGTATCGGTGCGGGTTGGTACGAGAACGAATGTCGTGGCTACGGGTTCGATTTTCCTGAGCCCAAGGTGCGTATTGCGATGTTGCGTGAGTGCGTTGAAATTGTGCGCTCAATGTGGACACAAGAAGAGACAAATTATTCTGGCAAGTACTACAACTTGGTCCGAGGCAACTGCGACCCCAAGCCACTACAAAAGCCCCATCCGCCAATTTGGATCGGTGGTGGGGGAGAACAACTCACGCTGCGAGTAGTGGCGCGTTATGCCGACTATTCGAACTTCGGTGGCAGCCCCGAAGAGTTCGCCCGAAAACGTGAAATTCTGAAAGGTCACTGCGCAGCCGTGGGTCGAGATGAATCAGAGATTCGCAAAACCTGGTCGCCAGATGTGTTCATTCGCCGCACCGAAAAAGAGGTCAAGGCTGCCGGGTCACTGAGTCTGCGAGCCGACCCCTTTGATGATTGGCAAAAAAACAATCTCGTCGGCACCGTCGAACAAGTCAGCGAAAAAGTTCAAAAATATATTGATCTGGGTTGCAGCGGGTTTATACCTTGGTGCGCCGATTATCCAAGTTCTGAAACGGTCGAATTGTTCGCCGAAGTGATGAACAATTTCAGATAAACATTTACAAGTAATAGCGAAAGACAACCTCAGCGACACAAGATGGCTTCTTTGCGCCTTCCACTTCGAAAGTTGTCTCAAGGGTCACTTGTACGCCACCGGTTACATCTTCGACATTCAAAAGTTTTACGCCGGCACGAAGCTTCGAACCCACTGGCACCGGTGATGGAAAACGAACTTTGTTCGTGCCGTAATTGACGCCCATTGCCACGCCTTCGACGGCGAATATCTGAGGCAGCAAGACGGGACCAAGTGAAAGCGTGAGATATCCGTGTGCGATCGGACCACCGAATGGGCCCGCTTTGGCGCGCTCGACATCGATGTGAATCCACTGGTGATCACCAGTTGCATCCGCAAAGCGGATGACCTGATCCTGGGTGATTGTGAGGTAATCAGAGAATCCGAGGTGATTGCCTACTTGGGCTTTGAGTTCATCGACGCCTTTAATTATCAGTCTTGACATAACTCAAGTGTGGCAGATGGGCAGGCTCGGAAACGAAGCGCTAGTGGTACCAAATCTTTTGGTGATTTCTGCTTTGTGGGTGCAATATCAGCGCGCACAAAGCAACCTCAAAAATCAAACTCAGGGTGCTGCCACCACTCAACTTGTCATAGAACGAAAACTTGAAGCTGCTGATTTGCTCTAAATCACTGAACGCCCAATACCGCAGGACGAAAGGCGAGAAAGCGGCGGTGACGGCGAATTTGTAGCCGAGCTTCAGATCATTGGCCATGAAAATACCTGAAAGTGCGTGCAGCGCAACAACCACCAGACCAACCACCAGACCAAATGAAAATCGACCACGCAGGTGACCCAAGTAATCCGTTTTGTCGATCACGCTGATCAGGGCGAAAAACCCGTTCAGATAGAGCAACATCGCCGCAATCTGCAAAGTTTGTGGTTGCATTCGGTCGAACCATTTTCGCCAGTTGATACTTAGCATTGTTCAATTCTGCCAGATTGCCCAGTTGCATCTCGGTAGCCTTTGGATGTGCGCACCGCATTCGTTTCTTTGGTTGGCAGACCAAATGTAGGCAAGTCGACCTTGCTCAATGCGATAATCGGCAAGAAAGTGAGCATTGTCTCGGATAAGCCCCAGACGACTCGCACCCGTGTGCGAGGAATTTTAAATCGTGGTGATACTCAACTAGTTTTTGTGGATACGCCTGGTCTGCACAAGGCGACAACCGCGCTGGGCGAACGCGTCAACGCAACCGCGCTTGAATCGATGCGCGATGTGGACATCGTTTGTCTGCTGATCGATGCGACACAGCCCTTCGGCTCTGGCGACAAATGGGTCAGCGCACAAATCGATGTTTCAAAAGCGATAGTCGTGCTAAACAAAACTGACTCCGCAAGTTCGGCGAAAGTTCTCGCGCAACTGGCCAGCGTTTCTTCGCTGGGCGCTGCCGACTATTTTCCACTCTCGGCGAAGACCGGAGATGGTGTCGAGCAATTGATCGCTGAGTTGATCAAGCGTGCGCCAGAGGGTCAGGGGATGTTCCCGCCTGAAATGGTCTCCGAAATGCCGCAAGCCCAATGGGTGGCAGAACTCGTGCGAGAGCAATTGCTTGCGGTCACGCGAGACGAGTTGCCCTATTCGATCGCCACGCGAACAACCGAGTGGGAGTGGCCGCGTGTGCGATGTGAAATCATCGTCGAGCGAAAGAGCCAAAAAGGTATGGTCATCGGAAAGTCTGGCAGCGTGCTCAAAGCAGTGGGTATCGAAGTGCGCAAGCAAATGCCCGAGGGTGCGTTTCTTGAACTGTTTGTCGTCGTGGATAAAGACTGGCAACACCGAATAGATCGCGTTGAACGTCTCGGCTACTAATTAATCAGCCCGTCGGGGCGACCAAGAGCGAAGAGTAATCGTCGAAGCTTACGGCTGATCCTGGGGTTGCCAAATTGCCACGACCGCGCGGAACCGAAACATTTTCGCCGTCAACCGTGAAAATTACTTGACCGATCCCAGGTCGGCGGGTAAATGTCATCACAAGTTGCGCGATCGCCAGGCGTTGATCGATTGGTGAAAGCGAGCTCAAAAATTGTGCCGTTGTGTCGATTCGAGCGATTCCTTTTGAAATTTCGATCTCGGCACTGAGATCTGTCGGTAGCGCGCTACGCAGTCCGAGTCCGTTGTCGCCATTTGGTGGGCCGGCGATTAGTGCAGCCAAAACCTGTGAGGTCGTGGCCGGGCTGACGATCGTCAGAGTGGTGGCGACCACGCGATTTGCGCTGACGTAATAAAGTTCGACGGGTTCAGAGAGAATCTCGGCTAATGAAGTGGTCGTCTCTTCGACTGGTTCTGTGGCGAGAATGGTAGTTGTCGTCGAAGTCGTTGTGGTCGTGGTTTGCTCGCTCAGTTCTGGGGGCAGTTCTGACTCAGAAAGTTGGACAACTTCGCTCGCGCTCGGCACGCCACAGGCACTGATAGCCAAAACTGCAAAGAGAGCCACGAATTTGGTCATTAAAACAACCGCGTTGTTTGATTCGGGTCTTGGCGGATTATCGAAACGATGAATCTGGCACCGCCGTTGCTGTTCGTTTCAACCCATGCTTTGCCGCCGAGTGCTTTGGCGTGCTCTTGCACGATTGCCAGGCCAAGACCGCTGCCGGTGCTGTTGCGCGACGCAGTGCCGCGCGCAAACCGATCAAATATTCGTTCGCGTTCGCTTTGGGCGACGCCAGCACCACTGTCTTCGACAACGATTCGCATCGTTTTCTCGTCGCCAGTAACTGAGATTGCGGTTGCACCGCCCGCGTGATCACGGGCGTTTTCGAGCAGGTTTAAAACGATGCGTTCAATTCGTCGCTTGTCTAGCACTGTTTGGTCGTCAAGATTGAGAGTTGTAGCGAACGCAACTTCGTCAAACCCGTGACGCTGCACAACTCGCTTGACCAGATCGGCAAGATTCACGGTTTCTTCTTGAGTTTTTCCCGCACCAGCATCAAGGCGAGAAAGTTCGAGCAAATCCAGAACCGTGCGGTCAAAGCGGCGCACTTGGCTGGCGATGATGTCGAAAGCCTGTCTGTTTCGATCACTCAGGTCGTCTCTTCGGGCTTGCATCACCTCGACGGCCGCAACGAGGGCAGTGACTGGCGATCGCAATTCGTGACTTACATCGCTGGCGAAACGAGTTTCACGCTGAATGCGAGTTTGAACAGCATCAACCATGTTGTTGAAAGAACTGGCGAGTCGTGCGAGTTCTGGATCGCGCTCATCTTCGAGGCGAACGTCCAAACCGCCAGACGCGATGTCTGTAGCCACAGATGCAACCCGTCGCAATGGTCGTAGCACGGTGTTGCTGCTTGAGAATCCCAAAATGCCACCGGCGAGGGTGATCAGAAGAATTCCGAAAATCAGGGTTGTACGAATTGTGTTGAGAGTTCGTTCGACATCGGTGAGCGGAAACGCCTCGAAGTATTGTCCAGAAATCGAAGAGATCGAGATGCCGAGTGCTTCGTATGGTTGACCATCAAATTCAAATCGTTGACGACCGCTTCTTTTTTCGAGCGTTTGCGTGAGTAGTTCCACAGGCAAGTTCGACTGGGTAAACCGCAACGGTTCTTGGGCGAAAAATGCGTCATCTTCAACTAGATGTAGAACCGCATAGCCACCATTTTCTGTGCGGATATTGGTGACGATGTCACCTGCTTCTTGTGGATTGACGCCAACTAACGTGCGCAACAACTGCGCGTTGTTGATCGCTTGACTGGTCGCGAATTCCGATCTTTGATCCAACAAATACGCGCGCGTTGATGCGTAGGTGACGATGCTCAACGAAACTGCCGCGGCAAAAGCACTGAGACTGAAATACAGGATTATTCGACCGCGCAGACCGCGCAAATTTTTGGTCGTCGCAATCAACGGTTGAAAGATTCCGTTTGGATCCGTCGCGGTTTTGACTTGCACGCTTCAAGCATTGCGGGATTTTTGCCAACCCCCACCGGCGGGTGTCAAGGGGGAGCAAGACGACCCGCCGGTGTGACGAGCCCATACTGCTGGGTGAATTTGACAGAACCCCAATAAAACTGTGCTATTTCTGTAACAAATCTCAACTTCGGGGCAGAATAGAACACCGTGCAAAAGCTTCTTTTCATTGAAGACGACCATGACATACGGGCGGCGTTGCGTCTGGCCCTAGAAGATGAGGGCTACAAAGTAATCGAGGCGTCAGATGGCACCTCGGGTCTGGCAACTTTCAGTGCCGAAACTGTGGACCTAGTTTTGCTCGATCTGCGTTTGCCAGACATGTCGGGTTTTGACGTCTGCCGCGAGCTTCGCCGCAAGAGTCTCGTCCCGATCATCATGGTCACCGCGCAGACAGATACGCATGATCTTGTTGCGGGGTTGGAGGCTGGAGCCGACGACTACGTGACCAAGCCGGTTGTTCCAAAAGAATTGGCTGCGCGGATTCGTGCGGCATTGCGACGCACCACCTTGTTGTCGACATCGGCAGCGCAGTTGGATCGATTCGTCGTCGGCGACGTCGAGATGCGTAGTGATCAGGGGATTGTCTTGAAGGCTGGCGTCGAACTTCCGTTGACCAAGACCGAGTATCGGCTGTTGCACATATTCATGGAAAATGCAAACAAAGTTTTGTCGCGAGACCAGTTGCTTGAGTTGGTCTGGGGTTATGAATACCTCGGAGATAGTCGATTGGTCGACGCCCATATTCGACGTCTGAGGGTGAAGATTGAAGACTCGGCAGAAGATCCTAAAATTATCGCCACGGTGCGTGGCATGGGTTATCGCTTGCTCACCGCGTAAGCCAAAAACTCTGTGGCGCGTTTAATTTTGTCGGTGAACTCCATGGGCGGCAACATCTCAATAATCGCTTTACCGTAACTTTTGGTTACGAGTCGCGGATCTAGGACGGCAACAACGCCCATGTCTGTCTGGGTGCGAATCAAGCGTCCCGCCGCTTGAGCAAGTTTTGTGGCAGCAATCGGTATATCAATTGCCGTAAACGCCGACTTGCCGAAGGCATCACGACGAGCGCTCATCAACGGATCTGTCGGCACAGGAAACGGAAGTCGGTCGATTATCACGCAACTCAGTGTTTGGCCGGGTACATCCACGCCTTGAAAGAAACTTTGAGTCGCGAACAGGCAAGTTGACTCACTGGCGGCGAACTTTCGTAACAACTCCATTTTTGGCAGATCGTCTTGCTTGAGAACTTCAAACTCGAGTTTGTCTGCTAGGGCGTCGTAGGCCGCATTAAGTCTTGCGTAACTCGTGAACAATGCCAAGGTTCTGCCGCCTGCGGCGTTGATCAACTCATAAATTTCTTTGTGCACCGCGTTGTCGCGCAAACCTTGAGCGGGGTCTGGAAGATGGGAGGCGCAGTACAACAGCGAGTTGGTTTCATAGTCAAATGGGCTGGCCACATGGCATGCGTCGAAACTGTCAGCAGTCAGACCGATTCTTTGGGGCAGGTTCGTTGGAATTGTCGCGCTGGTAAGAATCGCTGTGCGTTGTGACCAAACCGCCTCGTGCAGGGTTGGTCCTATATCTAGTGGCCGCATTTCGAGTGAACAGCGATCTGCGTTGCCCGAGACATAGGCGACGAATCCGCTCCGGTCGGCGAGCGCGAGATCCAGATCTTCGATGAACCGAGTGCATAGCGACTGGGCACGGAGTTTTCTCTGCTTGGCTGATTCATCGTTCGTAGCAATCGTGCGCAACGACTCTAAGGCGTCATTGGCGCGACCACGAACCTCGACGAGAGTCTCTCGAGATTCAGCGTCGAGGGGCAGAGCCACACGTTTGTTGACGAACGGCACAATTGCATCGCGCAATCTCGCGGCGCTCTTGGCGAAACCACCCGACATAGCATCATCGCGAATGATCGATCGCATCGCCGAGCCGATTGAGGTTATTCGACTCGGAGAAAGAGCCAGACCAGCAGAATCTGTGACGACGTCTTCTAGTTCGTGGGCTTCGTCGAAAACTACGACGTCGTGTTCGCCGATGATCGTGCCTTGTGTGACGATGTCGAGGGCGTATAACCAACCATTGACGATGACAATATCGGCGGTTTGACTTTGCGCACGCGCACGCTCAGCGAAACAATTTTCTCCTTGCGGACATCGGGACGCACCGGGGCATTCTTCGCTTGTCACACTGACCATCGACCACGCACCTCTTTGCGGTTGCCAATCAAGTTCGCCCTCGTCACCTGTTTTGGTTGTGCCAGACCATTCGACAAGTTTTTTTACGTCGGCTTTTGTTCGCACCGACACTTCGTCGAGTTCGAGTTTGGATTGCGACCGTTCTGAGAGTTCTACGATGCGTTGGCGACAAAGATAATTGTTGCGACCTTTCAATACCGTCCAGGTCAGTTGATGATCGAGAATCGGGTTCAAAGCCACCGCCAACAGGGGTAGATCGTTTTGTGAGAGCTGATCTTGCAACGCTTTAGTGACTGTCGAAACAACGATTCGCCGCCCCGAAATAACTGCCGGCACCAGGTAACCAAGGGTCTTGCCCGTGCCGGTGCCGGCCTGCACGATCAGATGTCGGTTCTTGCGCAAGGCCCGACCAACGAGCACGGCCATTTCATCTTGGCCCTGACGTTCTTCGGCGTTTGCTAGTTCAGTGGTGACACGACGCAACGCATCGAGAATTTCTTGATCAGCGATATTGGTTGTCATTAGACAGTCACTAACTAAATTTAATTTTTCGTCAATGCAATTGCTGCATCGAGATCGACATCATCAAAGTCTGGCCATGGTCGTTCGGTGAAATATATTTTCGCCGACTTTATTTGCCACAGCAAGAAGTTCGATATGCGAGATTCACCTGATGTGCGAACGAGAACGTCCACCGGCGGCAGCGAGGCATCGTAGAGCCACGACCGCAGATTTATCGGGGTCAGTTCTTGGTCACTATTCACGAGTTTTACCGCTGCACGTGTGAGTTCACTGCGCGAGCCATAGTCAAATGCCACCGTCAAAACCATGCCGGTATTTTTGGCTGTGTCTTCGATCGCCTTGCGAATCGCTCGCTGCACATAAAGCGGTGTGCGTGAGCCCGGTTCATCGAACGGCCGCCCAATCCAATTGATACGGACATTGTTTTCATTGAGTTCCTCTATTCGTCCAAAAAGTTTTTTGTGCAGCCCCAAGATGTGGCGCACCTCGGCGCGTGGGCGGACCCAATTTTCGGTGCTGAAACCAAACACCGTAAGGTAGTCAACTTCGCGTTTTGATGCCGCACGAACAATGTCTGCCAGAGATTCTTCCCCTGCCGTGTGGCCAGCGGTGCGGGGTAGACCCCGTTTACCAGCCCATCTGCCGTTGCCGTCCATGATGCACGCCACGTGAAGGGGTTTCGAATTCATCTACGGAACGCTAACAACTATTGGTTGGCGAGTCGGGTCGGATGAAAGTGGGAGAATATCACCATGGTCAAAGTGACACGCAATGTGAACAGTGATTTGGCCCATGTCTTGGTGTGTGCGGGTACGATCGGCGAGTGGCTGAAGACAACGCCTGCACAATGGAAATCGCAGATCGATGCACTTGTTCGCTCGGTCAGCGGCGTCGGCGTGCGATGGTTGTCAATTTATCCTTATTCAGGGGCGGCAACTTCGCTCGAGCGCACTGAAATTTGCAATTCGATAATCGAGGCACATGGCGGGCATCGTTCGGGTGATCGTGTTTCTGTGGTCGCCGATGGTGGGTTGATCGTCGTGATTGATACGTGCGCCGACGGACAAGAGAGATTTGTGAATGCGGTTGCCCAGCTTGGTGTCGCTCAGAACATCGACGAAGCAAAACTTGCGGCGACACTTTTGTCACCGGCATCTGGTGAGCCAGATTTGGTTCTGGTTTTAGGCTCACCAACCCGGGTGCCAGAGTCGCTGATGTGGGAACTTGCATATAGCGAACTTGTTTTTCTGAACGTGCCGTGGTTGAAGTGCGACATCGAACATATTCAAATGGCGATCGGCGATTTTCAAAGACGTGATCGTCGTTTCGGTGGTGTCGATTCATGAGCCTTTATCGCGACAAGGCGGTCGTTCTTCGCACTTATGACCTTCGTGAATCTGATCGAATCATCGTGATGATGACGCTTGAACACGGCAAAGTTCGTGCGGTGGCCAATGGTGTGCGCAAGATGTCGTCAAGATTTGGGTCACGACTCGAACCATTGAGCCACATCGATGTGTTGCTGAGTTCCGGCAAGGATCTCGACACCGTGAGTCAGGTTGAACTCGTGACCAGTGCGCGCGGACTTTATACAGATTTGGATCGTTTGACGCGCGGATTAGCGATGCTCGAGGCGATCGACCAACTGGGTATGGATGGTGAACCGACAGAGCATTTATACAAGATGTTGGTTGGTGCGCTGCAGTGGCTTTCAGAGAACGACTCGGCGCTCGTGCTGGCGGCGTTTTATTTCAAGTTGTTGGTGGTCGAGGGCGTCGGAGCACACGTAGAAAGTTGCGTCGGTTGTGGGGCACCCGGAAGCGAGTTGATTGCGTTCGATTTGTTTCGTGGTGGGGGACAATGTCTAAATTGTCGCAGTGGGGTGAGCATCTCATCGGATGCTTTCAAAATTATCCAAAGCATTGTTGGCGGACAATTGAACTATGCACTTTCGCTGCCAGAGAGCACCGCAACCCGTGAAGTTTCGGATCTTGCCACCAAGTGCATGGAGCATCACATTGAACGACGACTTAAATCAGTCGCCGTCTTTGAGAGCCCAGAGCGATAGTCGCAAATGCGGCTCAAATACGCGCTGCATCTGTAATAGTCTGAGTGGGTGCCCGCGCAAGATTTAGATCAAATCGTAAACCTATGCAAGCGGCGCGGGTTTGTTTATCCGAGCGGCGAAATATACGGTGGGTTCAGGTCTTCGTACGACTACGGTCCGCTTGGTTCGTTGATGTTGCGCAACGTCAAGGACGCATGGGTGCGCACGATGGTGCAGCAGCGCGACGACGTCGTATTGATTGACGCTGCAATTCTGGGATCTCCGCAGGTTTTTGAGGCCAGTGGTCATCTCAGCAATTTCAGTGACCCACTCGTTGATTGCACGGTTTGCAAGCGTCGATTCAGACAAGACCAGCTCGACGATCGAGATTGCCCACAGTCGAAAAAGGGTTGTGCGTTCACTGATGCGAGAGCATTCAACCTGATGTTCAAAACCCAAGCCGGGCCGATCGAGGGCGAGGGTGCGACTGTGTATATGCGACCTGAGACGGCTCAAGGTATGTTCGTTAATTTCGCCAATGTTTTGCAGACAAGTCGTAAAAAGCCGCCATTTGGCATCGCCCAGGTTGGAAAAAGTTTCAGAAACGAAATCACACCCGGCAACTTTATTTTTCGCACGCGCGAATTTGAGCAAATGGAACTCGAGTTCTTTGTGCCGCCTGGCGAGAGCGCAAAATGGTATGACTATTGGTGCAAGTCAAGATTGCAGTGGTATATCGACCACGGCATACCGGCTGAGATGTTACGAATCAGAGAACACGCCAAAGACGAACTTTCGCATTATTCGGCGGGCACTAGCGATATTGAATTCAAGTTTCCATGGGGTTGGGGTGAACTTGAAGGCATTGCCCAACGTACCGACTACGACTTGAAGCAACATGCCGAACACTCGCGACAAAAGCTCGAATATTTCGATCAATCGACGAACGAAAGATACGTGCCTTATGTCGTCGAACCTGCTGCAGGGGTCAATCGTGCGATGGCCGCGTTTTTATTGGCCGCATATGACGAAGATGTTGTGAATGATGAACCGCGAACTGTGTTGCGATTGCACCCGCGACTTGCCCCGTTCCAGATCGCCGTATTGCCGTTATCAAAAAAAGACACACTGATGCCCCTTGCCAAACAGATTCACGCGATGTTGGGTGCGCGTTACATGTGCGACTTTGACGAGACTCAAGCAATTGGCCGAAGATATCGAAGACAAGACGAAATCGGCACCCCTTATTGTGTGACGGTCGACTTCGACTCGCTCGAGGATGATTCTGTGACGATTCGTGAGCGCGATACGACTACACAGAGTCGGGTAAAGATAGATTCGTTAATAACTGAACTTTCGCAGAGGCTCGGCTACTGACAGAAAAACATCAATCAAAACGGAAGGAAAAATTGTGGGCAAGGTAGCAGTAGCAGTCAAGTTGAAAATAAAAGAGGGCCAACGCGACGCAATGACCGCCGCGGTGATGCCAGGAATTGCGACGGCGAAGGCCGAGAGCGGTACCAATGTTTATATTTTTCACCATGATGCCGTAGACCCGAATGTCGTTTGGTTTTACGAACTCTATGCCGATCAAGATGCGGCGAATCTGCACATGGGATCTGAAGCGTTCAAGTCGTGGTCCAAGACCCTCGCACCATTCGTAGATGGAGCCCCTGAGTTTTCATTTTTGACACCGATAGGCGGCAAGGGGCTTTAATCCTTGTATCTCGACAAGATTCTCGCCAAGCATCGTGAAGCGGCGATTGCAGACACGCGTAACTTAGACGAGCTGGTTTCAAAGGCAAAAAAGTCGTCACCGTCGCGCGGCTTTACCGACAAGTTGCGCAAAGATTCGGTGGAGAAAATCGCGGTAATCGCAGAAATCAAGCGGCGATCACCATCGCGTGGCGTGCTGAATGAAGATTTGCAGGCATCGGTGACCGCCGAGCAATATCGCCGAGGTGGTGCATGCTGCATTTCTGTGCTCACGGATGTCGAGTTTTTCGGAGGCTCAAGATCTGATTTGGAGGACGCACGATCTGCGGTCGACTTGCCGGTTCTTCGCAAAGACTTTACGGTCTCACCCAAAGACGTGTGCGACGCAAAACTGATGAATGCCGATTGCGTATTGTTGATCGTGGCTGCACTCAACAAGTCTGAACTGGCAGAGTTTCACGGCCTTGCAACTGAACTTGGCTTAGATGCGCTTGTCGAGGTACACGATGAAGCCGAACTTGAGATCGCCCTAGAAATCGAAGCGTCGTTGATTGGTGTGAATCAACGCGATCTAAATACTTTTGAGGTTGACCATCGGCGGGCGGCGCGATTGGCCAGACTGATGCCGGCGAATGTCGTGCGAGTTGCCGAGTCTGGTGTCAAGACGCGGGCTGACGCGAGAAATCTGCGCGACGCCGGTTATCACGCCGTGTTGGTCGGCGAATCCCTCGTCACTTCCGGAGACATCGTCCAAAGTGTCAGCGAATTGAGTGTCTAGATGTTCATAAAGATTTGTGGCATAACTAATGAGCAAGATGCATTGCTGGCTGTCGCGCTTGGTGCCGATGCTCTGGGTTTCATTTTTGCACCATCGCCGCGCCAGGTTGCGCCTCAGCGGGTAAAGGAGATCGTGCGCCGGCTGCCGCAGAACATAATCACCGTCGGCGTGTTTCGCGATGAGCATCCCCAGCGAGTGATTGAAACGATCCGTGAGGCAGGATTGTTTGGCGCGCAACTACACGGTCATGAGTCGGCACAAAACGTTGCCGAGGTAATGGTGGATTTGCATTGGGTGATCAAGGCCGTGGTCGCCGGTTCAGTTGAGGCGGCGCGAGCCGACGACTATTTGACCAACCTGATTTTGGTGGATTCGCCGAATCCAGGGTCCGGAGTCGCATTCGACCGAACTTTGATCGCCGAGTTGCCGGATACTGTTCGCGTCGTGTTGTCTGGTGGATTGACTGCTGAAACCGTCGAGTCGGCGATCAGCGATGTTATGCCCTGGGGTGTAGATGTTTCTTCGGGAGTCGAGAAGCACCATGGCTACAAAGATCCGATCAAATTAAAGCGATTCATTGACAACGCACGAATTGGTTTCGAGAAAATAGCAGCGGACACTTAGTCGCTCTTCGGATACATTTGGGGGTGATGAACCCAAAGCAAGCGCCTCGAGAGTTACTCACACCTGGGGCAGACGGTAGATTCGGCGAATTCGGTGGCCGTTTTGTGCCCGAGACTTTGGTGCCGGCATGCGAAGAACTCGAAAGTGCATTCAACGAGGCGTGGAGCGATTCACTTTTCAGAACTGAACTTGACGATCTTTTGCGCGAGTATGCGGGTCGTCCTTCAATCTTGACAGAGTGTCACAATCTTGGAGCGCAACTTGGCATTCGTTTGATTCTCAAACGCGAAGATCTGAATCACACTGGTTCGCACAAAATCAACAGTGTGTTGGGTCAAGCGTTGCTTGCAAAGCGGATGGGCAAGAAACGAATCATTGCCGAAACTGGGGCAGGTCAGCATGGCGTGGCTTCGGCAACTGCTGCGGCATTGCTTGGTCTTGAATGCAAGGTGTACATGGGTGCCGTGGATATTGAACGCCAGTCGCTGAATGTTTTTAGAATGAAACTTCTCGGGGCGAAAGTTGAGGCAGCAAATTCGGGAAGTCGCACACTAAAAGATGCGGTCAATGAAGCGATGCGAGATTGGGTGGCGAGCGTTGAAACCAGCTATTACTGCATCGGTTCGGTAATGGGGCCGCATCCGTATCCGTTTATGGTTCGGCAATTTCAAAGTGTGATCGGCAAAGAAGCACGCAAACAGTTTCAAGAAATGTGTGATGGAAGTGATCCGAATATTGTCGTGGCGTGCGTCGGTGGCGGTTCAAACGCGATGGGTATTTTCTCGGGATTCGTTGATGCCGACACTCGACTGGTTGGCGTTGAGCCCGCAGGCGGCGCCGCTGTCGGTCGTGGCACCCCTGGCGTTGTGCACGGCATGAAAAGTTATTTGATGCAAGATGAATACGGTCAGGTGCAAGAAGCGCACTCAATCAGCGCTGGTCTTGATTACCCGGGCGTCGGACCTGAGCATTCGTATCTTGCATCGGTGGGTCGCGCAGAGTATCCAAGTGTCAACGACCAAGAAGTGATTGAAGGCTTTAAGTTGTTGGCACGCGCCGAAGGCATAATCCCTGCGCTTGAGTGCGCGCATGCGGTCGCGTGGATCGCCAAAGAGGCGCCGAAGATTCAAGGACAAACCGTATTGATGAATCTGTCAGGTCGCGGCGACAAAGATGTGGCCCAGATGATGACGATTCTCGGCGATTCGCTGAGTTAAAGATGAAGTCTTCGTGAAATTTGCGGAACATGAGCCGGGTGCACTTGAGACCCGGTTGCGTCAGATGCGCGATTCTGATCGAAAAATTCTTGTTCCGTATATAACGGGTGGTTTGACGGGTTGGATTGATGCGATTCGTGGCGCGGCAGCCAACGGGGCAGATGCGATAGAAATCGGCATACCTTTTTCCGACCCCGTGATGGATGGACCGATTATTCAAATGGCTTCCGAGAGGGCGTTGCGCGATGGTGCAACTCCGATTTCAATTTTGCACGAACTGCGAGGTGTGGATGTTTCTATTCCGTTGATAGTGATGTGTTATTACAACACGGTTTATCGCGCAGGGCACACCAGGTTCGCCAATTCGCTGCGCGAGGCGGGTGTCGTGGCGGCGATAGTGCCCGATCTTCCACTCGAAGAGTCGGCGCATTGGTGTGAGTCGGCCGATTCGTCTGGAATTGAAACCGTGATGCTGGCTGCACCGACTGCTCCCGACGAAAGATTGCCCCGTGTGGTTGACCGAGCCAGAGGATTCGTGTATGCGGTAGGTTTGCTCGGCGTCACGGGTGAACGCACTGAACTTGCAACGACTGCAGTGGCAATGGCGACGAGATTGAAGAAAATTACCGACATGCCAGTGTTGGTCGGTGTTGGAGTCTCGAATGCGGCACAGGCACAACAGGCGTGTGTCGTTGCCGACGGGGTGATTCAAGGTGCATCTGTCGTGCGACGGCTTTTAGACGAGGGCGCTGACTCTGTGGCGCAATATGTTGGCGAGGTGCGTGCGGCGATTGACAGCCCCGTATCCAGCAACCGCTAAATTGTTGCCATGATCAAAAAGTGAGTTCGTTTCCCGCACCCAGCGAGATAATTCCGCATCGCCCGCCGTTTTTGTTCGTGGATTCGCTGACCGAATTGCAGCCGGGGCTGCGGGCGACAGGTCTTTGGCACTTAACCGGTCGCGAAGATTTTTTTGTTGGTCACTTTCCGGGTCGCCCCACCTTGCCTGGAGTGTTGATGTGCGAGGCGATCGCCCAAGTTGGGGCGTGTGCGATTTTGAGTGACACAAAATTCACCAACAAGTTGCCGCTGTTTGGTGGACTCGACGGCGCAAGGTTCAGGCGTCAGGTCGTGCCTGGTGATGTGCTTGAAATGTCGGTGCAACTCGGTCGCATGTCGGCGCGCGCGGGCAAGGGCACTGGTGTTGCCAAGGTCAACGGCGAAATCGCCTGCGAATGCGAATTGCTGTTTGTCATCGTCGACGCGTGAGCGGAGACGCATGTTGTCTCGACGCGTGAGCGGAGACGCATGTTGTCTCGACGCGTGAGCGGAGACGCATGTTGT
>SXGQ01280758.1_pt1 | contig 22945 bp, 29 predicted proteins | sample 3178371 | NCBI WGS metagenome assembly SXGQ01 (sample SAMN11356859, study PRJNA531348) | freshwater metagenome | isolation source: freshwater sample F1-20 | place: China: Fuxian Lake, Yuxi | collected 2017-12-25 | reverse complement strand
AGAAAAATTAATCACAGTGATACCAACTAGTGACAAGAGGTCAACATACTATTCTATTACTCCTTTTGGAATATGTTATTTGATAAAATCGGAATATTTCCGAGATCCTGATAAAATCACAGTAAAACAACAAAAGAAAATCTTTCCAATACTTGAAACTTTTGCTACTCGATATGTGATTCCATATAGAAATGAACTATTTCAGAAAGAGAAATTTGATTTCAAAGATTTCTATAAGAAATTGATAAAAAATGTAATAGATACACATGATATTGGAGAAGAAATGCCTTTCATATTTTCAAATTTCAACCATGATTATCAACTTGAACGTTTAGAATTTGCTTTTGAGTTTTATGTTGAAAGTCCAACAAAGTTTGTTATTGCAAATTTTAAAAAACTAGGTCAATCTGAAATTTTATTAAATGAACTTGGACAAAAACAAGGAATATTTTATGAATCAATTAAATTAAACGAAGACCAATTTCATCAATATTTAGCTAGTTTGCTACTTTTACTCATAGTCTATTTTCATTTTCAAATTAGATATTCGTTCAATGCGTCTAGAAAAATAACAAAAAAAGAAATATCGGATTACACAAATTTACCTGGATATATTCTGAAAATTTTATCTATGTTTAATTCATTTATTGGAAAAAGGATTAATGAGGAAGCAGAATATATGCAGAATTTTACTCAGATCATTAATAAAGTATGATTGTCTAGTTAGTGCAGTTAATCTCATACGCTTTTTATCAAATCAAGCGTGATTTTCTCATTGTTTTTACCAACTAATGTTACCTCTCCTCTAGCAATCATTTCCATAATATGATTCATCTTTGCCTGGTTTTCTGCAAGTATGGTCATCTGTTCTTTCATTGAATTTTGCTCTTGTTTTTGAACCTCAATTTCGCTTTTTTGTGCCTCTATTGACTTACGTTCTGCTAATAATCTCTCCGAGTCATCAATGGTCAAATCTGCCATTCCCTTTTGATATTCTGTAAACAAATCATCTAATGTAGGTTGAAAGTAAGAATTATCCAATTTCATATCGTGACCCATCAATCTTTCAATTAGTGGCGAATTGGATTCTTTGTTCATTTTTAGAATCGTATTGAATCTACGTCTAAAGGCATGGCATAGAATATTTGGAGCTCCCTCAAAGTTCACACCTGCATTATTTTTGGCTCTTATCATCATATTAGATACAGAAGCTTCTGACATTGCTTTTAGTTTTGGAGAACTGTTAGTTGATTGACCTAGAAATACAGGACTATCATTTGTAACAATCTCGCCTTTGTGTTTTCTTTGTTCTATGTATAGAGTAAGTGCATCATTACATTCCTTGTTAATGAACGTGGTATATTCTTCATCTGAACCCTCATAGACAGTAATGGCAACACAACCATTAGTCATTTGTTTTAGGTTTCCTATTTTTAAAACTGGAATAGCTCCACGTCTAACCCCTGAAGATGATAAGAATAGCATTAGAGCCTTGTTTCTAAGGTCTTTGACTGAATGTAGCATACGTTTGATTTCTGAGGTTGTATAAGGTCTTGATTTCCTTGATTTTTGTTTTTTACACAACTTTCTTAGCTTTTTCCAATTAACATCTAACTTGTCATTAGCTTCACAAAAAGACTGAAGTGCAAATGTGTTTGATCTGATATAGCTCATACTCATGCCATTTTCTTTGAATAGTATTGTATAATCTTCAATTCTTTTCATTAATTCTTCACCCTTTATTGATAAAATTGCATCAAGTGATTCTAATTTGTAATGATTAGCAAATTTTTTTAAAAGATAATTGTAATGTTTTCTAGTTTCATCTGATTCCAAGTATGCTTCAAAAATTTGAATTGCCCGTGTTTTCATAATTATTGGTCTATTGGTTTGAGTATTTAATATCGGGAATGGTTAGCTTATCTCATATTAAATTTTTAAATTGTAAAATTTGACTATCTTACCCGTATGCCCTCACGTATTTCGATCTTGAAGGCCTCTTCAGTTGCTTGCATGTTTGTGTATGGGTATGTTTTAGAATCAAATTCCATTACCATCCCATCAAATGTTCGTACTGTTGTAGATCTGTCCAGAGCGTTTTGAAGTTGAATGCCTCGTGTAAGATCAATGCGATAGTGCTCATCTATCATTATGACCGTTTTTTCGGTGTTTGGTGGATAAAATAAAATAAACGAATAGTCTTTTGGAACATTTTTCCGCTCAAATATGTCATACAATATCCATGAGTATACTGGGCTAGCAAGAACTGTAACTGTGTCATCATAATTTTCTAAAACATATGATAAAGCCTGGAATTGATTATCTGATATGTCATTAATTATCAAAAGTGTTGTACTGATAAACCCAAAAATCAAGATCATTGATACAATCCCAACATAGACTGATTTTTTGATTACTCTGCTTTTGCGAATTGATTCAATCAATATGCCAGCTGCAATACACATTACTGGAATTATTATCATCCAATGAAAATACTGTTTGTATCCTATGACACTTAGAAATATTACAAACGGGATAAACCACAACAAGAGAAGTTTATCTCTACGTATTGCTGCAACAGCTATTCCTGATAATCCCAATACGAACATCAGAGGATCAATGACTGCAAAAAATCCAAATATGTCCAATACGCTGTTTGTTCTTTGTGTTTGCCATAGCACCCCTTTCTGCCAAAGATCAAACTGATCAAGTACAATTGCATTAGCAGGCCACATTAACGGAATTAACAAAAATGGAATCAACAATAACAACACGTCTGAAAACTTTTTTCTATCCGTGTATACAATCCACGCAACTACAAAGATCATTGTAAATGCAGGTATTTTTGTAAATACTGCCAAACCCAACAGACATCCTGAGAAAATAATTACGATTCTTTTTTGTTTTATTTTTGTAGAATACAGTGCTAGTAAAATTGATCCTAATACAAGCGGCACCATAACTGAATCAAGCAATATTCGTTTGAAAACCCACGTGAATGGCACTACTGCAAAAAGAGATGCTGAAAGAAATGGTGCAATCCCCCCGTATCTGATTTGAACAATTTTGTAGATTAGAAATGTATCTAGCACTGCTAATAATCCCATGAATATTCTAGGAATCACATACAATGACTGTAATGAATCTGGATTTGTGGACGGTTTAAAATCTGAATAATTTGTTATGCTGAGAATGGATGCAATTGCAATTTGACCAAAATACGGATGGTCATACACATTGCCATCCTGAGGATTTCCAGACTCTAGGATATTTACTGCACGTCTCATGTAAATTCCCTCATCAAAAAATATGTCTGGGTATCCTACAGGATTCCAGAGATGAATAAAACCTGAAAGCAAAAGAGGGATCAACAAGAAAAATAATTTATTCAATTACTACCTTATGTTACTGGCAATGTACTTTTAAATTAATTATGCCTATTTGTATTTGGCAAAATAATGTGACTGTTTTGTTTTGTTCAAATCAAAATTTACTGTGGGTTTAACTGCGCATTGATAATTCGTTTCCTATGGATGCCTGCAAACCAAGTCCTGCACCTGGCTTCATAGTAATTATCATCAAAGTTTCACATGCAAGACATAGTACAGATGGTGTATAGTCTGTATTTTCTTGAGTTGGACCTGTTGAAGCTAGCACTGCATCATCTACTATATTTTGACTATTGCAATCTATACATGCTGATGGTTTTTGAGAAAGTCGCTTTATTTTTTTTACATAATAATGAACCATGTTGATTCTGTTTTTTGGTAATTCTTAAGTTAATTGTTTCTCATATTTTTTTATTTGAATGTCTATGCATACTCATAAAATAAAGTTCAATTCTTCATGTTTTAGTGTCAATTTCAAAGACTGTTCTATCTGACGATTTGAGCATATGTAGAATCTTAAATGGAATGTGGCAGGTGTCTGGTGGTCATGGACAGATTAACCGTGAATCTGCCATTTCAGAGATGGTAAAATATCATGAATCTGGATTTACCACTTGGGATTTAGCTGATATCTATGGTCCTGCCGAATCATATGTTGGAGAATTTAGAAAACGATTACCGCTACAAGAACTTGTCAAATCACAAGCATTGACCAAATTTGTCCCAAATCCAGGGCCTATGACAAAATCTATCGTAGAATACCACATTGATCAATCCCTTGAGAAAATGAATACTGATTCACTTGATTTGGTCCAGTTTCATTGGTGGGATTACAACAATCTAAGTTACCTTGATGCCCTTGCTCATTTATCAAAACTGCGTGATGAGGGAAAAATCAAACACCTAGGTCTTACAAACTTTGACACCAAGAGAATTAAAATAATGATTGAAAAAGGATTCAAACTAGTTTCAAACCAAGTGCAATACTCTATTTTAGATCAAAGGCCAGAAAAGTCGATGGTTCCATTTTGCCAAAAACACGAAATACATCTTCTCACATATGGTACTTTACTTGGTGGGTTTTTATCTGAAACATATCTCAATTCTCCAGCACCTCATCGCGCAGATCTGACTACTTTTAGTCTGCAAAAATATTATAACATGATTGATACGTGGGGCGGATGGAAACTGTTTCAAGAATTATTACACACTTTATCTCAGATTGCCAAAAAACATAATTCTAGTATTGCAAATATTGCTACTAGATTTATTTTAGATAAACCTGCAGTTGCAGGAGTGATAATTGGAGCAAGACTTGGAATATCTGAACACCGAGTAGATAACTCTAAAGTCTTTGATTTGCAGTTAGACTCTCAAGATCGTGTCCTGATAAGTTCAATAACTGGCAAATCAAATGACCTTTTTGATGTAATTGGTGATTGTGGAGATGAGTACCGATAACATCTGTAGATTCTAAAACTTATAAAATTTGTGGAAATTCCATGACTAGACAGGCACAAATGTTCCAAATGGTCTGGGTTTGTTCAAAATATAGCATATCTGAATAGCCGATAAATATGAGTTGGGTAGAAAAATAAACGGTAAAAATTAGATAGTAATCAAAACCAATCAGTTATCCATTGACAACTGAGCATCAATTCTCTTGTTACATGCCATTGATGTTTGGTATTATTTGATTACTACCTATATTATTATTGCAACAATGAAATAAAAAGACTGCTCTGCAAATTCTTAACATTTGTTTATTTTCACAAGAAATTCTAAATGAAATTAAGTCTGTGTTTGATCTTGTGATTGATAATTTTCTATGATTTTTTGAACATTGGCAAGAATTATCCTATTGATTTCATCATGTTCGATGCCGAATGCCTTCATGAATTTTATTTGATCTAAAATTGCAAACTGGACTCTTCCTTGCATCTGATCTATTATTTTGAATCCTTCTTTTGGAAACTCTGTTATAAAAATTTCTGATTCATCTTTATCCAAGATACATCTATTCAAGAAAAGACATTGAAATATTTAGTTCTTGATGTAACTCTGGTAAATTCTAATCTACTCATTCCATACGGGTTGTTTTTTTAACCACGATATTAAATCCCTATAAAGATGGCTTTTTTGTACATTTAATACATTGATTTCCATGTTTGTTGATAATTTTGCTGTCTTGGTGTAGTGATCATACTTTGCAAATATTACTTTGTCAAGATATGTCTGACCTTGAATCTCTTTTTTTGCCAACTCCTCAGATTCTGTCATTGCAAAGCATGCAAAAAGAACACCATCTACCCAATATGCACTACCTGATTCAAGTGATGCCATCATACTGAGTAAATCATCAAGGCTTAGTTTGATCAAGTCTCTGACATAGACAGTTTTGTATGGTTCATGAGTAAATTCAGTCATTTTCTATCTTGTTATAAGTACAAATTTACTTTATTTTAAGCCTAGTCTAGAGATGTCCTGTTTTGTTGGTTTGGTCTATCTGATATGTTTTGGATTTTTATCAAATTTAAATTTGAATAGAACGTCAAATTACCCTAGGTTTTTCCATATGTCTCGAATAGATGTTTTGCTGCCTTTACAAGAAATAAAGCGCCAAACGCAAAAAGAGCATATGACACGGCTACGTCAATAAAAGTATAGATTACAATATTTTTTTCATCTATTATTTCAAAAAAATCAAACGCAAATAAAACTATGGTACAAACAAGAAACATAAAGAAAGCTTTGATGAAAGATTTTCTTGCTACATGGATGTGGGCTGTGCTGACATCGTTATTGCCCCGTGTCAAGTTTACTAGAAATGTTCCACCAGTAAGTGAAAGCCCAGTTAATGTCGCAGTAATGGTTGGAGTCAATATGTTGTCCAGAGCACGAGCTTTTTCATTACTGATACTTTTCTCAATATTTTCAACAACGCTTTGTGCAGAAACAGAATAAATTGATGAAACGGCAAAAACTAGGACCATCACAAAAAGTATTGGTTTAGTGAACAAATTCAGTCTTTTTCATTAAAAGTCAAATCAACATAAAGATTACGATATAACAAAAAATATTGTTTCAAGTTTTTTTCACTACTTTGAGATTAAACTCTTTTTGTAAGACTGATTTTGGTTTATTGTTTGCAAACACCTCCAATGTTATCTTAAATGTCATTTTATTGAGAGGAATGTTAAACGGTGTTATTGTTATTGTGTGATCGCCTGTATTCCTATTAGGAAAATCCAGAGATGGAAGTTGAAGTGATGATTTGTCTATTTTCAGGTATTGATTATTTAGATCATCTGTCTTGGTAGTCACCAATATACAATCAAATTTTTCTTCCTTATTTTTCAGATTAAGTGTAATGGTGGCAAATTTATCTGAGGAAATTTTTGAATCTGATAATTTTAATTTCTCAAATTCCAGACCTTTTTTACCAAACAATCCCAAAACTCAAAACCCAGCAAACATTGTAAATTTGGAAGATAAGAACTTTATTTTATGTGGGATTACAAATTATTTCCCAAAAAATAAACCATCCTCTACAGTTTTGTAACTTGTGGTTTATGTCCAATTATTCCTGCAATAATGCTGGCAATTCCATGGAATAGCAGTCCTATTGAAACTAAAATTAGTGTCATTGCCACGGCTAATCCTGGCATGGCATGAATTGATGCCGAAACTATGACTGCTAAAATACCTAAAATAATGTTGGCGATTCTAGGACTTTTGTCTAGACTTTTGTTTGCTATGCCAGTTGCAATGAGTCCTAGACCATGAATTAGAATCACAATTGACACTATCATGATTAATGTTACAACTGCCGCAATTGGATTAACCAAAGCGAAAATTCCGCCTATGATTGAAATGATTCCTATTACTATGCTAATTGCTGCTCTGTATTGTGGAATTTCAGGATGATTTAGCTCTCCATACATTCCCATACCCTGAATACCATTTTGCTTTGCAAAGCCCAAAATCAATCCATTGAATCCTGTGATTATTGATCTTTGTGGCGTTGTAAAAACTCCTAATCCTTGCATTTGTTTTGTTAATTCACTTGACGTCGTAGTAACAAAAGTTCTGGGATTTTTATCTAATACTTTGTTTGTGTGAAAACCTCCCAATGTATAGATGAATTTGGCTGAGTATTTTTTAGAAACATCTATGACATCTTGGCAAAGCGAGTATAGTTCTTGGCTGTCTTGTGGTTGACCTGTACCTCCTCCAAAGACTATTAATCCATTAGAATATTTGTACTCCCAACTTTCATTTGGCAAGTCGATATGACCTCCCTCATCTACAACATATGTTGGATATGGTGTTTTTGCAATTCTGAATTTTTTTGTCTTTAAACTGTTGTTGATAAAATTTACTACTATACTACCTACATTTCCCATGTCTTGCATTGCAGCAATGATTATTGGTTTTTCAATTTCAGGCTCTTCTATTTGGAAAAATTCCATTACTTTCTCTATAATTTACTTACATAAAACTTAAGATTTGTATATGATGTGAGAAATCTTAAGATCTGATGATGTGATGATTATTGGTAAAATAAACAAGAATGAGAAAAAAATTAAATTTCATCTTGATATCAAGTGCACAAAATGTGGAAAATCTGTACCAGGAGGGATGAAGGCATCTGAAAACTATTTTGGTTCTGACTCATTTAAAACAGAAATTAATAATTTCAAGAAAAATTATCTCTGTGGAATATGTAGAGATAAAAAAAGACTTGAAGATAAACGATAGTTATTTCTAATTTGACTTTGAAACTACAATGTTTTTTATCATATGTTGGAATACTGTATTTGTTTTGTTATTACCAAACTGGATGGACTAATTCTTTTAGGTTTCTTCTTGGTTTTGGGAATTTATCTTGCTTAGGATATCCTATACACAATACTGATGATGGAATCAAATCTGTGTTGATTACCTTCATTACTTTTTGCTCATCAAACATCCCAATCCATATGGAGCTTAATCCCAAAGCCTGAGCTGCGAGTTGAGAATATGCGGCAGCTAATGTAGCATCTTGTATAGCAAATTTTTTGAGTATCTCTTCTGGAAAATCCAGTTTCACTCTGGATGGGTTTTTACAAAAAACAAGTACTACTGGGGCATTTACGTAGGGTTGATTATTACATGCTTCAACTAGTTGCTGTTTTTTCTCAGGACTTTTTACATAAAATATCTCAAAACCTTGAAAATTTCCAGCAGTTGGTGCAGTGTCTGCAGCAGCTATTATTTTGTCGACTTTTATGGTCTCTACTATTTTGTCTGTGAACTTTCTAGTTGATCGTCGTTTTGACATAACTGTAAACAAATCAGTATTGATAAACTCAGTTGGAGATGATTTTAGTATTTGATCGAGTAGTTGATTTCTGACATTGGTGTCTACATTGTTACTCTCTTTTGGTTCATACCCTGATGGGTAAATTTTTTCATGACCTTCTACCGAATCCACATTTAACATAAGGGAATTATCTTATTAAGTAATTCTAACTTGCATGTATTTTGTGTCTTGGAATTTTTTAACTATTCTTTAGAATGTGGGTTGATTCTAATGACATACATTTAGGGTGAAATTGTTTTTCAGTAATGTTTCCACACGCATGACAATGAAATGTAGTTGGTAAATTACAAATTTTACATCTTTGATCAACTTCTAATTCTTTTCCACATCTTCTGCACGAATCAAATCTCATGATGTAAGATGTTCATCAATTGATTTATAGTATGTGGAAATTAGGCTGTATTAATTAGCTTGCTCTAATTTTTTTGTCTTAGTTTGTATCATTCTATGTATTGAAAACAAGACAACAGATTAAAAATTCATGCTTGTTATTTGCTTGCTTTGTTTTTCTATTTTACACCAACAATTTGGACTGCATTGATTAATGTTTTTTGATTTCATGTTCTCTCAATAATGTAATCTCGGTAAATTATTTTTCCAATTGGTTTTGTAATGTTCTTGTTCATATCTCATAATTGAAAAATCTGTTTAAAACGTTCACGTATGAATTATCAGTGAAATAAAATTTCAGGCTAATCTGAGTTATGTTATGGTACTGGAGAATTTTCCACATATTCTTTAAATGGAAAAATTAACTATGGCGTACTACGACACAAGTATCAATTAAATATGCTAGAAAAAGACATTTGTGTTCATAGGAATTGTTATTGTGGTAGCAATGCTAGTCATTGCTCTTGTCTGAATGTGCTTTTTTGTACATTTATTTTTTGTACTTGAATGTTTTATTTGGATACTTGATGTAGTGTGGAACCGCAACTATTACATTTTTTACTTTCTATGTAATTTTGGATAGTTTGACCTTCCCAAATCAATGCATTTGCATTGTGGCCTTTCTCACATTTTATCTTAAACAATACGCTTTCCATAATTGAACTTTTAATTTTTTTCTAAACTTAAAGATATTGTTTTAGAACTTGTTTATTGACTAGGTCTTGCATTGCCTATATCACTTGATTCGTCCTGTTTTTTGAATACTCTGTATTCTCCAATAATGTGACTACACTGCTGGCATGTATACTGGCCTCTTTCTACAAGAATTAAATTATCTGCAACTTGCTCATTGGTGTTTTCTTCTAGTCTTATTTTAGGTGGGTTGTCAAATTCAGATTCACAATTTTTACAATAATGTTTTGACATTTTTTGTTCTTCAAATTTGCCTACTGGTGCTAAAAATAATTTTCCTACTCCTAAATCTGCTTTTTTTGCTTGTTCTTCAGTTAGGTCAGCTACAATATAACCTCCTGAACCTTGCAGTTTTAATTCAACCATTTGTTTTCATCTTTCTTCTGGCCTTAAAATACTATGTTTTTGAAAATTAGTTTATTGTATGTTTTTTACTTTTCTTATTTGATTGAGCAGTGAAAAACCCAATCCTGACATGAACAATCCTATACCAAACATACTTAGAAAAATCATGTTGGTAGTATTGTCTTGTGGATTCAACAACATTACAAATCCAATTATAGTTAGGATAATGCCTAAAATGACCAACAAAATACTTGGACGTCTAAGTTCAGTTATTTTCAATGATTTTCTAAATATGGTGTGAACTTAAGGTTTTAGAGTCCGAAATTTTTTTAATTTTGATTAGATTTCTCTGCGGCTTTTTCATAGAAAAATTCCTGTTTTTTCAAGTCTTTATCTGAAACTATTCTGCATTTTCTCATGGGTACTAGTCGTGATATTTGCTCGTAGGTATTCATGTCTCTGACATCGGCAGCATATGCAATTTGCAATAACGGTGATTTTTCTTCAATCATTGGCTTTACTTGCTCATACCCACCACTTTGTCTCATACCGGAACGATACAGTCCAATATTTTTTTCACTCTTTGAAATTTGTGGATCCTGATAGCAGCAAATGGAATATTCCCCATTTTCTTTTTCAATAATTGTTAATCTTGTAAATTTGTCACTCCAATATTCTATCTCTTTTGCAACCTCTATTGCCTCTTTTTTATCTTCAAAAACTAAGGATACTACCAATCTATCTTTTTCATATGCCCATGAAATGCCGTAAAAATTTCCGTGCCATTCTATCTCAAAAGACATGATGTAGTTCTAAGGATTTATCAAATTAACACTTTCGAATTATACCTAAATGAATTTTCTATACGAATTTCTCATACAATTCTCCAAGCATCGAATTGATTTTTTCAATCTCGTGATCTCCCCAAGAGTCTGATTTTATACGAATGTGTATGTTACTTTCCTCCAGATTTCTGATGATTTTTGGATACATCATACCGATAAAGAATGATTTTTGATCCAAATTCATCTGCTTTGCTTTATGTTGGAAATAGCTTACCCATTCACGTTTTTCATCTTGAAAAGTTTCTAAAATTATTGCCTGAATCTCAGATTCAAGTTCTTTATCCATTATGAATTATTATATTGCAACTAAAATTAAGGATTTTCATCTACAAAAAATATTAGCAGAACCTGTCACATTCACATTTTCTGCTGGTAAACATATTTCTAAGAAAGTCTAGTTTTGAATGGACTGTTGAAGGTTTTTTTCCAACGATTTTGAATAAAGTAATCCCTGTGACAGAACTAGTTCCTTTAAGTGCCCATGAGCCATTTTTCATTAGGTATGGTTTTGGGTTTTTCATGGCTACTTTTTTGTGTGCCTTGACATCATATGCCTCGATTTCTGACATGATGGCAAATCTCAAAATTGATATTACATATCCAGAGTAAATTTTTTCATATCAACTAGCTCGGAAATAGTTTTTTTAAAAAAATTAGAGCCTAGGATAAATCCTATTTTTACAATCTTATGATTATACGAAGATTATTGAAAATTAGTTTTATTTTTTAAATTAAATCAAACAAATGTTTGAACTTTACCAATACTTTGTTTTATACAACCAAAAGAATATTGATTTGACGCCTTCGATTAGTGGTCTAGGCATGCTATAAACGATCACTATTCCAAGCCGTCAGTTCTAAACTTCATTCAGATGAGTTTTCAGTGCTTTTTTTATTTCCTCTTTTTTTAATGCAACTTTGATATTTCCAATCTTTAGACTGTCTGCATCATCAATTGGTGATAATCTATGAGCTAGAAAATCTGATAACAAATCCAAATTAAAATCATTGTTGTTTTTCAAATTTACTTTTAAATATTTTTCTTGTATGCCTCCATCCTTTGTCAATCCCCCAGATGGAAACATTCGAATATCCTCGTTGATCTTATTTTCATTTAGTTTTTTACCAAAAATTACATTGTCTATATCATTGCCTTTATGAAAATGAAATATTGTAATGATAAACTCCACAAAATTTTTAGAGTTTATCTAAATAAAGACGCTTCTTTGTCCTATCTTTTCTTTAGCAGTGCATCTTCAGGTGTTTTATCTTGATTGACTTGCCAATGCCAACTATGATGTTTCTTCCAATGTTCTTCTAGTTGTTGTGTTGTAGGTTCTTTTCCTAAAGGTGTTCCACATATTTTGCATTGAATCACAAATTTGTGTAAGTTGGTGTGAAATTAAGGGTATTGCTTATTTTGTTTTATTACTTTTCTGCACGGAGTAAAACTAGGAAAAATACAAACTCCCTTAGAATATTTTTCTGGTTAGGGGATAGAGACAATTCTAACTTTTTGGAAAAATCTAAGGATATTTGATATATTTGTCCAAAATGACTTCCTAATACGAATGCATTTAATGATTTATCTGGAATGTTATCACGATTATTTTTATACAAATCCATTGCAACACTCTTAGTCCAGTTTGTTTTTAGAATCAAATCCATGGTTAATTTGATTAATCTTTTATCTAATCTTCCTTCAATCGATGCCAGGATTCTACTGATCTCGATTTTGTCTTGATTGGTTAGTTCAACCATGTTATTCACTGCCTACTTTTACTTTCTTTTTTGGTTTAATTATTGGATGACACTGTACAGGAAGATTCTCATCGTTTTCCACGGTTGATTTTAAATTAAGTGAAATTAATAGTTGTGTTAATCTATTCTATCTCTTAGCTGATGGCAATCACATATGCAGCCCTTTTGACACTTCATTCTTTTGCAATCTGAACATACTTTTTTGTTCCAAAAAATCATATCTTCTTATTTTGATTTTTGTTTTCTGTTTCTCTTAAACTCTTGTGATTTTTGTCTTTTTCTTTGTTGTTCTAAATTCATGATCAGATATGTTTTTCCTGTTTCACAGAGCTTCATCTCTCCTGTGAACTCATCATGTATTGATTCTAAGGTTCCATCTGTCAAAAGCATACCTACAATTTCCCATGCTTTGTCTTCAGGTATTTCAAATTTGTAAGAAAGTGTTGAAACTTTAGTATAGTAACCATTTTTTGAATTACGTATAATAAAATCCCTGATTTTATCTTCGGTCGTCTGCGTTTTTGGTCTTGATGATCTATTTTCAAATCTTCTGAATGGTCTTTTGTTTTCCGGCAATATTTTTTTTATTACTTGCTGCTATTTTAGGACTTGGAACAATAAAACCTAAAGGCTTTTTGAATGTATCATGTATTAATTTTCATGAGTGAAAAGGCAAGAAGAATTGAAGAACTTAGAATGAAAACAGGTAGAAGCAAGCGATGTCTTGATTGTAAAAAACACCGATGTATTATTGATAGTTGCCAATGCAGCTGTCATTTGAAAATCTAATTGGTATCAAAGACCTATGTGTCAGACCTGAATGACGAGCTTCACTGCTCTAATCTGAAAGAGGTTGTGGGTATTGATTATTTCCCAATCTAGCCAATTAGCAAATAGTATGAGACTTTTGATCAATAAAGAGTTTAGACTCTAACTTAATTGTAGTTTTTAGCCAACGTGTGTACTCAGAATGATTTTGAGTCCATTTTTCTTGAATCCATCATGATAATTTTGTGACATTTACAAAAGCAGTTGGCATGAATCATGTCGTGAGAATTTCTATATTCACACTCTTTAGTATGTTCCATGCGGTATTTTATTTTCAATTTTTATACACTTAAAGATTAACCTAAATTGAATTTGTCTTGGTAAATCTGCCTAGTATTTATTGAAACAAGAGAAATTTTAGATTGGAAATTAAAAGAAAAAATTTTGCTTCAATTACTTATTTCTTTTTTGAAGCTTTTTTTGCTGCTGCTTTTTTCTTTGCTGCCATGATTAACCATTATGTTTTACTTGAATTTGCTATATTGATATAAAATAATTAGACAAAATGAATATTGATCGGAACACAATTTTAAGCAATTTGGAATCATAAATTATGAAAATTCAATCAAAAATATTTCATGATTTGCCGATCATTGATCGATATTAATTGAATCTGGATCTTTGTTTCCTGGGAGATACTTTTCTCCTAATTTTGCCTTCATGTTTTCATCAAACTCTTCTTGTAATCTTGTTAGATAGATTTCTGCTTCTGTTTCGTCGTCTGGAATTCCTGTATTTACATTATAATTGAAACCCGTGGCAAGATGATAAAACTCCGCAAAGAATTCTTTACAATCTATTATATCTGCCTGAGAATCAATTGATACTATCAGACAATTATTTTCTTCTCTAAATTTTAGACAAATCTCTTCGTCAATCATTGTATCCACTATTACTGCCATAAGATATGGAATAAATTTGCCAAGTTCACTTTGATTGCCTTTGGAATTCTTTATCCATAACTCATAACCGTCTATAAGATATTCAAAAGTGCCAATTATAATTTCTCTAATCTTGTTATCTTGGTACGCCCGTTTTGATTTCCATGATATTTCTTCTTTATTTCCTGGTTTCACATACAATACATCAAATTTTATTTCTTCATGAATTTGCTCGTATTCCCAAACTTGCTTGTTTGTCCACATGGGGGAGTATTTTTCAACGAGTATTCTGGTTAATTGATCCAATATTTCAAATCGATTAGACTACTGTTTATGCTTATCTTGTAAAACAGACTTGGTTTTTGGTGTTTTTTTGAATTGAATTCAATTACTAGTTTTTGATATGTGATTTAAAAAATGCCAATGTACATTCTGCAAGTCCTTTGTCCGAATGTTTTTTGATGGCATGCTTGCAGTTAGGACACACTCCGTTATCTTCTTCAGTAAAATCATCTCCCACTTGTTTCATACAACACTCCATTAATTCTGCAGTAGAGTGTGACTCCATTGCTAGTTTACATGTAGGGCATTCAGTCACATTTTTCACCTCAGTAGAAAGTCTGACCAATATCATAGACAGTGACTTGTATCAAAACGAATTTCATGGTTGAAATTAATACAGGACGCCACACATTATGTACTTGCATCAAATTTCATACTTGCTTTATCAAAATAAAGTTTTTTAATTTAAAAAAATATTGGTAACTGTTTACAGGCTCACTTTGATTTTACCAAAATCCTTCTGTACTGACTAAGATCCTTATTTGAAACTAATATGCTTTAGATAAAAACAAACTCTATCATTATTTTTTAAACAACTCTAACTCTTCTAGTATTTTGCCCATGGAATGTTTCCATCTCCTCATTGCATCAATATCATGTGGTCTGTTACTTTCTAGTTCTTCTTTTTGTTTTAATAATTCTTGATGTCTATCATCATCAATTTTTTTGACCATGCAATTCCTTTTTTCACTCATATTTGAATAAATTTATCTATTTATTTTTGATTCATTTTATGCCTGTATTTTTATGACTTTTGGTTTTACGTAATACTGTAATTGCAAATACATAGAAAGTTTTACTTATTGCAACATACGACTTTTTTTATTGAAATTATTATTGTCTGTTATTCTGATAATCTGTGTTTTGGGGTATCTCTGGTATGCAAATTTACTGCCATTTAATGCTCAAAACACCCATGCTGGATTAGTCAAATCTGAAAAAGTTACGGAATTATCTAAAATTTCAACTAAAAACGAACACAAAGTCATCTATTACTCAATTCAAGCGATTCCAAATTTACCTGATAAACAAATCCCATTGGATGCACTGCATAAAGCACTAGACTCATGGAAATCTCTTAACCCTAACTTAGATTTTATTGAATCTGATGATCCTAACATTGAGATTCGTTGGCAAACATATGCCTCAAAAACTCATTCTGGTCTGGCTACTTGCAATTCTGCACTGTTTGGACTCTTGAGTCATTGCATATTGGATATTTCTGTAGGTGATGAGGATTGCAGTGGTAATTATGTTCAAAATGATGAAAATATGGTTACAAACATCATAATGCATGAAATAGGACATTCCCTTGGATTAGGTCATAGTTATGATAAAAACAATCTAATGTACTCAGATGAATCTCCCGACGTTAATTTTAATTTACAGGGACTTGTCATACCTCAAAAATTTGAAGAACTTTATGTTGGACAAAAGTCTCTTCTTGATCAAGATGATGAAATTCGAGTTCAAATTGAATCATTAGATAAAAAAATTAATCGTGCAAAATCTCAATATGATGAATATTACAAACAGTATGAATATTATGATGGAAAAACTTTGCCTCAGGATGAATTTAAAAAGGCACAAAAGCTATTAGATAAATTAAATTCCGAAGCTGACAAGATAAACTCTATGATTGATCAACAAAATAAATTAATTAAACAAAGTGACTCAATTCTAAAAGTTCTGGACTGTCATCCAAATTTTGATGTACAAAACTAGTTATTATTATGAATCACTGTTATCTAATTTGGATGGTTTCTAATTTTTATTTAACATCTAATAATAGAATAAAACCAACAACTAACGCCATTATTGAAATTCCCATACAAATCATGAATCTTAGATTCACACATTATTTTGCATTGTCTAAAATTAATAGTTTTTAGAGGAAGCAAGCAAGTTTGACGTCTTTTCTTGCATCAGTCCCTTTGGGGGATATTTTAAAGGCATCAACCATGCAAACAGTCTTGCTTCCAATATTTCTTATGTTTTTATCTGCAAAAAATTCATAAAATAAAACATGTCTTGTTAATTGATCAAAATGGTTTGAAAAAATGATCCATCGCACTCTATTCATGCCTGAATCATTAATTCCGATAATTGATGAATTAACTCAGGCACGATTCTTTGAGATGTGTTTCAAATTAAACATACTATTTCTTTTAATCTATTTTGAGACAACATTATTGAGTCATCATGTTTGACGGCATTCTTACGTTTGCCTTACCTGACCATATGCCCTAGAATTCATTGGCCGTCAAACATATCTTTAATTCAAAACCAAAAACTTTTCAATTCTGACATGTATTGAAATAACCTTGATAATAATTTGTAAGGGAACAAGAAACTCAAATAATATTGAAAAATGTAATTTTCTATATAATGGAACTTGGGGGGATGAAGAACTTGTTGAACATCAAAAACATCACGAATTATTAGAAAAAGACGACTATATGTGGTTAGGATTTGATATACCTCAGTCATTTGGAAGTTATAGTGGGCGTGATGGAAAGAGAATCTGATGTTTTAATGAACTTCTTTTATGTATTTTTCAGTAAACATCAATACTCCCATACATGACAAACAAATCTATGAATCCAACCCATGCTATCTCTTGGTCTAAGAATTATTTTTTGAGTTGGTCTGATTTTCAAGCAGAATCTAATCCTGCAGTATTTGAAGACGCTCACAGTGTAATCAAATATCGTTATACATGGATTGTGAATTCTGATACTGTTGACACTCAAATTAGATTCTTTATTGAAAATATTGACTTGATTACTGAATTCCATCCTTTACTTTCTTGGGTTAGATTGCCTCAAGCTACTGGAGAACTTTTAAAACATGAACAAGGACATTTTGATCTTGCAGAATTACTCAGATCTAAAATCAAAGAACAAATTAAAAATGCATTCTATGAAAAAAAATTTCTCACTAGAGGACAAAATCAAGAACAACAAAAACAATTTGCACGTGAAGATTCAGGATTAATGATTGGAAAAGAAGTTGAAAAATGGGAAAAATATGTTTCTGAAAAACAAGAAGAATATGATAAAGAAACCAATTATGGAGAGACATTAGAAAAACAAAAAGAATATGACAATATGTTCAAAACATTACGAAGCATTTAACAAAATTTAATTAAAATTGATAAAATTCATTTTATCGTGGTTCATCACACACATCACTTTTACTTAGGCTTGTTTGATTATTTTATTTTCTTTAATAGAATTGATGTAATTAACAAGACTACGATAATATTTTAGATGAAAATCCAAATCGCTGATTTCTGTCTGTTTTAATTCCTCTAACTCTGGTCCGAAATCTCGCTTATCTGCTTGTATGTGATTCAGTGTGTTTTCATTTATTTCAATCATGTGAAATAGACTGTGCAATACTTCTCCTTTTGTAAGTGTTTTATCACATGACCTTTTTAGTAAAGCCTCAACCCACTCCATGAAAATTTATTTCAAAATTGTTATTTCTATTCCTGAATGTATATTTTCTAACCTTTGCTCTAATTTTCTTTAGTGACTATAAATTTGAAAAATACAAAATGAGGCTAGTCTTTTTTTGCCTTTTTCTTCCTATCCATTATCTCTTGATTTCTCTCAATGTCTGAATGGATTTCTACATGATCATATAGGGCTTCTTTAGAGTCAAAAATTTGTTCACAATAATAACACTGATGCATTTCTCACTTACGTCGATCTCAAATTAATTAGTTTCTCTGCCTTCACGCCTAATTAGTAATCTCAAGAAATTAGAATACTGTATAGTGTGAAAATTAATGGGTTTCTAGAGCTATCTCTGTATTGCAAGATGGGAGTTTTCCTGACTCTTTTTTGAACTCTTCAATTAACTGCATTTGACGTTCTTTTGGATTGTTTGTGAATTCTCGTTGATATGACTGCGTTTTTTGTTTGCATTCATTTCCTTCAAATTCTGTATCTACATATTTTGTGAATGTTTCTTCTAAATTACTGCTCTCTCCTATGTATATGACTTCTTTGTTTCTGTTATACAAAACATAAACTCCTGGAATTGCCTTGACAAATTTGGCGCTTTCTAGCCACACTCTCATTTTGTCTTCCAATAATTCCATGATCTATTATGATTTTACTAGATATTAAACTACATTACAAAATCTCTGATTATATTAGAACCTTCATGCTTTTAATATTAAAGAAAAATAGAATCAATCCTGTCTCTTTTAGAAAAATTTCCAGAACAATTTTCTCCACGAGATATCCAAAAAAAGATCCTACTTGAAATTGAAGAGAAACTAAAATCAGGCTACAAGAAAATCATTTTATGTGCACCAACTGGTGTAGGGAAATCATTGGTAGGAGCTACTGTCTCAAGATATTTTGACAGTTCGTTTACAATAACTGCATCCAAGCATCTCCAAGATCAATACATCAAAGATATACCATTTCTCAAACCTGTAAAAGGAAAACAAAATTTTGCTTGTTTGAAAATGATGGAATCTGAAAAAGTAGACAACGACAGAAGAGCAATGAGATGGGGAATGACATGTGACAAGGGGCAATGTCAAGAAAAAATAAATAAAAATGGCAAGGAGATAATTGAAGTTTGTAAATTCAAACCAACAATAAAACAAGTTGAAGATCATACTCAAGGAGCTGAATCATGCCATTATTATCTTCAAAAATACGATGCCCTTGTTTCAAAACACTCTCTTTGGAACTACCACGCATTTTTTCAAATTATGAAATTCAACAGAAAACTTTTTGAAGACTATCTTGATAGAAAAGTCTCAATATTTGATGAGGCGCATAAAATAGAAGATCAAATAATGCAGTTTATAGGATTTGATATATTCAGTGGTCAGGTAGAAGAGTGCAATTTAAATGCCACAAAATATAATTTTACAGATTTAGATTCCATGGTACAACTAATTGATGACATTGCATACTCTTATGCCAAAAAAATCAAAGACATCAAAGAAAGCGATTCATACCAAAAAGATCCTGATTATGAATCTGTTACAAGACTGGAAAGAAGATTTGATAGGGCTGCACAGGCTAAAATTGATATTCTTACTGACAAGGACAATTTTGTAGTAAATGATCCTGTTTCAGACTTGAATGGGAATTTTAGAACAATCTCAGTAAAACCTATTGATGTCTCAACATTTGCGAATTCTTTTTTCACCACGGAATATCAAATATTCATGTCTGCAACTATTGATAAATTCAGTTTCTGTGAAAATATGGGATTACAACAAGACGATATTGCTTTTATTGATACTCCAAAATCTCCTTTTCCGATTGAACATAGAAAGATTGATCTTCTAAACATTAAACGGCTAAGCTATGGTTCTACCGAAAATGATGAACTTGAAGTAATAAAAACAATTGACAGAATAATGGATGAGCATTCTGGAGAAAGGGGGTTGATCTTAACATCATCTGTGCCGCGATGTCAAAAAATTCTCAGATATCTTTCACCAAAAAATACTAGACGAATCAGAATTTGCCACAGCTATAACAAAGATGGAAAAACACAAGATGAAATTATTTCAGAACACGCTGCTGACCCTACTGGCGTTTTACTTTCTTCTTCATTATGGGAGGGAGTAGACCTTAAAGACGATTTATCTAGATTTCAAATTATTGCCAAAGTCCCATATCCAAATTATAAAGAAAAAAGAACTAAAGCAAAAATGGATAAATTCCCTTTATGGTACACTTCTCAGACTCTTACTAAATTACTACAGGGGTTTGGTCGCTCAATTAGAAGTGATGATGATTGGGCCAGAACATATGTGCTTGATACTGCAGTAAACAATGTTTTTTTCAAGGCACAAAAAATGATCCCACGTGCGTACTATGATGTTTTAGGTATAGAAAATCTGTAGTAGACAACAGTAATTCAATAACAATAATGTAATTTTCTTTCTCTGTTATCTCTGCGTTTTATTACTGATCGGCGATCTATAAACCTTGTGGACAATTTGATCATCACAGTATCTTTGCTGAAAATTGTCCAAATCCTTAATTGATTACCACTTATTTGTTGTAGCATGAATGTTTCTGATTTTCTTGTAACAGCAAAAAAACAAAAAAAAATTTCACACAAAGTCCGGCTGTACATCATTGATAAAAACAAACATTATTTTCTAAATGACGGGATTTTAAAAAATGGCTTTGATTCTAAATTAGATATTTTAAAAAACAGGGACAGTGTTTTATCGGCATTCTCAAAGATGGCATTTCTCTTTGACGAGATAATTAGATTGAGAATAGTAGAACATTCAAATCAAACTGACAGCAAAGAATTGCTTTATCTGCTTAACCTAGTTCCAATAAATCGTAAAATTCGAACATTTCTTGATTGGGGCATTTTTGGACCAGAATATACTAGAGACATGTCCAGACTCTTTGAGGTTAGAAATGACACTGTGCATTGTATCTCCCTTGATGAAGTAAATTATAATCCAAAAAACTCAATTTCATTATCAAGTGTAAATGGTTTTAAAAAATTTAAAACTGATATGAACAAAGCATGGGAGAATCTATTGAAAATCTACATTGCAGAGCAAGAAAAAATTGACTGGAGCAGATTACTTGAAAAACTAAAATCATAGATTTGGACTAGTAATTGCCCCTTGCGCTGCAGAGCCAACCAATGTTGCATATTTTGCAAGTGCTCCTGTTGTATAGTTTGGTTTTGGTGGACTCCACTGTTTTCTTCTTCTTTCTAGTTCTTCGGTAGACACATGAAGATCAATTATGTTAGTTTCTGTATCTATTGTAATTTCATCGTCGTTTTTTACTAGTGCAATTGGACCGCCAACATATGCCTCTGGAGCTACATGTCCTACCATGAATCCTCGTGTACCACCAGAAAATCTACCGTCTGTGACCATTGCAACTTTTTTACCTAGACCTTGACCTACAAGTGCAGCAGTAGTGGCCAACATTTCTCTCATTCCTGGTCCCCCTTTTGGACCCTCATATCTGATTACTATTACTTGACCTTCTTCAATCTCTCCTTTAGCTACTGCATCAAATGCGTATTCTTCTCTGTCGTAAACTCGAGCTTTGCCTGTGAATTTTGTCATTTCCACTCCTGCTGTTTTAATAACTGCACCATCAGGTGCCAGACTTCCTCTCAATATTACCGCAGTTCCAACTGAATGAATTGGGTTATCAATTGATTTGACTATTTGTTGTACTGGTTCAGGTATGTTCATTGACGCAAGGTTTTCTCTGATTGATTTTCCTGTGACTGTCATACAATCATCATGAATTAGTTTTCTTTCTGCTAATTTTTTTAGTACAAATGGAATTCCACCAATTTTATCTAGGGAATTCATTACATAATTTCCACCCGGTTTCATATCTGCTAAATGTGGTGTCTTTTTTCTAACTCTCTCAAAATCATCATATGTTAATTTTATTCCAACTTCATTTGATAATGCCAACAAGTGCAAAATTCCATTTGTTGAACCTCCAACTGCGTTTAGCATTGTAATTGCATTTTCAAATGCATCAAATGTGAGAATATCACGTGGTTTGATATTTTGCTCTAGTAATCTAACGCATGCTTTTCCAGTATCATAAACAATTTTCTCTCGTCTATCATCTTCTGCTGGAGGACTGGCACTTCCTGGTAATGCAAGACCTATAGCTTCAGAAATTGATGCCATGGTATTTGCAGTAAACATTCCACCACATGATCCTGCATTTGGACATGCGGTATTTTCTATATTTTTTAATCCTTCCAATGATAACTGTCCTGCATCATATGCGCCAACTGCCTCATACACATCAACTATTGTTAATTCTTGACCGTTTAGTATTCCTGGCATAATTGTTCCTCCATAAACAAAGACCGATGGTATGTTCAATCTTGCCATTGCCATCATAGTTCCTGGTAGACTCTTATCACATCCAGCAATTCCAACCAGTGCATCATATTGATGTGCACGAACCATTAACTCAATAGAATCTGCAATTACTTCTCTTGAAATTAATGATGATTTCATTCCTTCATGACCCATTGCAATTCCGTCTGTAACTGTAATCGTACAAAATTCCCTCGGTGTTCCACTATGATCAAAAACACCTT
>SXGQ01234171.1_pt1 | contig 22946 bp, 22 predicted proteins | sample 3178371 | NCBI WGS metagenome assembly SXGQ01 (sample SAMN11356859, study PRJNA531348) | freshwater metagenome | isolation source: freshwater sample F1-20 | place: China: Fuxian Lake, Yuxi | collected 2017-12-25 | reverse complement strand
TGCCCGGCGTGATTTCGTTGCGGAAGCTCTTGCCGATCTGCGCTATTCCGAAGGGTGGCTTCTTGCGGCTGGTCTGAAGGACGTTCGCAAAGTTGACGAACATTCCCTGTGCGGTTTCGGGCCGCATGTACACCTCGGCGCCCGAGCCCTCGATCGGGCCGGCGTGGGTCTTGAACATGAGGTTGAAAGCCCTCGCCGGGGTGAACTCGCAGCCCTTTTTACCCTGTGGGCAGTCGCGCTCTTCGACGTGATCCTCGCGGAACCGCCGCTTGCACACCGTGCAGTCGACGAGCGGATCGCTGAAGTTCGCAAGGTGTCCACTGGCTTCGTACATCTGCGGCGGGCCGAGGATGGCGGCGTCGATCAGGACCACGTCGTCACGCATCTGCACCATCGTCCGCAGCCAGGCGTCCTTCACGTTGCGCAGCATCAAGGACCCCAGCGGGCCGTAGTCGTAGGAAGACCGGAATCCGCCGTAGATCTCGGCGCTCGGATACACGAAGCCCCGTCGCTTCGCGAGGTTGACGATTTGCTCGAGGTCCCTGGCTGCCATAAGAAAGGCAGAGGTTAGTCGTGACGCTCGAACATCCCCACGGATTTCAGTCTGCGTTCGCACTGTCGTTCGATGGCAACAGTGGCAATGTGGGTCACCTCATGGGTGATCGAACTCTCCGGCTCGGTGAGGGCAGCCACCAATTGCCCCCCGAGGATGCGCCGCATCAGCACGACGGCTGCGGCCGAAACCGCGAGGCCAGTGCGACACGCCCGACACTGAAGGCCGCCGTTGATCACGTCGAACGCGACAAGGTCCTCGTCCGACCCACACGAGGTACACCGGCCAAGTTCCGGCTCGAAGCCCTCCGCAGCAAGAAGCTTCAGATAAAAAGCCCCGACAACCAGTGACGAACCTCCGCGCGCCAGGGCCCCGAGGGCACCGACGAGCATTCGATGGATGTGAGGCACCGGCTCGCGGTCGACCGTCATCTGGTCGACCGCCTCGAGCATGGCGAGGCCCTGAGTCATCTTGTCGAGATTCGCACGCAACGCCGAAGCAGTGTCGAGCGGCTCGACCTGCGACACGATGTCCAGTTCACGGCCCTTGTGGAGCAGAACCGAGACATGACTCATCGGCTCGAGCCGCGACCCCAGCCGCGAACGCGTCTTGCGCACGCCTTTGGCCACCGCACGCACCTTGCCGTTTGCCTCCGTCAACAGGACGACGATGCGATCCGATTCGCCGAGACGGTAGGTCCGCAGGACAACGGCCTCGTCGCGGTAGTTGGTCACGCGTCGATCCCACCGAAACGGCGGTTGCGTCGTCGGAAATCGTCGACCGCAACCTGTAGGTGTTCGCTGCTGATGTCGGACCACGGAATGTCGAGAAACACGATCTCGCTGTAGGCGAGTTCCCACACGAGCGACGTCGGCAGCCTGTCGGGCGGTCCAAGCACCACCACGAGATCGGGTTCGGCATCGGCGGGCGCCAGAACGGCCCGAGCGAGGCTCTGTTCCGATCCGGTTGCATGTACACCGCGTGAGGCCTCGTCCGCGCGAAGCCATTCGACGACACGGATAAAACGCGCACGACCATCGGGTTCCGGCCGCACGATGACCTCGACACGACTGCGTTGGCGTCGCAACGCCTTGTCAATCATCGCTTCGAGGCGTGAAAAGGCCACACCGTCGACGGGCACGACCCCCGCCGACACAGGAACCAACGTCAACCACCGCGCACCTTCCCGCTCGAGTGCCTCTATGAGATCGCCAATGCGACGATTCCACTCTCCTTGATCGAAACTCGCCCAGTCATGCAAAGTGCCACCCGCGACCACGACGTGGGCTAGCGGTTCTTCGGACGCCACGGCGGAGCCGAGGGCCCTGCGCAGACGAGCCTTCACGCGTTCTTTGACGCGTGATTTCAGCTTCTCGAACACCACGTCATTGTGGCACGACCTTGTGGTTCCCGAGGTTGTGGTTCCCGAGGTTGTGGTTCCCGAGGTTGTGGTGCCCGGGTTCGACGTGTGCAATCAGGTGAATGTCCCCGTGATCGACTCGTCCGAGGACCCTCTCGGTAAAGTTGGGCCATGGCGGATCGCAAGTTGCACGTTGCGTGCATCATGGACGGCAACGGCCGCTGGGCCCGTCGTCGCGGTCTGCCACGGACGGCCGGACACACCGCCGGTGAGGAGGCTCTTGCCGTCGTGACCCGCGCGGCCGGCGACCGGGACATCGGGTGGCTCACCGTGTTCGGGTTCAGTACCGAGAATTGGATCAGACCGCGTGCGGAGGTGCGGCACATCCTCGCCATGCACAAAAAACTCTTCGGCCGCCTCGATGAACTGAATGCCAACAACGTGCGCGTCAACTGGATCGGTCGTCGATTCGACGAACCCGGATCACGGACCCCCTCATACGTTCAGCGGGCCATCAGGCGCGCCATCGATGACACGACCCACAACACGGGGATGGTCTTCACTGTGGCATTCGATTACGGATCCCGCACCGAACTCGCGCGCGCCGCCCAACTCGCTGCTGCCGACACAAACAGCGGGCTGGAACACGTCGACATCGCCGCCAACCTCTACGACCCTGCCCTGCCCGACGTCGACCTATTGATCCGCACCTCGGGCGAATCACGAATCTCAAATTTTCTCCTCTGGCAGATCAACGGCGCCAAGGTCCACTTCACGGAACGTACGTGGCCCGACATAACCGCCGAAGAATTCGACCGCGCACTTGCGGTGCTCAGTTGACGCACGCATTGCCGGTATGACCAACGACGATTCCTCCGACGACGCTCCCCGCGGCCGACATGTGATGCGCGATGAGGTTGCCCAAGCGCTTCATCATGTCACCTCGGGTCTTGCGAACCCCGAAGACCGGCCCGGCCAAGTCGACATGGCACTCGCCGTGACGCAGGCGATCAACAACGACGGTCGCCTGATCATTCAGGCAGGCACGGGGACGGGCAAAACGATCGCCTACCTTGTCCCCGCAATACTGTCGGGCAAACGCACGATCGTCTCGACGGCCACGAAGACCCTGCAGGACCAACTTGCACAAAACGACCTGCCTCTTCTCGAAGCGACGCTTCCCCAGCCCTTCTCGTGGGCGATCCTGAAGGGTCGTAGCAACTACGTATGCATGCAGCGTGTCTCCGAGGTCACCAACAACGCGCGTCTCGAACTCGAAGACCTCGGCGCCGGTCACCAACGAGAGGTCGACCAACTCGCCCGTTGGGCCCTGCTGACAGATTCGGGCGACATCGCCGAACTTGACTGGCAACCCACGCCCCGAGCCTGGCAGACAGTGAGTGTCGGTGGCGACGAGTGCCCCGGGGCCGCACGTTGCGAGTCCGGGGGGAATTGTTTTGCAGAACTCGCGCGGGCACGTGCAGCAAACGCCGACGTCGTCGTCGTGAACACCCACCTGTACGGGATGCATGTCGCGGCGGGTGGTGCAATTCTTCCCGAACACGACGTCGTCATCTTCGACGAAGCGCACCAAATCGAGGACACGCTCACCTCCACCGTCGGTGTCAGCCTCGCGGCGTCAAGAGCCACCACTCTTGCCGCGGTTCTCCGTCGCGTCATCGAAGACGAACGTCTTCAACGCAGACTCCATGACGAGGGCAAAGTTCTGAACGATGTCCTGGCCCCGAGCGTCGAAGAGCGCCTCTCGCTTCCACTTCCCGATGCCGTCGTCGGCTGTCTCGCTGCTCTCCGGCTGACGGCCGGTGAATGTCTCGAGGTTCTGCGCGCAGTCGACTCTGCGGTCGACTCGGTGCGGCAAAAGATGCTCCGCGCACAGACACTTGCCACGCGACTTGCCGACGATATCGATGCCGCGCTGCTTGCAGACACTTCGTACGTCGCTTACGTCACTGGTTCGGCCGACCGCGCCGAACTCGTTCTCGCGCCGCTCGATGTCGGGCCGGCCCTCGCCGAACACGCGTGGCCCGGACATGCGGTTGTCCTGACGAGTGCCACGATCCCACTGTCGATGCCCCATCGGGTGGGTCTCGGCGACTCGGCCGAGATGGTCGATGTCGGTAGCCCCTTCGATTACGGCGAGCAGGCGATGCTCTATTGCGCGACGCACCTTCCCGAACCCAACGCCGACCGCGACGATGCCGTGCACTCCGAAATGGCCGATCTCATCGCTGCAGCAGGCGGCCGCACCCTGGCACTCTTCACCAGCAGACGGGCGATGAATACAGCGGTGGAAGCATTGCGATCCCGCGTTCCGTACCCGATTCTTTCGCAGGACGAGAACCAACGCGCGACGTTGCTCCGCGAATTCACGCTCGACGAGTCGGCGTGCCTCTTTGCGACGGCGGGTTTTTTCGAAGGAGTCGACATTCCCGGTCGCTCTCTCTCACTCGTGATCATCGACAGGATTCCCTTCCCGCATCGCAACAATCCGCTGCTTGCCGCACGGCGTGAATTGCATGGACAACGGGGTTTCACCGAAATTGATCTGCCGCGAGCGATCACGTCACTCGCCCAGGCCACAGGACGTTTGGTGCGCTCGCGTGCCGATCGCGGCGTCGTTGCCGTTCTCGATCCGCGCTTGGCCAAGAAGGGCTACAGATGGACCATCATCAACGCTTTGCCTCCGATGAGGCGCACCCGCGACAAGACCGAAGCAATCGACTTTTTGCGCAGTGCCATCGAAGACGCCTGACCTCAGGCGACCACGAGTCGATATCCCAAACCCCGCGCGGTCACGATGATTCTCGGTTCGTCCGGCTGGTCCTCGATTTTCACACGAAGACGGCGGACGTGTGCGTCGACCAACCGACTGTCACCCAGGTATTCGTACCCCCACACGCGTTCCAACAACTGGTCCCGTGACAGGACCTGGCCTGCATGATCGGCGAATTCGCACAACAGCCGGTACTCGGTTCGCGTCAAGGGAAGTTCACGACCGGTTTTCAGCACGATGCCGAGGTCGCGTCGGATCTCGAGATTGGCGACGCGATCGAGTCGTGTTGATGATGCCGGCGCAGCGGGTCCATCCTGCAACTGTGCACGCCGCAGTGCAGCGCGGATACGCGCGGCGAGTTCTTTCGTCACCACCGGCTTCGTCACATAATCGTCCGCACCGGCTTCGAGGCCCACAACCAGATCGTGTGTGTCCGTCTGTGCCGTCACCATGATGATCGGGGTCACGGAGTGGGCCCTGATCTGGCGACACACATCGAACCCGGAGATGTCGGGCAGACGCAGATCCAGCAAAACAAGATCGGGCGGCATCTCGTTGAATTTCCTCAAACCCGTTGCGCCATCGGGAGCCTCGATCACCTCGTAGCCCTCGTCCTCGAGCGCCAGCCTGAGAGCCAGCCGAATGTTGTCGTCGTCTTCAACGAAAAGGAGCCGATGCACGGGTCTCATTCTGCCGATCGCCGCGGGAGAGTGCCCAAATCGTTACACAAAACGCACAGAATTCAGCCAGCTACGTCACAATTGAGCGGGATACTGGCTGCTGGGTGGTGTCCTCCCGGTGGATCACTTTCCTCCCCCTTTGTGGTCCACCGGGCGGAGGATTCGGCCACACTTGGTGTGTGGCCGCGCCGTCCCGTAGAGACATCCGAACCGTCAGGCTCGGACTGCGTGCGCGGACTCTCGTGTCCTTTGGTCTGATCGCGCTGGTCACCTCGATGTTCGCAGGAATCGCAACGTACTCGTTCAGCCGAAGCAGTCTCATCGACCAGCGCTTCGAGGCGACGCGCGCGCAGGTGCTGGGCAATGCGCAGGTGATGCGTACGCTCCTGCTCGCACGTCGCAATCTTGCGAGCCAGGTGATCACCACCATCCGCACCGAGTCACGTGGGTACGCACTCGTGCGTGTCGACCCGCAGGACTTCTTCTACGCCACCGATCCGCTGAGCTTCACCCAGGCCGACCTCCCCGTCTCGCTCATCGAGTCGGTTGCAACAGGCCGCGCCGCCACACAGCGTTTCGATCACGACGGCGAGCTCTACCAAGGTTTTGGTATACCCATGCCGTCCGTCGGTGCCGACTACTACGAGGTATTTCCATTGCGTGAAACGCAACGGACACTCAGTTTTATTCTCAGCGCCCTGCTTGCCGGGCTCATCGTCGCCACAGCGATCGCCATCGCCCTCGGCTGGTTCACCTCGCGTCGGCTTCTACTTCCCGTGCGGCGGGTCGTCGATGCGGCCGCCGACATCGCGGGAGGCCGACTCGACGCGCGACTCGAACCCGAAGACGACCCCGACCTCAACCGACTGGCCGTCACCTTCAACGAGATGGCCGACGCGGTCCAGGAGCGGATCGAACGAGAGGTCAGGTTCGCCAGCGACGTTAGCCATGAATTGCGGTCACCCATCACGGCCGTCAGCGCCGCAATCGATGTGCTCGCGGCCCGCAGGTCGGAACTCTCCGACCGCAATCAACAGGCACTCGATGTCGTCACAACGCAGGTGAGGCGATTCGATCGCATGGTGATCGATTTGTTGGAGCTCTCCCGTCTTGACTCGGGGACGAGCGTTCCTCGTTACGAGACCATCGAGATCGCCGACTTCATCAGACGCATCGCACAAAGGTCGGGCTTCGGTATGGTCCCCATCGTCACATCCGGAATCATCCATGATCAGATCACCAGCGACCGTCTACGTCTCGAACGAATCATCGTGAACCTTCTCGTGAACGCGCGCGAACACGCTGGAGGCCCGGTGGGGATCCTCATCGACGGACGCCTCGACGCGGTCGAGATCACCGTCATCGACGAGGGACCCGGAATTCCCGAGGCTGACCGACAGCGGATCTTCAATCGCTTCGCCCGCGGGACGTCTGCTGCACGCGGAACCGGAACCGGACTTGGCCTGTCCATAGCACTCGAGCACGCCGGCGCCTTGGGTGCGACGATACGCATCGAGAACAACACACCGTGCGGCATGCGCTTCACGCTGGACGTCCCAACCGACCCTGATGGTGCGGAAGTGGTGGAGGAATAGTGCAGTCGCGCGCGAAGACCTTTCGGGGCAGGACGCTGGCGTTGCTCGGCGCGACCATGATCGGCAGTGTCGCGCTCGTGGCATGCGGACCACGAACGCAAGACGCGGCAACTCCCTTGCGCGGTGTGCCCCGCGACCTCACCGCACCCACGTCCCCGTCGACCACCACGTCGTCGACGACTGTCGCACCAACGATGACGACGATCGTTGAAACCGAGTCGGTCCTGTTGCATTTCATTCTCGGCGAGACGATCACTACGGCCCTGCGCAACCTTCCTCTCGACCCCAACCCGCAGGCCGTGCTCGACTCGCTCCTTGCCGGCTACCCGTCGAGCGCGTTCGGCCCCGACGTGCGCAGTGCAATCCCTCGCGATCTCACAGCAGCGGTCACCGTCGAGCGTGGCCTCGCAACGGTTGACGTCCAGGGATCTCTTCTCACAGAGATCTCCCCCCTCGACCAGCCGCTCGCGATCGCACAGATCGTGCTCACGCTCACGTCGCGGCCAGGTATCGGACAGGTTGAGTTCCGTGTGGACGGAGACCCGCAGGCGGTGCCCCGCGGCGGAGGCGAACTGGCGCCGCTGGGTGAACCCGTCGCGTATGACGACTACGCGATCCTCGTTTCCCCCGTTGCAGTCCGCGACGACGGGACCTGAGGCCCTGCGCGCTCAATATCCCAGGCGTTCGACCCTGCTCGGCTTGCGCTGCCAGTTCTTGTCGACGATCACACGCAGTTCGAGATATGCGCCAGGCGTCATCTGGGCCCGCACGGACTCGCCTACTTCCTTCAGAAGCGACCCGCCCCGACCGATGACCATTCCCTTTTGGCTCTCGCGTTCGACGATGATCTCGCAGCGCACTCGCGGCCATTCCCATTCGGTCACCCGTGTCGCGATCGAATACGGCAACTCGTCACGGGTGAGCCGCAGAAGTTCTTCACGCACCATTTCCGCGACCCACTCCTCTTGACTCACATCCCCGGTTGCATCGGCGGGGTAATACCACGGACCTTCCGGCAGGATCCCGAACAGCGCCGCCGAAAGCTCATCGACGCCCTTTCGAGAGCGGGCAGAGACCGGAAAGTACTCGTCGGCGGAGAGAACGGTCGATCGGGACAGTTCGGCAAGGATTCGCTGTGGGACCGCCACGTCGCACTTGTTCGCGACGACAAAGAGTTTCGTGGCTTTCCGGTCGATCGGCACGTTGGCGGCAACCCATTCGTCCCCCCTGCCGAAACCGCTTTCAGCATCGAACACCAGGATCGCGACATCGACGTCGACGGCACTCGCCATTGCAGTCGCGTTGACACGTTTTCCGAGCGCCGTGACCGGCTTGTGGAGACCCGGAGTGTCGACGAACACGATCTGCGCGTCGTCACGCACCGCCACGCCGTGGATTCGTCGACGGGTGGTCTGTGGTTTGTCCGACACGATCGAGACCTTCGTGCCAACGATCGCATTGACAAGCGACGACTTGCCGACGTTCGGCCGGCCGACCACCGCGACGAATCCGGATCTCATCGACCGACGAGTTCCGCAAGGATCGGCGCGAACGCGTCGAGATTGGCCTCGAAGACCGTGTAGTGGCTGATACCCGTGGTCTCCCGACGCTCGAGCAGTTGTTCGAGACACTGCGCGACCGTTCCGATCACCACATGAGGGATGGCCAGTGCGTCGGATGGATCGTCGAGTCCGTACCCGCGCGCGACTTTTTCCATCGTCGGAATCCTTTCGTCGGTCACGAAGACGTTCGTGAGATTCGTGTGAAGTTCCAGTCCTTCCATGCGGTCACCCGCGGCCTCCCGCACCCACGCCAACTTTTCGGCAGTCGCCGCCCCCGTAGCGTTCGCCGCCGACTCGCGGCCGACACGACCAGCCGACATGTTCGGCACGAAAGACACGATGTCGGCCTTTTGGGCCGCGAGAGACAAAACACGTTTGCCCCCGCCACCCACGAGAATCGGCGGCCCGGCCGGCTGGGTCGGCTTGGGATAGTTCGGGGCTTCGCGCAACGCGTAGTGACTGCCGGTGAAGTTTGCAGTGTCTCCCAGCCAACACGAGCGCAAGACGTCGATAGCTTCAGACAACCGCTCGATACGTGCACCAACGGGTGCGAAGTCCTGGCCGATGGTTGCGTGGTCGGCCTCGAGCCATCCGGCTCCGATGCCGAGTTCCAGTCGACCGCCACTCAACAAATCCAGCGTCGCCGCGTCACGCGCTACGACTGCGGGGTGCACGGATTCGTTGTCGAGAACCAACGTACCGATGCGCAGTCGCGACGAGTGCGACGCAACGAAACCGAGGGCGACGAGGGGTGAAAAACCCTTGGCGCCCCGGTGCTGGGGCATGTGAACGACGTCGTAGCCCTCTGCATCGACCCGTTCGACCAGATTGCGCCATGAAGTCGCGTCGGGTGCGCCCGACGTCATCACGCTGAAACGGAAAGCACGGACGCCGACACCCACGGATGACAGACTAAGCGCATGGCATCGGGACGCACACCTCTTAACCCTCGACGCTGGTTCGACCGAATGCAGCCCCAAACACTGCAGATCGCCACCTGGCTCCTCTATCTCAATGGGTTCTTCCTTCTCATCGACGTCATCGACAAAAGTGACTATCTCGGGTACTTCCGCCTTCGGTACGGTTGGGGCCTGCCCCTCGGTATCGCCATCGTCGCAATGCATGCCGGCGGCGGATGGTTGATGGCAAACGACCGGAAAATCGGTTGGAAACTCGCCGCCCTCGCGTCGTTCACCCCCTTTGTGCTGCGATTCGTCGCCTACTCCGATATCGAGCGTCAAGTGGACGACTCGTTCAGCCTGTATCGCAAACTCACCGGTGGCAGCACCTTGGGTGTCATCTTCGACGTTGCACTGTGTGCGCTCCTTCTTCACCCTCACAGCCGTCAACATCAAAAGATCTGGTACCGCTGACCGGTTTTCACGGCGCCTCCGCGGCGTGAGAGACTAAAGCCATGGCAACAGTGATCAACGGCATCGACGGCCTCAAGTCCTCAGTCGGTACCCACCTCGGCTACAGCAACTATCTGACGATCAACCAGGAGCGGGTGAACCAATTCGCCGAGGCGACCGGCGACCATCAGTGGATCCATGTCGACGTCGAACGCGCCAAGGCGGGCCCCTTCGGTGCGCCAATCGCCCACGGGTATCTCACGTTGTCCCTCGGACCCGTCCTGCTGCCGGAAATCTTCACGGTGGGCGGGATTTCGATGGGCGTCAACTACGGCGCGAACAAGATCCGCTTCATGTCGCCGGTCCAGGTCGGCTCGAGATTGCGGGCGGGTGCCAAATTGGTGAACGTCGAAGACGTCGCGGGCGGTGCGCAGGTCACCATGGAAGTGACCTTCGAAGTCGAAGGTGCCGCCAAGCCGTCTTGCGTTGCGGAAATCATCTTCCGTTACTACGTCTGATTTCGATTGTCTGATACTCCCTCCTGATCGAAGGGGTTTGGTTCAGCCGAACTGGGGCATCACCTTTGTCGCAAGGAGTTCCATCGTCTCGGTATCGGGATAGTCCGCGCACCACGGGATGAAACCCGAGCAACCGAGGCTCACGTAGGTGGCGATTTTTTCGGCAACCTGCTCGGGAGTGCCCACCAGGTTGTTGTCACGCCAGTTGTCCACCGAGTCGCCCCAGAGCCCACCTTTCGTGCGCTCGGCAAGTTCCTTCTCGGTCGAACGGATGAACACTTCGGGTGACCAGGTCTTGCGGATCTCGGCCTCGTCGCGGCCGACCGCGGCACAGTGACCTTTCAGGATCTCCCTCTTGTGGGCCCATTCATTGGGCTTGCCACCGAAGTTCGAACAATCGGCGTGCTCCGCGACGACACGCAGGGTCAACTGCTCACCACCACCGCCGATCCACACCGGGGGCGTCGGCTTCTGCAGAGGCTTCGGGTCACAGTTGGCCCGAACCGTCTTGTAGTACTTGCCGTCGTACGTCGTCTCGGCATTCGTCCACATCGACTTCACGATTTCAACCGATTCGCGCAGCATGCCGATGCGGTCCTTGGGTTTGGGAAATTCGTAGCCATAGCCGCGGTATTCGTTCTCGTACCAGCCGGCGCCGATTCCCCACTCGAGACGCCCCCCGGAGATGACGTCGAGCGTCGAGGTGATCTTGGCCAGGAGGCCAGGGTTACGGTAGCTGTTGCAGCCCACCATCTGTCCGAGCCTGATGCGCGATGTGCGCTGTGAAATCGCGGCCATCGTGGTCCAGCACTCAAACACTGCTTCGTGGGCGGGCCGTGGCACGTTGTGAAAGTGGTCGTATAACCAAATCGAGTGGAACCCAAGTTGCTCTGCCCGAAGCGCGACATCAACCGCAACGTTCCACTTCTCGGCATCCCCCACCACGTCGGCGAGTTCCATCTTCCAACCCTGAGGCATGAACACCCCGAAGATCGGTTTGTCGGTGTCGTGAAGCGGATGTGCCGGCATGCACTCCACCCTAGAGCGGTAGTTCGCCCGTTGCTTTCTTCGTGGACCCGAAATCCTTGTACGCCGCGATGGTGCGTTGTGCGATGCGCATCTGATGGATCTCGTCGGCACCATCGGCAAAGCGGCTCCAACGTGCCTGCGTAAGCATTCCGGCCAGCGGGGTGTCGGTCGAGTACCCGAGAGCGCCGTGAACCTGGATGGCACGGTCAATGATCCGCCACAGGCTGTTGGCAACGAAATGCTTGGCCATCGAGACCTCTGCGACGAAATCCAGCTTGTGCTCGATCTTGTAGGCCGCATGCAGCACCATCAATTTCGACTGGTACAACTCCATCGTCGAATCGGCGATCATCCACTGGATGCCCTGCTTCTCAGCGAGATACGACCCATGCGAGTAGCGCTCGAGTGAGCGCTTCACCATCAGGTCGAGTGCGATCTCGGCCTGACCGATCCAACGCATGCAATGTGCCAAACGTGCCGGCCCGAGCCGGTACTGACCGAGCAGGTGACCCTGGCCGCGGCCGCCCAGCATGTTGGCCGCCGGCACGCGCAGGTCTTCGATCTTGATCTCGCAGTGGTTGTGGCCACCCGACATCGTGTGCACGTCGCGGACGATGTTCCAGCCCTCGCTCGGAAGGTCGACGATGAAGCAACTGTTCGCCGCCTGTGGAATGTCCGGGTCCTCTTCGGTGCGGGCAATCAGCATCGCGAACTTCGCGCCACGCGCCCCGGAGATGAACCACTTGTGACCGTTGATTACCCATTCGTCACCGTCCTTGTAGGCGAACGTCTTGATCAGCGTCGGATCACTACCTGCAACCTCGGGTTCGGTCATGGCGAAGCACGAGCGTGCGGTGCCCTCACACAACGGACGCAGGTACTTCTCCTTTTGTTCGGGCGTACCCCAATGCAGCAGCGTGTGCTGGTTGCCCTCGTCGGGTGCCTGTGCGTTCAAGACGAACGGGCCGATGCCGACTTTTGCCGCCTCGGCGGAAACCGCCGCCATTGCCGTCGGGCCGAGGCCCATGCCACCCCATTCGGTGGGCATGTGGGGCAACCAGAGGCCGCGCTCTTCACGTGCCTCCTTGCGCAGCTTCATGATCGTCTTCACGACCTGTGACCTGTCGTTCTGGTCGGTTGCCTCCCATGCCGGACGCACCGACTCGTCCATGAAGGCACGCACCTTCTGGCGGATGTCCTCGACGTCCTGCGGAAAACTGAAATCGATCACGTGATGGCCCCCAACTCGTCGGTGTCCGACGACCACCCATTCTTGCCCCGCGCACGAGTGGGCGGCAACCAGAAACCCTCCTAGCCTGCTCTCGTGTCGATGCCGGACGGTCGCCTCCCCGAGGGGGCAGAGAAGGTCAAGGCCGTGCGGACGATGTTCGACACGATTGCGCCCCGGTACGACCTGGTCAACCGCATCATGACCTTCCGTCTCGACACACGTTGGCGCCGACGAGCCGTCCGCACGCTGCGACTCGCACCTGGCTCGACGGTCATCGACCTTGCCTCCGGAACCGGTGATCTTTGCATCGACCTGCGTCGGCGAGGCCTCAACCCGATCTCCTTCGATCTCAGTTTCGGCATGCTCAGCGCCGATCGCAGCGGCGAACCTCGCGCTCAATCCGACATTCTGCGACTACCACTCGCCGACGCTTCCGTCGACGGCGCGACGTGCGGATTCGCACTGCGCAACCTCGTCGACCTCGACGCGTTCTTCACCGAACTTGCCCGCGTTGTCAGACCAGGCGGTCGGATTGCGCTGCTCGATGTCGGCATCCCGCATAACCCGATCGTGCGCTTCGGCAACAACATCTACTTCGGAAAAATCGTACCGCGAATCGGTGCACTCCTCTCCGACGGACCCGCATACCGCTATCTGCCGAAGAGTGTCGCCTACCTACCGCCGCGCGAAGAACTGATCGGGAAACTCCGCACCGCGGGCTTTGCCGACGCCGTGCACGAACAACTGAGTGGTGGCCTCACCCAACTGCTCACGGGAACCCGCGACGCATGACCGCACTGCATTCCTGCAGCCGCCCCTTCGAAGAACCCGTCGACTTGAACGACATCGCCCGCGGGGACGGACTTCTCTTCGTGCGCGACGGCGTCGGCGTCGCCGCCCGGGGTGTCGCATGTGAAAGCAAGTCGAACGACGTTGCTGCCGTGCTCTCCTCCATCGTGGTCGCATCCGGTTCCCTTCCGCCGCGGGCAATCGGCGCCCTGCCGTTTGCTCCGGGCAGCACGGGAACTTTCGTCGTTCCCGCCGTCAGCGTCGTCAAGACGGCTTCGGGCGCGCAGCACGTCGTGGCGGTTGCTGATGACGCCCCGACGGCCGAAGCCTTACTGACAAAGGCACACGACGAGATCACCGGCGCGACACATCCAAAACCGCGACCGCACGCGGGAAGGTTCAGCGTCGGGGCCCTCACCGACGTCGACATCTATCTCGCCGCCGTCACCTCTGCGCGCGACGCGGTTCGTCGCGGCGACATCACGAAGGCCGTCATCGCGCGCGATATCGAGGTGACGTCGAACGAGCCGATCGATCTTCACGCCGTCCTTCTTCGCCTCAAGGCCTCCTTCGGGTCGAGCTACCGCTACAGCTTCCGCGGCCTCGTCGGTGCTTCGCCCGAGCTGCTGGTCGAAGTCGAAGACCAAACGGTCCGCAGCAATCCACTTGCAGGAACCACTGCACGAACCGGGGACCCCGCGACCGACCGCACTCTCGCCGACGCGTTGCTCGCCAGCGAAAAGAACCAGATCGAACACCGCGTTGTCGTCGACATGGTGCACGACACTCTCCTTCCCTACTGTTCGTATCTCGACTGGGAGCCCGAGGCGTCAGTGGTCGCGGTGGCCAACGTGCAACACCTCGGCACACGCGTCGAAGGCCGACTCAGCCGACCCGCCCATGCCTGCGATTTGGCCCGTCTGCTGTGCCCCACGCCCGCACTCGGCGGCCACCCCAGGGATGCCGCAGTCGAACTGATTGCGCGCTTCGAGGGCATGGACCGAGGCCTCTACGGTGGAGCCATCGGCTGGTGCGATGCGACCGGCGACGGCACGTTTGCCGTCACGATTCGCTGCGCCGAGTTCTCGGTCGATCGCACACGTGCGCGGCTGTTCGCCGGGGGGGGAATTGTCGCCGAGAGCGACCCACAGTCGGAACTCACTGAAACACAGGCCAAGTTCCAGGCCATGCTCTCGGCACTTGTTCGCCCCTAACGGCGAAGGGCTCTGTCGACCGCGTCACTGATCGCCGTGTTCAATCGACCGTGGACGGCGTGGTCATCGGTGCGATCGGTATCGACCACGATCACCAACGGCCCCGGCGTGGCGAGAGCTTCGCGCAGTGCCCCGACGCTTTTCGGTGTCACGACCCTGAGGCCAAAGCCGCGCGCCACGCCGGCGACATCGGTGCCGTGGGGCGTGCCGAAGAGCTTTTCGAAGGTGTCGGCGGCGACCATAGATGCCTGGGGAAGGTACGAAAAGATCGCGCCACCATCGTTGTTCGACACGACGATCCGGATGTCGAGCGTTCGCTTCGCAAGCATCGCGAGGGACGACACATCGTGGACGAATGCAACGTCACCGATGAAAGCCGTCACGGCCCCCAACTCACTTGCCACTCCGATCGCCGTGGCGATCACACCATCGATTCCATTGGCACCCCGGTTCGCGTACACGAGGAGGCCGTCGCCGGTCGGGGCATACCACTCAATGTCGCGAATGGGCATGGACGAGCTCGCGACGACGATGCGCGCGGATGCGGCCACTTCCCGGGCAATGTGCGGGTCGAGAAGGGATTCACCGGCGAGGGTTTCCACGATCGCCACCTCGGCCGCCGCCTCGGCGTCTCGCCACTTGGCGCTCCACGACGTCGGATTCGCGCGATCGCCCTTGTCGGCCATGACACGCGACACGGCAGTGGTGAGACGATCGACCGTGTTGGCTACATCAGCCTCGATGTGGACCTCGACCGTGTGGTCCGGGTCGTGGTACGTGCCCGGCGAATGCACCACGATCTGTTCCGAATTCATGGTGCGCAGCCACTGTCCGAGCACCTTCGAGGCTGGCGGCGCACCCAACCTCAGGACGACTTCAGGAGCCAATTCCTTCGCGGCGAACGGCGACCTCACGATGCCATCGAAGTGACTGACGATATTGCCGCCTTCGGTCCTCGTTCCGCTGCGGGGGCAGGCAAGCAACGGCCAGTTCAGAACCGACGCGAGGACGGTCGCAGCGCCTGCGTAGGCCGTGATCGCATAGCCACAACCGGGGTCACCCGCGATTATCACACCCCGGCGTCCGGCGAGGCGATGAGCGAGGTCGTCTATCTCCCAGTCGGTCAGCAGTGACTTGGCGTGCATGTGGCCGGACCACGGCCCGTCGTGCGAGCGCGATGCGGGCATGTCGACGACGTTGCCGATGAGGGGTTCACGGAACGGGAGATTGAGATGCACCGGCCCCGGGATCGGACCGATGGAGCGAGCCACGAGATGGTTCGCGAGCGCCCGCCACGTGTGTGCGGCTTCGAAGGAGGCGACGCCGGGGTCATGGAACCACCGCACGGAGGCACCGTAGAGAGCCGTCTGGTTGATCGTTTGGGCTGCACCCACGTCTCGGAGCTCGGGAGGTCTGTCGGCGGTGCAGACGATCATCGGCACTGCCGACAAGTGTGCCTCGACGACTGCCGCATGGAAATGTGCCGCCGCGGTGCCCGACGTACACAATGCAACTGCTGGGATGCCGCTGACAAGTGCCGACCCGAGGGCAGCAAACGCTGCACCACGTTCGTCGAGAAAGACCTCGGTGCTGATGCGCCCATCGTTCACGAGCGCAAGAGCCATGGGTGTCGAGCGCGACCCCGGCGCCACGAATGCGAACTTCACGCCGAGGCGCACCCACTCGTCAACCAACGTCGCGCAGAAGGTCGCCTGTGTGTCGGCTGTCGGGTGGCGGTCTATCGTGTGGGTCATGAAGGTCGAGATCTGGTCTGATGTCGTGTGCCCATGGTGCTCCATCGGCAAGAAACGCTTCGAGGATGCTGTCCAGAGCCTCGCAGATGAGGGTACAGAAATCGACCTCCAAGTGACGTTCCGTCCGTTCCAGCTCGACCCCGGCGCCCCGGTCGGTGGTGCCACCCCCGTCGCCGAGGCATACGCCAAGAAATTCGGCGGTGCGGAAAAGGCCCAAAAGATTCTCGATCATGTGACCCGCGTCGCAGCCGAGACGGGCATCACCTTTCACATGGACAGGGCCGTGCGTGCGAACACTCTGCGGGCACACAGATTGATGCATCTTGCTCTCATCCACCACGGTCCCGCCGCGCAACGCGCCATGAAGCAGCACCTTCTCGAGTCGTATTTCACGAACGGCGAAAACGTTGCCGACGACGAAGTGCTCATCGCAGCCGCTCGGACCGCGGGCATTCCCCGCGAGATGGCCCAAGCGTGGCTCGATTCCGAGGAAGGTGACGTCGAGGTGCGTCGCGACATCATCGAGGCTGGCGAGCTCGGCATCGCCGCCGTTCCGACGTTTGTCATCGATGGACAATGGGCGATCCCTGGTGCACAAGACGTCGAGGTGTTCGCGCGGGCACTGCGTCGAATGCACGAGAAGTCCCTCACCGCCGAATGAACCACCAACCGGAATGAATCTCCAGGCGCGATGATTCCACGCAAGATCGTTCTCCTGCACGGCTTCACTCAGGGTGGAGCGACCTGGGTCCCGCTCATGGAGGCGATCACCACTCGTGCCCCGATCGACGCACCCGACTTGCCCGGACACGGCAGCGCGACAAACGTGACCACGGGTCTCGCGGATACCGCTTCGGATCTTGCGCAGCGTTACGGCAAGGGCGCCTACGTCGGATACTCGATGGGTGGTCGTATTGCTCTTCATCTCGCCCTCGCCCGGCCCGAATTGGTGTCGCACCTCGTGCTCTGCAGCACCACGGCAGGAATCGTCGATCAGGACGAGCGGCAGCGCCGCCGCACTGCCGACGACGCTCTCGCTGCTCATCTGCGCGCCGTCGGCGTCGACACCTTTCTCACCGAATGGCTCGCCCAGCCGATGTTTGCCTCACTCACCGTCACTACGCACGACGCCGAAGTGCGCGCCGCCAACACCGCCGAGGGTCTTGCGACGAGCCTTGAATGTGCAGGCACGGGCACACAGGACGCGCTGTGGGACAGCCTCGACATGCTTGAGATGCCGGTTCTAGTCGTCACGGGTGAAAGGGATGAAAAGTTCACGACTCTCGGTCGTCGCCTCGTCGAACGCATCGGCGACAATGCGCGCCATGTCGAGGTGCCCGGGGCGGGCCATGCGTTCCCCTTCGAACGCACCAACGAATTCGCCGCGCTTTTGAGTGCATTTCTCCGCTGAGTCAGGCCCCGATCGCAAGACCCACGCCAAATGCAACACCGAACAACATCTGCGCGCGGCCGGTTGCGCCGAGCACCGCAATCAGTTCGCGACCTTTCGCCCCGCCCCGAACGGCGGCGACTCCCGGCGCGATAGCAGCAAGGCCGACCAATCCGAGCACGGCCGAAGGTCGTTGCACGCCCGTGAGAACGACGAAGCCCCCCGCCACCACACACAGAGATAGGTAGAGCGAACGTGTTCGTCGATCACCGAGGCGCACGGCAAGAGTCTTTTTGTCCGCTTTCGCGTCTGTCGGAATGTCACGGAGATTGTTGACGATGAGCAGCGCGCACGCGAGACAACCCACTGGCACGCTCGCCAGCCATGACAAACTCGGAAGACTCTCCGATACGGCAAAGGTCGATCCGACCGTCGCCACCAGACCGAAAAACAGGAAGACAAAAACCTCGCCGAGACCGATGTATCCGTAGGGATTCTTTCCCCCGGTGTAGAACCACGCTGCGGCGATCGCCGCGACACCCACGACCAGCAACCACAACGATGTCGAAAGCGCGATCACCAAACCCGCGACGGCCGCGATGCCGAATGCGACGAAAGCGGCGGCTTTCACCTTGTTCGGCGCCACCAAACCCGACCCGACCAGCCGCAACGGGCCGACGCGCACTTCGTCGGTACCCCGAACACCGTCGCTGTAATCATTCGCGTAGTTCACTCCGACCTGCAGCGCCAGACTCACGACGAGCGCTGGCACACCGAGCCACCATCGCACGCCGTCCGATCCCGCCGCTACGGCGAGGCCCACGGCGACGGGCACCACGGCTGCCGGGAGCGTCTTCGGTCGCGCACCGACGATCCACGGGTTCACGGTGACCACCCTACGCTGTCGGGGTGCGCGAACTCGTGGCTCTCGATCTTGCCTCGTCGAATGCGGTCGCCGAGAACGTCCTGCGCGAATGGGACTCAGGGAACGCAGTGATGGTCGTCGACCAACGTTTGCCCGATGGCGCGCGACGCACTCTTCTCCACACCCTGGGCGTACACGCCATCGTCGACAGTTCTGGACGTAGCACTCTCGATTCCTCGACCGAGCCGATGACCGAGGGGGATGCCGTCGTCATTGCCACCAGCGGCACGTCGGGGCTCCCGAAAGGTGTCGTCCACACACACGCCGGTCTGCGTGCGGCTTCTCTTGCTTCGGCTGCGGCCCTCGGTGCAGGCGCCGAAGCGCACTGGCTCGCATGTCTTCCCCTCGCCCACATCGGCGGCTTTGGCGTACTCACGCGTGCGTGGCACACGGGGGCACTCCTGACCATCCACGACGGGTTCGACCCCACCGTGGTCGTGGCGAGCGGTGCATCCCATGTCTCACTCGTCGCTACCGCAATGTCGCGTATCGACACGCGCGCCTTTCGACGCATCCTTCTCGGCGGTGCGCGCCCACCGTCCTTGGTCCCAGACAACGTCACCGTCACGTACGGACTGACGGAATCGTGTGGCGGGGTCGTCTACGACGGTCGGCCGGTTCCCGGAGTTTCGGTGGAGATTGCCGGGGACGGCGAGATTCTGGTGCGCGGGCCGATGACCATGTCGCGCTACCGCAACCAAGAATTGGTGTCGCCCGTCGATTCGGGGGGCTGGCTGCACACCAACGACATCGGACGGATCAACTCGGGGATGCTGCAGGTCGAAGGACGACGCGGCGAGATGATCATCACAGGTGGTGAGAACGTGTGGCCTGACGCGGTCGAACGCGTTCTCGCACAGCATCCACTCGTCGCAGAATGCGCGGTTGCGGGCGTCGACGACAACGAATGGGGCCAGCGCGTCGTTGCCTGGATCGTCACAAAAGGTGAGAGCGACCCGGTTCTCGAGGCAATCAGGGAATTCGTGGCAGCGTCGTTGCCGCGTTTCTGCGCGCCCCGCCAATTGGTGTTCCTCGACGCGCTACCGCGTACCGCTCTCGGAAAAGTGTTGCGTCGAACGCTTGTCGAGGACCTATCGACCCAACGATGACGTTTCCGTCGGTGGTCCGTCGCCGGTGGCTGGCATCGGGTCGCGCTGCGTTGTTCGCACCGCTACGTCCTATGGAGTATGGACCTCAGGTAGAGCCGGCCACGCCGGCGCCGCCGTCGATGACGTAGGTCTCGCCCGTGATCCAATTCGCGGCATCCGACGCGAGGAAAACGGCGAGGTTTGCGATGTCCTGCGGTTCCCCCAGACGCTTTGTCGGCAGGCGCGCGGCCAGTGTCTCCCCGAAATTGTCGACGAGCACGGCTGCAAAATCGGTCTTCACGAGGCCGGGCGCGATACCCACCACACGCGACGGTCCGATTTCGCTCGCCAGTTGTCGAGTCATGTGAATGAGCGCCGCCTTGGTGAGGTTGTAGACGCCAAGCCCGATCTCCGCGCGCATTCCGCCGACCGATGCAATATTGATGACAATCCCCGGATGATCTTTCATCCACCGCTCGTAGACCATCTGCGTCCAAAAGAGAGGACCCTTGAGGTTCACGTCGAACGTCTTTGCAAACCGCCCTTCGTCGACACCGAGCGTCTTGCCGAAGTACGGATTCGTAGCGGCATTGTTCACGAGAATGTCGATCGCACCGAAGCGTTCCATCGTTGCATCGATGCACGCCGACGCCGCCGACAGGTCGCCCGCATTCGCTGCAAACACGTCGGTATCGCCGTCGATACCCGCGGCCGCAGCCCGAAGTTGGTCTTCCTTGCGCGACGACAGCATGACCTTCGCGCCGCTTTCGGCCATCGACTTCGCGATCGCCAAACCGATGCCCTTCGACGCACCGGTGACAAGGGCGACACGGCCCTTCAACGAGATCTCCATCAAACCAACCTAGTCGGCGGACGGATGTGCCGATATGCGCACGATGGCGATGCGGCGACCCTCGACGGTCTCCGCAGCAAACCGCCATCCATCGTGGTCGACGTACTCGCCGGGCACGGGAACGTGCTCGAGCATGTTGAACACGAAACCCGCAATCGTGTCCCAGTCGTCGTCGGGGATGCGAACGTCCAGCAGGTCGTTCACATCGCCCACCGATGCCTTGCCGGCGACGAGATAATCACCATTCGCGAGGCGTTTGATCTCCTGCTCTTCCTGGTCGAACTCGTCGATGATTTCGCCGACGAGTTCTTCGAGGCAATCCTCCAATGCCACAATTCCCGCAATGGAACCGTGCTCGTCGGCCACGACGGCCATGTGGAACTTGTCGGTTTGCATTTCGCGCATTAGTCGACTGACGGGCTTGTTCTCCGGAACGATACGCACGCTACGAACGAGCGAGGAGATCGACTCGGCCCCGCGACCATCGCGCTCGGCTCGCATCAGATCTTTGGCGAAAGCCAGACCCACCACGTCGATGTCGTCATCCACTTCGCGCACGACCGGAAGTCTGCTGTAGCCCTCGGCGATCGCGATATCGAGGGCCTCGGTGACCGTGAGGTTGTGATCGATCGTGACGATGTCGGGCCGCGGGACCATGACCTCACGCACCACCGTGTCGCCGAACTCGATGATTGATTCGATGAGCTCGCGCTCCTCGTGCTCGATGACCTCGTCTTGCGCGGCGGCCTCGACGATTCCGAGTAGTTCTTGCTCCGAGACGAACGGACCCTGCTGAAGACCCTTTCCCTTCACGATCACATTCGTGAGCGAGATGAGGGCCCGTGACACGACCTGCAAGGGCCAGAAATTGGCGAGCGTCCAGACCGGACGCGCCGCCAGCAATGCCGCCTTTTCCGGATAGATCACCGCGTAGGTCTTTGGCACCGCCTCCGCGAACACGTAAAACACCACGACGTTGACGGCGATACCGATCACGACACCTGCTGCCCCGAAGAGTCTGCCCGCGACGACGCCCGTGAGGGTTGCCTGGACCGTCTGGCAGACGTTGACGGTGAGAAGAATCGGGTTCACCCAACGAGCCGGATCCTCGACGAGACGCGACAATGCGCGACCCGACTTGAGGCCCTGGTCGGCCATCGCCGCGGCCTTCGGTTTGGTCATCTTCGACAGGCCCATCTCGGCCGACGCAAGGAAAATGAGAAGGACGAGAAGGACGAGAATCGCGATCAGCATTCCCCAGTCACCACCGGTTGGAGCCGCCGCGATGATGGCGACGTTTGACATCAACACGTCACGTCACCGAACCATCATCACGGACACCGGCATCGGGATGGTCGATCCGAAAACCCCCGGGGGCGGCCCGTCCCCAGTGGTATTCCTCGAGCAGAGCGGTTTCGCGTCGTTGCATGGCGATCCGCTGGTCGTCATCGGCATGATCGTAACCGAGCACGTGCAGCACACCGTGGGTTACCAGCAAGGCGATTTCGTCCTCCAGTGTTCCGGCATGCGTCGGTGCCTGTCGCCGGGCGACGGCGGGACACACGACGACGTCACCCAGCAACAGAGGGTGATCATCAGCGTCGACCTCGGGTCTGTCGGGGCCGCGAGACACATTCCCCGGCCCGGGCGATTCGCCGACAAACACGGCATCAATGGGAAAAGCGAGGACGTCGGTGGGGCCGTCTTTGCCCATGTGAACACGGTTCATCTCGGCCATGGTGGCGTCATCGATGAACAGCAGGCTCAATTCGGCCGATCCCTTCACCCCTTCGGCCGCGAGAAGCGACGCTGCGAGGCGTCGCCATCTGTCGACGTCGAGGACGACGTCCGATTGTTCATCGGCACAGAACACCTGTATCGCACCATCTCCACCGACACGATACGCACGACGCTGACGCGAGAAAAAAGGGATCATTGTTCGTTCAGTTCCGACTGGCATCTTCGTACGCCGAGACGATGTCGGCGACGATCCGGTGCCGAACGACGTCACCCTTGCCCAAGTGGACGAAATTGAGGCCGTCGATTCCGGTGAGTATGCGTTCGAGGTCAACGAGGCCACTCTTGCCTTGCGCGACGTCGACTTGCGTCATGTCGCCGGTCACCACGACACGCGAGTTGAAGCCGATTCGCATCAGGAACATCTTCATCTGGTCGGGGGTCGTGTTTTGTGCCGCGTCAAGAATGATGAAGGAGTTGATGAGTGGTCGGCCACGCGTGAACGCCAATGGGGCGACCTCG
>SXGQ01131234.1_pt1 | contig 22950 bp, 19 predicted proteins | sample 3178371 | NCBI WGS metagenome assembly SXGQ01 (sample SAMN11356859, study PRJNA531348) | freshwater metagenome | isolation source: freshwater sample F1-20 | place: China: Fuxian Lake, Yuxi | collected 2017-12-25 | reverse complement strand
TAGTATATCCATCCGTGTCGAGAGGTTTTACTGCTCTCATAGAACCTCCCTTTGTTCATTAGAAGTCAAGACGAACGCGGATTAATGCTTCCTTGTCGAATGACTTTTCTAATGGACGACTGAGTTTTGCAACTGCTAATAATTCGTTCTTACCATTATATAATCCAACACTTGTTGCGTATACACGTGGGTCTTGTACGAAGTCATCATTCAAGATTTGACCATTTGTATTGTTGTAGAATGTTGGATTATTTGTATAGTTAAAGTCCTTGTTTCTTAAACGAACGAAATAATGTGTTGACGAAATTGTTTCTGCCGAACGTGCTTGGAAGTCTGCCCCCAACTTGATTGAACGAACCAAACCATCGTGTGCACGTTGTTCACGACCAGCACCACTATTAGTGGTTAATGAACCAGTAAATGGTGCAAATGGAACTACGGTGTTTGTAGTATCATATGTAAAATCCTCTGCACCAGCGTTACCACAACCAGTTCCAGAAGATCCTGTTATAGATGCTGACGCAAATCCGACTGTTGGAATGATTGCATCTGGATTTAATACGATAATACCTAAATCTGGAAAACAAAGACCAAATCCCTTACCTGCTGCCGATTGACTGGTTAACACTGTACTACCACTTGCACCAGTCAACGAACCAGAAGATACGTTGAACACACGACCTGATTTACTAGTCTTTGATTTTGCACTTAATGTTTGACCACTATCATCGATAAAAGTAAACTTACCTTGTGAACCAGAAAGTGTCAAGAGCCAGTTACCTGGGTCAAGTTGTTCACGTAGTCTTGCACGTTGAATATTAATAATATACACGTGGTCTGAGTTTGTTGTACCGAACGTAAATAAATCGTCAGACGGGTCTAACAAAATGTTCTTATATTGTAGATATGTTGCCTTAGTTGCTAATACTGCCAAATCATCTTGTGCTAATGTTGGAGAACCACCACCAGAAATATGTCCATATGCTACCGCAAATTGAACTTCTGCCGTAGTGTCGGTTGCTGGGTTCTTATCAAATGCATCAAAATAATACTCACCACTAGCAGAAATCTGCGTGGCTGATGTGAAAAGAGTAGTTAAACTACCTGTGTCACCAGACCACAAACCAGTTGTAACTGTGGTTTGATTCGCTGGTACTACATCTTCATCAATGTTAAATGGGACGAAAGTTCTAATTGCCATATATTAAACCCCTATTATACTGTTGGCTTAGCAGCCACGGTAACTGTTACCGTTTTGGTTGCGCCAGTAAGATTGTTAACAATTGATAATTGTGTTGTACGGTCAACTGTCAATTCTTTAGCCGTTAAATTGAAGCTAAATCCTTGAACAACCACTGCGTTAGCAGATGCTGCTTGGTTGACTTGGAAGAATGGAACTGTTGTTCCTGCTGCTAATGGTTGGTTGGTGGTTAACGTTACTACGTTTCCATCATAAATAATTGCTGTGTAGCCAGCTGTTGCTAGTTCTGCGGTTGTTGTTGGACTTACTACAACTGAATCGTTATAGTTAAGTGAGTATGCAGAAACACCCAACGAAATGACTGGAATTTCTTTAGTTCCTCTGTCCAAAGAAACTAATTTGAAACGCATCGCTTGTGTTTCATCAGAAGAAGCTTCAATAATTGGCATACTTTCGATAATTGAACCATAGTATGCAGAACCAAGTGGATGAGAAGTGGTATATAATGTATAATCTACTTCGTCGTCAGCCACCGCAAACTGAGTGATTTCGAATTCACTTCTTCCCTTGGATAGAAGTTCTCTACCCTTTTTTGTTAATACAGCATCAACCGTGATTGTTGACTTGTTTAGATATCCCATAATTTGTACCTCTCCTGACGTAAATTGTCTAATATAAATATGTTATAGTTTGGTTTTAGTTCACATTTAAGTTAATTCCACCCAAATTATCTTCTTCTTGAAGAATATTTGGTGATACCGTAATCGTGGTACCTGCGGTGAGTGTGACCTCAACGGGTGAACGTCCATCTGTTGTTGTATCTTGTGTTTGGAGACAACCTACAAAATTTCTACGCTTGGTTGATAATAAGGTGTCTCTGAAAAACTTGTAGTGTCTTGGCAAGTATCCAATTGGAAGTTCGATAGGTGCTTCGATAGCGAAGTAGTTAAATGTTACGATAAATCCGTTACCGTAAGTATTACCACCCAACTCATCAACTGTATAATAAATAATAGGGCTTGATGCCAGACCAGTATCATTATTTGCTAACGTAACTGGTGGGTATAGCCCTACATTTTTACTAACCGATCCTGATTCGAATTTCATATCAAACAGAACACCGTGGTCACCAGTTGGTTCGATGCCAAATACTCTGTTTAGGTCAGCATCACGCTTATCAGATCTATCGTATAGTCGAATTCTTATATTTGGTGCAGGTGTATCACCAACACCAACGTTTACCGAGAATAGTGATGCGATAGCTTGTAAACGAATAAGACCTGTTTCTCTAGTGTTTGCAGAGAATGCCCCAAAACTTAATTTTTTGGAATATCTACCTGGTGTAACAGTTGGTCTACTTACTAACACTCTCGTTACTGGTAATGTAAATACTGCTTCGTCACCTTGTGCTTTATTAATATCAAAGATAATACGAAATGGTGTATTTACAGCTTTACCACGGAAAAATACAGGTACCCATCTATTTTGATCTTGTGATGGGAAATTATATGATACCGATGGTGCGTCTTGAGCGATATATCTAAATAGTTTACCATTTGATGTTTTAGCCGATCCTGTGGCTCCGAACTGAGCTACTACATCGTTTCTACCGTATTGTGTTCCAAATGACCATGTTGCTGCAGCACCTGTTAGGAAGTTTAGTTGATTTTGACCAATGATTTCTTTAAACACAGTTTCAAAGTTATATATACCACTGTCTTTAATAAAGTAATTTACAACACCATAATCATCAAAGTCTGCTGTTGGTGGAATGACATTAATAATACTCGCGAATGTGAGATTGTCGTTTACTCCGATTATATCACCAATATCGATAATATTACCTGGTTTGTATCCAACCGCAGCTTGTCTTGCTTCAGTTGGGGTCATACCTGCATAGGTTTGTAAGTAATTAATATAACTTAATTTATCAATATCAGAATCAAATACATCGTATTGTGATTCAATAGAACGTGATGTATATGGATGGAGTGCCGGCCCTTCGTAGTAGTTGTAATCACCCAACATTACGCCACCAGCGTTTTCAATTGTAACCCCATCCAGTAATCCAGTTAATATATCACCTTCTGGCATTGATGATGTGATAAATAATGTTTGTGCATTGTATGTGTTGTGATAATCACCCGAAGGAACTACTAATGAACTTGTCAACTCTGTGGTAAACGTGTTGTTTGAATCACCACGTAATACCATGTTATCGTTCATATTAAGAGTGGTATTATAATCTGTATAAAATGCACTTTGACTTTCACGTGCTCTGATATTAATTATTGTTCCTGTTGACAATGTTATATCAAAATCACGAGTATATGTTTTTTCTGAGTTGGTAAACGTTCTATTTTTTCTTGTATTTTCACCACTCAACTTAATTGGTTTTTCAAATGTAACTTTTTTATGTTCTAAAATATTTGGTTCAATTACTATACCAGATGCCAATACTGTTTTTGCTGGGACTAGTTGACTTGCTTGTTCAAAAAGTGTTGGTACAAGTTGGTCAAAAAAGCGAACAAATTGTGGAATGTTTACAGTAGCGTTATAGTATTGCTTATAATAGTTCTGTAGCGCTTCAATACCAGAATATCTAGAAGAATATCGTGGATTTATACCAACCAGTGCCTTTACATCAATATTACCGAGTGAACGTATTAAAAGATTATTAACTGCATCTGTTGGTGATACAAAGAATCCAAGATAATTCTTTGTTTGCTGTTGCTGTCTACGAGCTTCGTTATCTACTATACTCTTATTTCTGTGAAGTATGAGCTCACTTCCTTCACCAGTTTCAGTAAATACTGCTGGTGGTGCTATGATAATATTATTACTGCCGTATGAGTATGCCCCAGCGTTTGTTGTATATTGTTTAACTTTTCTACTTACACGGGCCATACTAAATGGATAGGATGTACGACTTATAAACCCAACCGCTACAACATTTGTTAAGTTTGGTAACAATGGTAATAGTGGGTCAGAAGTACCATTCTTATTTCTATATGGTGACTCATTTACAAGACTTCCTGTTAGTCCAAGATTTCTTGGAGAATGGAAGGATAACCTGGTCCACAAATTTTCTACAGGTGATGTATAACTATTACCAGCAAAACTACCTGGATCTAACACTTGTTCGTAGAACCGTTGATCGGTGATACGTTCACCCCAAACACGAACTTCATCAACATATCCATCAAAGTTATTTAAACTTAGTGAACCAGAACCACCTAGAAAAAAGTTTTGCGTAACCTTCCACGCATCACGCAAGTATGAACCAGTTGTACTCATACTTGATGAGTATAAAATTTCTTCACCATCAGAATGTGCTACTAATAAATCGACAGTATTTACTGTATAGCGAAGCATTACATCATAATAATCTTCACTATCAAATATATCTACGTAACTACTACTAAGTAACACTCCACCAATTGTATCCTTAACTACTACACGACCATACGGTGATGATGCAGATGGATATGTTTGTAGTTCCACCGTCCACGAACCTGATGGTGTACCTGTACTTCCCACACCCAACGTGGTATTTACTTGTGTAGGATTATTAAATCTAAATTGTAATGTGTACGTTTCACGTTGTGATGAACCACTCATTGGTAATACTAAGTGTGAACCAGTATTAAAGTTTAATGCGTTCGTTACTTCATCAAAGATTTCAAAACTACCTGTACTAGTGGTTCCTGTTTCTCGTATGCCGACAACTTGTTCATTTAAACCAAAGATACCTAATAATGCTTTTAAAGCATTTATAGTGCCACGAGTTTTGTTGAGGTATGGTACATTGTGTAAAAATCTCTTATATAATTCAGTTACTTGTTCTCGTTTCTTAGCTACTCCACTATCGGTAGTAAAACTATATAATGACGCAGCCGAATCTGGATTTGTAAGTGATAATCCAAATGACTTTGCAACATTCCACACTAAATCTTGTGATAATCCTTCTGTAGCATTTATTTTTCTGTCGTAAATGTTTGGTAGTTGATCGATATATAATTTAATATTATCGAATAGATGACCTATCATTTGTGTAAACTTAATAAATTCAGCTGAATTTATATCATCTTGCAAGTATTGTGGTATTGCATTTGATAATAAGTTTACATTGTTTTCATCATATCTTATTGCTATAGCAGATTGAATTTCATACCAGTTGGTTACTTGTGCACTGGTTGGTGTGTATAAATCACCTTGTTGGTTTTTCTTTGGCCATGTACCATCTGGATTGTATTCTGTGTCATTTAATTGCCAATATGCACTAGCACTATATGCACTACTTGATTCATAGAAAAGATATCGTTCATACCCATCAAAACTACGAATAATGTTTTCGATTTCAAGGGCTGCAGTTTTTGCACCTTCTACCATATAAAGTGCTGCAGATGGTAATGCATCAACTGCAAAGATGGTTAACGTTGAACCAGATGATACCAATGCGGATCCTGATTCATCGATTAAAACAGGACTTGATAACGTTGTGTCTATAAAATATGTTGTTGGTACATCAATTACAGTTTCTTGGAATCCAAATATAGACCCAGTAGTTCCTGTTGTATAGAATCTAGATTTTGTTTCTAGTTCACGTATTTTTGTAATTTTTTGTTTAAATGCATCCACTCGTAATTTTGCAGAACTATATGTGACGAAATTTGCATAATCCGTATAGTCTATATTTAATTCCACAGACTTGTAATCATCGGTGTACCATTTACGTAATAAATTATCTTGAAAGGTATAACCACCGTATTGATCTTCAGATCCTGTTAAATTTATACCGATACCCGCTAGGGTTTGGTTAGAAATTTTACGATTATGTATATTTAATAATTCAGCATCATTAATAAAGCTCGTAACTTCAGTGTTTTTTGGTCGTAAAAAGAGAGATGTATCTGGTTGTGGTAGTAATTCTAGCTTGACTGTATCTATAACTGTGTTTGTTACTTCACGACTAATGAATACTCTATTTCCTACATCCAAATCAAAATCAAGAGGTGTTAATAACTTTAGTAATAGTTTGTTAGAGTCGTTTGGGTCTAATCTAAAATTAGTAATTAAACGCTGAGTATCATTACCGAAATTAAGTAATGTTTTTAAGAAACGGTCTTCATCAAGAAATTCGTTAATACTAGAATTTATTTGTTCACTAAGAGCTGTTACTAAAGCTGTTCTAAGGTCTACAACAACAGGATCATATGGTTCGATTTGAACCTGCAAAGAAATATTTTTTTCCGCAGGATCTATATCGGCCTCGTATACAGCTACTACTGTTTTTAGTGATTTAATACCAGAGTCGAGTGCCATAGTTTATATTAAAGTTGATCTACTGTAGATGTTAATATTGAGGAATATGTTTCTGTCGTAACTGGTTGTTCAACTCGTGCAATACGTTGTGCTGCTTTAAATGCTGCACGTTCTGGAATAAATGCGGTGTCTGGTTTTACTACCGTTGGTGCTGGTGCTGTAAACGTTGGTTGTGGAACAAATATTTCTCTTGTTTCTCCCGGAATTCTAATAGAAATTGGTGGTGCTACATTAGTTACTCCACCGACCTGGAGCTCACTCAACCTGGCACGTGCTGTTTCAAATTGTTGTGGCCCACTACCAGGTGGTGTTGCTATTCTTGCCCCACCTAAATTTTCACTAATATTTCTAACCGCAATAGATAAGCATGAACCACGTTGTCTAATTGCACCACCATTGATGTTCACATAATTGTTATCTTCAGTTTTGTAAAATCCATCACGTGCAAGCTGTGAACAACTATCATCTAAGTATACTGTGTTACGAGGGTTACCTAGATAATAAGTGTTAGCTACACCAAATTGTGCACAAGCAGATTCTACACTGTCTTGAACAGAACTCAATGCCAATATAGCATTGTAACATTTTGGCACAATTGGTAAAGGATTTACTGTAATAGAAATTGTTTGTGTAATGGGATTCCCGTTAGGATCTACAGCTCTTGCTAATAGATTTACGTTACCTGTTGAATCCGTTGTTACATACTTTGTGGTTGACATAAATAAAATCCTTATATATTAAATTGCGTTTTGACCTTGATTTATAAATGCTAGTTGATCAAATTCACCTCTTGGTATTACACCACCACTACCAGCAGCTCCTGTATCCACTATTGTACCACCTGTTGCCGTTCCTGTTGCTGTAGGTTCTGGTATAGCTGTTACAAATGTAGGTGCTGGTTGTGTTATTGCTGTTGGTAATGGTTGTGGAACCCCACAAGGATCATCAGATATTCTACCAAGACCACCACTCAAATCTATTTGCACTGGAATATTTGTTTCTACTCCATCTTGTAGTACTACAGCTGTTACTGGTGAACATTGTCCCACAATCAATGTTCCTGGAGCGTTTATTCTAATTGTGTATGTTGATACACGGTTTGCGTTTATTTGTCCAGTTACAGATCCACCCAATTGATTATATGCTGTTACGTTTATTGTACCTGGTTCAGTTATTGTAAACGTAGATCTATATACTCCACTAGATTTACCTTGAACTGTTTGTACACCTTCTTGTGTATTGTTCATCGTAAATTGGACATCTCCAATATTAGTTCGGATACCATTTCTGTATGTGTTTGCTATGACCGTTATTCTGTCACGAACATTTACATTCGTGCCTTGTTGTAATATATTTCCATTCGTATCATATAACTCAACAATTTGTATAGAATTTGCATCTGGTGGTGATTGTTTGGTGTATTGAACTGCTATTTCTGCATTTTGTCCTGGTGCTACATAAATTTCACCACCACCTGTTGGATTGTAATTTACTCCACCAATAGTTACAACGTTTGGAGTGATAGTATAATTACCAGCAGGAATATTATTAAATGTAGTTGTGTCTGTAATTGATTGATTTAATCCAGAAATTGTTACATTTGCCCCAATATTTCTTGACATACCGCTAACTATTACTGTTAAGTTACCCGTTGTTGGTACAGGATCTCCACCAACAGGTACAATTATTGGTATGTTTGCCGCTACAATTGCAAGTCCTTCAGTTCCTACGTACTGTGTTGGTGTTAGTAACCGAGCTTTTATTGTAGCTTTATTTGTGCCAGGTTTTAGTGCTTTTACAACACCTGAGGTTACGTCCAATTTAAATGCATCTGCTTTATCGTTTTCTAAACTAAATGCAAATGTCGCCGGTGTTGGTGTATCACCAACATATAAAATTGCATTAAATTGTGTTGTCTCACCAACCTCCGACAATGTAAAATTTGTTGGTATAATTTGTATTCTTGACAAAATTTGTATTGGTGATTCTGGTAATGGTGAGGATGCCGGTGGTGTTGGAATTAGTGGAATTACTACAGGTGTTGCTGCTACACTAAAATTTAATGCCCCTTCCAATGTTCCAGCTGAGAGTGTTTCCAATTGTGTTGTGTCGTATTCCACCGTGACCGTTATTGATTCGTTTGGTTGTAAAATAAACGAAGATGGAGTAAGTGTGATAGCGTCATTATTCGAAGTAACTGTCGAAATTAGTACATAGTTTGATGCTATGTTTGTTGCAACAAATGTACGAACATCAATACTACGAGTTCTTAACTTGTACGTATTGAGTAATTGAGTAGTATTTAGTTGTAAATAATCTGCTGCGTTAGCCATATTTTACCTCGTAATATTAAACAGGAGTTGTATAAAATACAGTATCACCTGTGAACAATCGTAAATTTGTATTTTGTAATGCTCTATCTACTGCCTCTTGAACTAAAATTAACAATTCACTTTCTTGTAACCTATCAAATTGTTTTGAATTTTTTGTAGTTTCTAACAATCCAATAAATTCATCGTAAATAGCTGCATATAAAACTTGCATGGTTGTTATCAAATTATCAGGAGCATCAGGTTGTAAGTCTGATAATTTAGTTATTATTTCTGGGTCTACATCTTCTAATTTTTGTATTACATTTGATGTAAATCCCAATATTTCATCTGGACCAGGTGCTGCTTGGTCTTGGGTAGACGTTAGATTTTCGACACCAAGTGTATCTGCCAAAATACTAGCTGCTGTGGCTCTTGGTACACCTGGTTGAGTAAATTCAAACAATTCACTTACTTCTACATCAGTAATATTTGATGCAACAAATCCTAAACGCAATTCTGTTCTAGACGTAGACACTTCTTCTATAATCATCTTTGGATTATTATAGGCACCTATTTCATTAGAAAATAAATTTATAGAAACGGTATATGTACCTGGTGGTACTAGTAACCCGAGTTCTTTCTGTACTCTGGTCATATCCGCCACTATCTTTTCATCTTCTGTTCCATCTGGAAGTAATATTGTTCTTCCTGAAATTATACCTGTATTTACTGGAATAAGCACTGACCCGACTAAATTATTTATTGAGTCGTAGAAATGCATTTCTATATTATCATCTTGGTCAAACCCAAACCGTCCTGGTAATCTACCAAATATAACTTCCGTATCATTTTCTCCTTCGGCTAAACGAGAAACTGAAAATGCCTGTGGGTTACCAGGAATAAATTGGACATAATTTTCTTGAGTTGGCATTAAGTACATTCCTTCTTTAATATGCTTTCTAATTTTTCTGCTGTTCTTTTTAAGATTTTTAATACAAATTCTTTTTTCATTGGTGCAAATCCTTTTGGAACAGATAGTTTTGCACCTGCTAAAACTGCGCCTGTCGCAAGTACGGGAGTTGCAGCAACTCCAGCAGTTAGTAATAATGATGCTCCACCAGTAAATGGTGCCGCTACTATACCAACCAATGCACCCAAAAATCCGTTCTTTACAACACCACTTACTAGTTTGCCAAACAATGTTTGTTTTGATGTTCTATAGGTAGTTGGTACACCACTTTTTGTTGATATTAGTGTGGTTGGACTTGCTTCTTGTGCTGCGATATCTTCTTGAACTAATTTTAATTTCTTTTCTGTTTCTGCTCGTGATACTTTTCGTTCTTTCTTTTTACCAATACCTCTAAATCCTTTTTTACCCTTTGCCACAGTAATAAACTTACATTTACCATCTTCATCAGTTCCTTGTTGTAAAGATCCTTCAATTTGTTGAATACCATCGTTAAGTAAGTCAATTGCTTTATTTACCGTATCTATACCAGAAACTTTCTTATTTCCAGGAATTCGTGGAATACGTTGTATCAAATCATCTTCCGTAACTTCAGGTGATGGGTCAATAATGTCGTCAGCTCCATCGGTAACACCAGATACATCGGATAATCCAACAAAATCTAATGCGGCTAGTTCATCTTCTTCTTCTGGTGTTGTTATTGATGCTGGATCTGGTTCTTCTGCTGGTATTGCTTCTGCAAGACCTTCATCAATTTCTGCATCTGCTATATCAGCCGCTTCCGTATCTCCATCTGCAATCGCTGCCGCAAAATCATCTAATGCCAGTGCTGCTTGCATTGCTGCTTCACGTTGTCCACGTAATGTTGTTAAATTTGGGTCATCATCAGGAAGTTCTAAATCGTCAAACAATTCTCTAAAAAAGTTATCAATTGGAATGTCTAGATATTGATCACTTTGTACAGAAAACGCATAGAATTGTGGATTGGTAATATCTTTTGCACCAATTGGCATTTTTACTACTGGCACGTTTCCTGCTGTATATTCTACAACACTTTGACTTGGTAATCCCAATACACTAGCTTTACTAGTTGCTATGTTACGTGGTGTAAAAAACTGCGTTTCGGCAATAAATTGAATAGTTTCACCAGATGTTAACGGAATATCCAACACTAAATCTGAGGAACCTGTGTTGTATTCGGATACCTGTACTATTGTTTTATTTATAGAACTTAATCTTGCCATATTAGTTTACTTCCTTGACCGAAAGTTGTCTATCCATCGTCATATTTTGTAGGTTTGCTAACTTTTCCATATATCCTGCTCGACGTAATAACTTAAATGCAAGATTTTCTGTTGAAAATTCTCCACCTTTGTCTAATCCAGATTGTCTAAACTTACCCAACTTATCTTTAAATTTTTCAATCTTTTTATCCAACCCAGTAAGTTGACCAGACTTGTATTGGTTTACTAATTGGTCAAATATACCAACAATATACTTTACCTTTGTCATTACGTCCTGTTCATCATACACTGGTGTTTCTTTCTTTGGTTTTTTAATCCAGTTATCTTTTAACACACTATATAATCCTGTCGCAACGTGTGGTGAACTAGCATCTTCCGCGTAAACTTCCACATCGTATCCTTTGATAGTAATGTCGTGCTTATCATTCCACTTTGACTTCGCTAACAAGAAAAATTGTGATAGTACGTCCTTGTCCTTACCAAAATCAAACAACAAATGAAGGTCAACATCAGAGTATTGTGAGTAGTTATAGTTTGCTAAACTACCAGTAAATACAATATCTTTAAGTTTTGGTTTATTTTTGAGGTCAATACTATCGTAAAATTCCTTTGCAATCTTCATCAACGCGTTACGAATAGTTGAATTAAGCTTGTCATCAGATGTCCAGAACTCTCTATTTAAGTCTGGTTGCACCTTAAACGTTTTAATCAAATCATCAAACTTCATTACTTTACCAAGAACGTAAATATTTCTGGGATAGTGGTGGTATCTTCACTTCCGTTATCTATTTCTAAGTTTACAGCATAGTATCTATTTTTGTAAAGTGGTGATGTATCTAATATAAAATATGAACCAGTAGCATCACAACTTAACTTTGCAAAACTATCTGCTGGATATATTGTTGTTCCTGCTTGTCTGTCAACTACACTAAAATATGATGACGTTGGTAGATAATATCTACTTGCATAACGTAATGTACTATCAAAGTTTTTACGTGGATACTTATCACGTACTACAAAACGAATTTTTTCTTTGGCATTACGAATATACGTTTCTTTTGCATTCTTGGGAACAACTTCGATATCTGTTGTATTTGGTATTGCTTTTAACGAACCAGTTAAAAATGTTGATGTATTCCATGCTGCTTCTAAAATTGGTGCGTGAATAGTATGTGTTTGTTTTGAGAAAAACTTAATGTTTCCTTTGTTTACATAATCTGCTTCTGATGCAGATGAAAACTTAATAATAAATCCTTTAAAGTCTCTATTATTAACCAACACGTCTTGCATAATATTTGATACATTAACACGTAAATCTTGCATTGGGTATTCATTTAATACAACACTGGTTGATGGTGATGCGTAATAATCACCACCCAAAATACTCCACGACATACCTGCCGCTGCATTACTACTACTCCACGTTGCACCATCACGAGGATTTACATTTTGTTGAACAAAATATCCACTACCTTCTGCCCACGAACCAGAAATTTCGTATATTTCTAGTTGTTGTGAATATGGCATTTTTTCTGCATTTGCTATTTTTAAATTGAGATGAAATGATGCCGTACCTGGAATTGACCCACTCGCTGGTAATGCAAAATCTATTAATATACGTGCAGCACTGGCACTATATGTAACATCTATATCTTCTGGTTTTGCTACTTTACCTACTTCTATAATTTCGTCCAGTCCAGCATTATTTAATGGATATCTTTTATAGATAGTGGTATCTGCGGAGGCGGTTAGGAATAATCTCATTGTCTTGCACTTCCTATAATGTCATCTTCTGGATATCTAATCTCAAAAATGCATGGGTCGAGTGATGGATATATAACTCCATCAACAATTGCTTCTGCTATATCATAACGATATGGTTGATAATCTCTACCATCTTTAAAGAAATATTTATTAACTATTTCCAATCGATTAACACTTTGTACACCATCTTGTGCTTGTAATAAAAGTTGTATGTCACCTAGACGAATCGGTTGATTGATATTCCATTTATCAATATCAAAGTAATCATTGATAGCACCCAAACAAAGTGCTATAGTATCAGCCATATTATAATTCTTAAATACAGTTATATCAAAGTTAACACCTATGTTCACAGTAAATGCGTCAAGGATGTTTACTTGGTCTGTTAACATTCTATATTGCGACAAGTATTGCTGAAGGTTTTTCTTGACCAAATCATTTACCGTCGATATTTTTTTGTTTTGGTTATATCCCAAAACATACAAATTAATTGCATTTGGTTTTGGATTATTTTCAACAAACTGTCTGATATTTTCATCAATTTGTTCTGGTGTTCCTTCTGCTTGAATTCTACTTTGTAATGTGTCTGATATAGCGAACACCTTTGTTACCGACCCATATTTCGCTGGCATTGTCAGTACTCTTGCTTCATAATCTCTTCGTGTAACTATGCGATTTTGTGCACTGTATATTGCTAATGCTCTTTGTCTTATTTCTTCTACTGTTTCACCATCTTGGCCACCCGTAGCTGGCATTTCATTATATACTGTAATAGTATTTACTATATCGTTAAATAATTCAAGTTCTGTTTGATTTAGTTCTGTTGTTCTATTGAGGATAATCATTTGTCCAACCTGTACGATTGTTCCTGATGCTACATTACTAGTAACTCCACCACCAGTAAAGTATGTTACGGTCAACGTTGTGTCGGCTGGTGCGATACCAAAATTATCTGTGTTTAATAAATCGGTATTGCTTAATGACACACTCGCAAGTTGAGTACCATATTCCGAGTTTGCAACTTGTTGTGAATCCAGATATACTATATCTTCCGAAGCATTACCCCGACCAGAACCGAATATCAATTGTGTTTTTTTATCTGGTGTGAGTCTTGTGACGAATCTACGTGGAACTGTTCTATACTTTATTGCATATGATGGTGCCACCGATTCACTAACGCTGGTAACGTATGTAACTTCTTTATCGTCTACTATAGTATCTTGTGCTAAATAATCTACTTCGTGAAATTTATACCCGTCTGCATCAACCACGTCACTAATTGTGGTTATGTTAGTATCCCCAATTGTAATAGTAGAAAATTTTTCAGGGTCACCAAACGTAAATGTTTCTTGACGAATATCACCCGCAACAACCTTTACCTTCTTAGTTACCAAATAAGTAATTGGTAAAAGTGTAGTTGAACTTAGTTGTCGTGGAACTATAACTCTGTTTTGTGGATCTGCGAAATCTACCAATTCCGTTGTTCTAAATGTTACTACATTTGGTGGTAATGTTGATACTGTAGAATTTTTGTCTATTTTTAAGAAGTAGGTTTCATCAGGAATATAACCTTCTGAGGAACCGAGTGCTGGAACTACTTGTGATATTAATATTTCAGCTATTGCAGGTACTATAGTTTTTGGTTTATATCCTAATGCTTGTGCTATAGTAATAACATTTCCTTCTTCTTCTGCATAAGCCAATAAGTTTTCTTTAAACTGGTTATCAACATAAAATGATAATACATCACCAACATAAGCAGCGAGTTCCAACATAATCATGCCTGGATTTGCTTCATTAAAATCTGTCCAGGTTGTTGGGTAATAGTTTTTAATAAAGGTAATAAGGTCACCCTTGAAGTCAACGAATGACTTATTAAGGTAACTTACTTCCTTTGGTGTTACAGATAGCTTATTTAAAACATTATTGGTTGTAGCCATTATGCTTCTCTATTAAAAATTACGTGTTGTAGTTCTTCCAGACACAGCCAAATTTCCACCAACTGTGTTTGCTGCCCCAAGTGTTAGTTGTACTTGGTCTGTTACTAATGGGTTGTTAACAAATCCATATCTAACATACAGATTTATAGAATTATCATTTAAATATGTTTCATCATTAGTAATTCGTATTTGTTGTAGTGTTAAATATGGCATAAATGTATTCACTGCCTCGGATACATAGTCTCTTGCCAAATCTTGTATCTGCCCATCTTTTTGCTCAAACAACAGTAACCACAAATCGCAACCAAACGCAGGGTTTGATACTCGTTCACCCTTTTTAGTTAAAATTAAATTAATAAACTTTGATTTTTCATTTTCGAAACGATCAGTTGTGGATTGAAAATATCCACGATCGGTTCTTTGCAATGGAAGTGTTTGTCCAAGAAAAAGAGTTTTTGCCATTTTACTTACTCAATCCCATTTTTTTCATTAAAGCACTGTAGTCTTTGGTAATTGCTTCAACTGCTGGTTTTACCGATGGATTATTTAAATCCACACCTTGTGGAATATTATCTGGAAGAACCATATTTTTTGTAGTTGCTGTGATGGTGTCTCCGTGACGTTCCAAGCCCATTAACGCAGCTAATTTTGAGCGGTCAAGCTTTGACTTACTTGGAGACGCAACAGTTTCGTTAACTTGTTGTGTTCCCTTAATTTGTGCCACAGCTTCACCTAAAATGTTAGGAAGAATTCTATTTACTTCTTCTTCCACGATGGTTCTGATGTATGCTTTTAATAATGTTTTGTCCATAAATGTTCTCCTAAAAAATATAACCGTTAAAACCCCTTTACTTAAATATCAAAAGACTATGAAATAGAACGATTTAGACCACTTTTATGCGATAACTCCACCACCTTCTCGTTGAGTTTTGAAGGTGTTAAGTGTTGCGGAATTGGATACGTTACCAACACTTCCATCCTTATATACCGCACGTATTCTAATGGTATAGGTTCTGTCTACTTCTAATGCAAATATAAGAATTGGTGAACGTATTGCTTCACCTTTACCCGATGTTGGTAATGCATTTGTCCATCCAGCATTATCCGAACGGGTTGTAAATTGATAATTTTTTATATCGTTTGGTGTGACGGAATCATCAAAAATGACTATTGCACTTGTAGCACTTTCTGGTTCTGTTCTTCTAATAATAGGTTGACTTACCTTGATAATAGCAGCTTGTGGTTGTGATGGAGCAGTTTTTGTACCGTCCGACCTAATACCCCGAATTCTTATAGCATATATACCTACTTCCAAATCACGAACAGTTATATCACCCGCACGTGATGGTGGGTTTAACGCTATGTAGGTGTTACCATTATCAGTGCTGTATTCTGTGTTTACCACTCGACCAGAATTAAATGTTAACTTTGCAGTGTTTCCCGACGTTGTAACTGTTAAGTTTGGTCTAGTAACCTCTTGTGAAAATTCTAATTGTGGGTCTTGTGGTAATTTTAAATCTGCTGGAAGTTCGCTTGCAACTCCTAGTATTTGTCGTATTCTTACTTTTTCTTCATCGGAGATAAACGGACTAGCTAATCTATTATTTAACGCTTCTATTTCAAACACGGACAACTTACGTGGTGTTCCAAATATTGATTGTGATTGATCTATATCAAATCCTGGTGTTGCAATTGGTGGTGTTGGTGCTGCGGTTCGTGAACGAGTTGGTGGTGGTGTTTGTGTTCTTGCAGTTGCGCTAGTTCTTGTAAACAAGTTAGTTGATGTATTTGTTTCACCAACCACAGATGATGTTGAACCAGTATCAGTCGGTATTGTTATTGGTTGTGTTAAATTACTTGGTGCACCTAAAGTTGTTATTGACTGTTGTTGAATTACTACTGGTGCTAGTGTTGACTGTACTGGTGTGCTAAATAATGCGTTCCATGTGTTATTTCCAACTCTACCGTCAACGATTAATTTATTTGTGTTTGTACTATTCCAATTTTGTTGAAATTGTGTTACTGCGTTAAATGTTAATGTCCCAAATATACCATCTTCGACCAATGGTGTTACTGGTTGTAATACCCTATTGAGTCTTTCTTGTATCAATTTTACATTATTGCCTTTAAAATTACGTTGGTATATTCCACCAGGATATGGTACATTTGGCAATGTTTCTATTGGTTGGAATAATGCTGCTACTGGTGTTACCGTTGGTATTGTTGGTGTAATATTTGCAGGTACCGATAAGACAGGAGAACTTGTTGGTTGAACTGTTGTGGTTGATACTTGATTTTGTATTCGTTGTTCAAATAATCTACGTCTTTCAGGACCCAACACAGTTGGATCTATTTTTTCATATGTTACAGTTGTTGTAGATCTGTACCATCGTTGACCATTAATTGTGACTGTTGATGGTCCTGTTGATTGTACTGTTAGTGCTGTTTCAAATCCATTTTCTAACGCGTGTCGTCTATTTTCTGCAGCTACATCGGATAAAGCTTTTGCTGGGTTTTGTCGTACAACTGTTGTTGTTATGGTTTTTTGCTCAAATGAAATATTAAAATCTGTAGCGTTTGGTTGTGTTACTGCTTGTTGATTAACTGCCGGGTTATTTCTGTCGTTGGTAACTTGTTGTCTAGTTTCATTGGTTAGATTACTGGTATCATTTGCAATATTTACTAAGTTTGTGGCAAATTCTTGTTTAATATAACCTCTATTGAACGATGCACCGACAGCGCCAACAGACTGAACGAATTTATTTGTTAGGTTTGTTATATTCGAAATTTCTTTTAAATTTTTTGAAAGAACGTTGACAGTTTTTTGTGCTTGTTGGTTGACTCGTTCGGTAATACCTTGTAGAACGTAAAATTTATTATTACGTCTATCAACATATACGGTCTGACCATTACGAGTTATTAATCCAGTTGGCATATAAAATATCCTAAAATGTTTTTATCTAGACAACAATGAAGAACTTGTTGATAACAGAACAACACGTGTGTTATCTGCTTGTGCTGGTGGAACCGGTGAAATTATACGTGACGGTGCTGGTACTGATATTGGTTGTGGAGCTGGTACTGATATTGGTCGTGGAGCTGGTGCTGGTACTGGTGCTGGTGTTGCTGCTGGTAATGGTACTGCTGCAGATGTTGGTGGGCTTATTGGTTGTAACAAGCTAGATAAAGAAACTCGTTGTGTTATCGCTTGTGTTGGTGCAGGTAATTGTGCCCCTGGTCTATCTGGTAGGGTCGCTGGTAAGTCTCCAAGACCATTCTTTTGTGTAATATCCACTCTACTTGATGGAACAATTTCACGTAATTCTTGCGCATTCAAATATCTTCTAGCCGATACAGATTCCTTTAGCTTGTCTATCTTACGTGCTTTCTTTTTTTCTTTATCGTACTGTTCTAATAAACGATTACGTTCACGATTTGTAACGTCAGTTGTTTTACGTACATTATCAATTAATCTATCTCTTCCTTTGTTTACTTTATTCTGTACTATTGCTTGTTTTGTTAATAGTTCAACTCTAGCAGTACGTAAAGCATTTTTTGCTCGTATAAATCCACGTTGTAGTTTATCTTTTCTAGGATCTTCAAATTCAAACCCAGCTTGTTGTACAGCCATATCGTAAGCTTTTTGATTGAACTCTCCATCCTTTTTCATCAAATTTTGTAAAAGTTTTTTAAACTTTTTAATAAAATCTGTTTTTGTTGGAGTTAATCTAGGTAATTTTGGAAATTTAGGGAATCGTATCTTTAATTTCAATTCAGGTAACTTTAAAATCCTACGGAATACATCGATTGCTTTGAAGAATGTTCTTTTTGCTTTTGGATAATCTTCAAAAATTGCTTTTAATATCGCTCGTTTTGTATTGTAGTAGATTTTTTTAGCCAATTCAAACAGTGCTTTTGCTGTGTTGTACAAGGTTTCTAATGCTACTATTCTATTAAATACTGCATCAACAGCAGCTGTAGCTAATGCAAAAGGTCCATTAATTAATGCGTTGAAAATCCCTGTAAATTTGTTTATTTGCCCTTCAATATATTTGACCCATCTATCTAATTTAGCTTGTAATTCTTGTAACTTCTTCAAATCTTCCAAATCTTCTACTAATTTTCTAGTTTTTGGGTCAAGTCCAGCCAATAATGTTTCTCTCGCAGTTCTTCCTCTAAGAATACCATTAATTCTACGACCATCTATATTTCTTCTACGTTGTATAGCGTTACCAGCGACTCGTGGTGTGTAATTTGATAGTCTATCTCTGTTCAATCCTGATTGTTCTAATCTTGCTGCTATTGAGTTTTGTATTATCTGCGTGTTTTGACCGTAATTCTGTAATGCTGTGCCCGATATTACTTGCGGCTTGTATGTAGTGATAGCTATTAGTGTTTCAAGAGGTATATTTTTTGGAATTTGCGATATAGTTGATATTGTCGCAGCCGAGTTTGTAGCGTTTTTAATATACGCATCGAAATATGCTTCTTTTTCTATTCCACCAGTCTTTATAATAGCCATAAATTATAGTTTGGAAATTAATTCTTCGTTATATAGCTTACGTAAATCTTTTAATCCAGCATTATTAGCTTGCTGTCTACCGGATACAGCAGCTCGTGTACTTCCAACTGTACCTAATCCCCTCACATTTTTAAACGATTCGTTTGCTGGTAAATCACCTGCCATTGTACGTTCATTAATTTTCATAGCAAATGTATCGTTTGATGCCCACATTGGATTAAATGGATCTGGAAATACCATGTACTTTGTATACACTATCAATAATCTAGCTATCAACGCTGGATTTACTATTCCTGTTGGTCCTAGTGTTAATGGTTGCGTGGACATAAGAGTACGTAGTAGTTCCATCAAAAACATTTTTAGTGGTTTTGCTAATACAATTGGTGACGCTAACGAATTACGACCACCTAAAAATATTTCATTACCCAAAACAGTTATGTTTCTATCACCACTTATGGTCACATCTCGTTTCGTCGCAATAAGGATATCTTCTTTACCAGTAATATCCAATGTCTTTTCTGAGAATAGGTTTATTTCGTTTGGTGTTTTTAAAATTATTGGGCCTGATGTATCTACTGTGATTCCATCTTCCAATGCATTCATATGTATTCCTTTCTTTGCAAATAGAAATATGGATGTTGCTTTAGAATTAAAAATCAATCTATCTGAGTTGATTAGAATAGATGCACCGTCAAAGGCAACAGGTTTATCAAGTAGAGAACGTAAATGAATATTTGTACCAAATGTAGCTGGTATTAGTCCAAGTATTTGTTTTGATACCATCCACATTGAACTAGGATCGGTATTCAAAGATTCATTTGTTAACGCTTGTGGTCCACCATCTTCCGTGCTTCTTCCTGTTTCAGGTCCTTGTCCAACACGAATGATAATATTTGGGTTTTGTTCACCAAAGGATGATTGTATCATTTGACTACTACCAAGACGAATAGACTGTCCGTATCGTCCTTGGTATAATATATCACCTTCAAAAGCTTTCAGTGGATTTACTTTTGCTTCTTTAAAATCCTTTCCTACTTTATTTGGATTAACTGTAGCTTGTGTTAATACACCGAGTGCCGATGCTCGTTTGTTTTGTAGTATTTTATTTGTTGGTTGCGATTGGAGAAGTCCGGTAATTGGTGCGGCATTCTGTGTAATTTTTCGTTTGGTGTTAAGTGGACCGATATACCAGTAGGTTCCCAACATTTTAAATACCAACACATACTCACCTATTAATGGATAAGAAGTTTGATATGGTGAAAGTGGATCTGCCCAGGGTAAATCATTACTATCAACACCCTTATCTGTATTGATAAATCTAATTTTTGCTCTTCCTATATTTGCTGTTGCACTGGTAGGTGCCGCTAGGTCGGACGCTTGGTTGGTAACTATATCCTCGACCTGTGCCGCTTCATATATAAAAGCATCCATCACAGCTCCTGGTTGTGTACCAGGACCGCCAGGCATCAAACTTTTCATTCCACTAGTTTTTAGTCCTACTTTTATACCAGTGCCAGTTCCCATTATTTAACTCTTTTTGATATTGCAAAGATATCTTCCTCAATATCTTTTCCTTCATCTTCTAACTTTTCTACTTCCATTTTTAGGTCACCCAAGAGTGCCTGTTTCTCAGCTTCACTTAATAATCCATCAATGGAATCACCCTTAGAAACTGCCCCTACAAGACGTTGTGCAATTTGTGCAACACGAACCAAATGTTCGTCGTTCTTCACATTAACTTCGATAAAGTCTTTGATAACGGGTCCAATAACCGCTGCATCTTCTGGTGTGCGGATAAGCATAACCAACTTAGAGACAAACGTATTAATTTGTTGTCTCTTAGAGTCGGTGTTCTTGTAAATTTCTGAAAAAAGATCGGAAAGTGTCTTTCCGTCAAATATTTCCTTGTCTAAACTCATAATAACCTCCAAGTTACTACCATATAAATAGTTAGAGGCTATTTTTTATACGTAAAATAGGCGGATGGATCGGAAATATGTCCTGTTCGCCTAAATTCATTCATTTGTTCCAAAACATGCACCCGCATCTTATTGATGACTTTGGTGATATGGGATGTTTTATGGTTCGTCATTTCTCTAATCATTAGATAGAGAGCTTTTTTGTTGAAGTTGTCGATGTTATCAACTCTACGGAGAAGTTCGACCACGGCGTTAGCTATTTCTATGTCCCGTTTCTTTTTAAAAATTTTGGTAGTGTTAAAATCCCAGTACTGAACCAAGAGTTGAGTAAAATCACGCATGTCACTCTTAATTTCTTGTTCTTCTGGTTCTGATATAAGGATTTCTTCAAGGGAAAATGTCTCATCTGTTTTTTCCCCTAGATATATCGATCGTTTTTCTTCCTTGTATGCGCTGTTATTATGTAATATAAGATAATTTTTTGCAATCACACTAAAATACGAGAATGCTTTACCCTTTCCCGCAGCGTATTTGTGTAGATTGATAACCAAAAAGGAAACCACCTCTGACTTTACATCGTCAAAAGAGCCTTCCATATAAGGAAACTTAAATCTGTTGATTACGTTTTCTGCTAATTTATCGAATGGTGCCCAAATATATTCACGATATAGGTTTTCTCGTTCTTCCATATCGGTACTTTGGTTATACTTAATGATTGCATCTTCTGTTTCTTGCGTAAAGTAGACTTTACCGAGCTTCGTTTTCTTTCTCCCCATCTTCCGTATTACTCCCATATAGAAGCGGGCGTAAATCATTGACGGTATCCACTATTTGATTGAAAACAGACCCTACCTCGTCATCTTTTTCAAACATTTCTCGTGAGTCAATAGCCCGCATAGTTTTTAATGTTCTATCTAAACGGGTGTAGAAAATATTTATGGCATCTTCCATCATCTCATTCTTACGCAACATATTCCAACATGCGTAACCGAAGGCTCCATTAGCTAAAATACTGATTATGAGTATTACTATCATATCTTCTTTAGGTTATAGATTGCGAATGTCTGCATATATTCACGAATACTCGTGCCGTTTGCGTCTGTTCGTCCATTCACATCATTGTTTTGGAAAAAGAGCTTCACATTTGTAGAACCCGCTAAATGTGCAGCTGCCAATACACCAGACCGTGTAACTTTCACACCCTTGAACTTCTTATTTTCGTATTTAGTGATTAGTGTGTTTAGTTCTTTATTGTTTGACCGTAAATAAGCCACCATTACAGAGTCTTGGAGTTCTGGATTGGATAGAAACTGGTTTCTTGTGATTCTAAACCCAAGGACTTTAACCGTGTTGGGATGAAACTGATACTTTCCCATCATACCAAAACGATTGACCACATGCGGAGTGTTATCACTTTCACGTTCTGCCATATGGTCAAGAAACTTTTCTAACTCTGTTGGCTCTGACCGAACAATACGATTCGGTATATAGACTTCATTAATCTTTAACATCACGAGAACCGTTAATATACTGAGAACGGTTATTAATTTTTTCATACTATCCTCCTGTTTAGAGAAGATGCGGTCGTGCCTCGTTTACTCCTGCTTGGGTCACCACCACATATTCAGGGAAATATTCCGTGAGATTGTTTGCTCCTGCGTATGATAATGCTGACCGCAGACCATCTAACAAACCATCTACAATGAACTTTACACCACCTTTAAACGGAACGACTGTGGATTCACCTTCCACATTT
>SXGQ01040327.1_pt1 | contig 22955 bp, 18 predicted proteins | sample 3178371 | NCBI WGS metagenome assembly SXGQ01 (sample SAMN11356859, study PRJNA531348) | freshwater metagenome | isolation source: freshwater sample F1-20 | place: China: Fuxian Lake, Yuxi | collected 2017-12-25 | reverse complement strand
TTCTGAAATAATATTGGTGCTAAAAGTATAATTAGAGTAAGGAAAACCTACCGGTGAAATTTCTTTTAATTCTTTAGCGGGTATAAATGGAACAATTTTAGGGTCAACTTTGCACGATAATAAAAAAATTAAACAAAAAAATATATATAATACTCTATTAACTAGCAACATGATTAAATTATTTATATAAAATTACTCAATTTTGTTTTCTCGTGTATTATATTTTCAGTATATCTGAAACCAATTTTTTAATAAGATGTTTAAATATTAATGTTTTGATCAATCAAATATGTTAAAATTAATTATTAAAACACTAAATATCAGATATATAAATTTAATTACTCAATGTAATACTTAAAATAACGACCTGTTTTTTTAATTTTTCTATCTTTACAACTTTAAAAACAAAACTAAGCATGACGTATTTGGATTTTGAAAAGCCCATCCAGGAATTAGAAACCGAAATTATTAAGCTAAAAGAGATTGCTTCAAAAAGCAAAGTGGATTTAAATGATAAAATTACAGAGCTTGAAAACAATATAAAAGAAAAAACCGCCGAAATATATCAGAATCTTTCAGCATGGCAAAGAGTTCAAGTTAGTAGACACCCCGATAGACCATATTCACTAGCATACATCAACTCCATTTCTAATAACACATTTATTGAATTGCATGGTGATAGAACTGTAGGTGATGACAAAGCGATGGTGGGAGGATTTGGAGACATTGATGGTCAAACAGTAATGTTTGTAGGTCAACAAAAAGGAATTAACACAAAAATGCGACAAATTCGTCGTTTTGGTATGGCTAATCCAGAAGGTTACAGAAAAGCCTTAAGATTAATGAAATTAGCCGAAAAATTTAATAAACCAATTATTACATTTATTGATACTCCTGGCGCATATCCTGGGATAGAAGCCGAAGAAAGAGGCCAAGGAGAAGCCATTGCTCGAAATTTACTTGAAATGACTCAATTAAAAGTTCCTGTCATTTGTATAATAATTGGCGAAGGTGCAAGCGGTGGTGCTTTGGGAATTGGAATTGGAGATAAAGTATTAATGCTAGAAAATACATGGTATTCTGTTATATCACCCGAATCTTGTTCATCAATATTATGGCGCAGTTGGGATTTTAAAGAAAAAGCTGCTGAAGCACTAAAATTAACTTCAAACGACATGATTAAAAATGGATTAATAGACGGCATCATTACCGAACCTTTTGGAGGTGCACACCGAGACCATACGCTTATTTTTGAAACAGTAAAATCAGAAATTTTAATTCACTTAAATACACTAAATCAAATAGATTATAAAGAACGAATCAATCAAAGAATTAATAAATTCTCGTCTATGGGGGTAGTTCACGATTTAAACGATTAAAATATTTAAAATTAACAAATAAACATATTATGGCCGATACAGGAGATATTAACGTAGGTTCGATTATTCGATTTAATGGCGAATTAGTTCAAATTACAGATTATCAGCACCGCACACCAGGTAACCTTAGAGCCTTTTATCAAGCTAAAATGCGAAACCTAAAAAATGGTAAACAAACCGAAAATCGTTTTAGAAGTGGCGAAAATATAGAAATTGTTAGGGTAGAATATAAAATGATGCAATATATTTATGCCGAAGGTGAATTTGCAGTTGTAATGGATAATCAAAACTATGAACAAGTTCATATTCCAATAATCATGTTTGGTGCAAGTGGTAAGTTTTTAAAAGAAGGTATGGAAGTAAAAGTAAGCTTTGAAGCTGACGAAGCAATTTTAGCCGAAGCTCCTACCTTTATTGAAGCTCAAATTACTTATACAGAGCCTGGTATAAAAGGTGACACAGCAACAAATACTCTGAAAAGTGCAACATTAGATACTGGTACTGAAATTAAAGTGCCTTTATTCTTTAACGAAGGTGATTGGGTAAAAATAGATACCCGAACAGGAGAATACGTAGAGCGGATTAAAAAATAATAATGAAATTGAAATTCTTTACTTGAACTAAATAAAATAACTTATTATTTAGTTACTTTATTTCGCAATGCAACAATTTTATTTGAAATAGATTTAAATTTATCGTCAGTTATTTCTTTTGGTTGTTTTACTGCATTTATTTCTTCGTGAATAATTTTTAAATCGCTTATTAATTCAGCACAATCCTTTTTATCTTTAAAATCATTTAACAAACTAATTAAGTTTCCTAAGTGAAAACGTTGATCCCAAAGCTGTTTATAAGACTTAACTTTTAAATCTTTATCACTTATAGAACCAATAATTTTGCATGTTAAGTAAAAACTTTCCAACCAGCTGCCTATAAAAACATTTGAAGCAGTATATACCCTATCGTTTGTTCTTAAGTATATATCACTTTTAATAAAAAGTTCATCTAAAATTTTAAATAAACTATCTTTGTTAGATAAATTTGTTTCGGCACGTTTTCCAACCATATTTATAATAGAATTTTTTAAACCAAGCCCTTCACTTATCGACATTACATTTTTCATATATAACAAAACATCTTGCCCATTATTATTATCCATAGCGTAAGCCATATCAATACAATACACTCCTAAGTTAATAGACTTATAAAAATCATTAGAGTAAGTATCTACTTTTTTAGGAGAATTTAAAATTGAATTATCATAAATATAACCAAAAGCAGCAAAATTATGAAGATAAGATGCTGGAGAAGGTATATTTGCAATTGTAAAATCAAATTTAAATTTTGTAGAGTCTTCAACAGTTATTGCTGTTGTATCTTTAATGTTCACTTCAAGAGAATCTTTTAAATCATGATTTTTCGGGTTATTTTCTCCACAAGAAAAGATAAAAAACGATCCTAAAATAATTGCAACTGATTTATTAATAATATTCATCCGTTTATTTTTAATCATTTACAAAAATAATTTATTTTTTTAAATATATGTTTTTTTAATTAGATGTAATGTTAACATTTAAAGAGTTCTCTGTATCTTTAGAGTAAATTATAAACTTGAAAAATGACTAAAATAAAATTCGGAAAATGGTTAGGTGGCGGCTTAGGTTGGGCATTAGGTGGACCTTTAGGTGGTATTTTAGGCTTTGCATTAGGATCTGTATTTGATGGGTCAGATCCACTTAATTCGGAAAATAATCAAAGTTCAGGGAGTAGCGATTTTGCATTGAGTTTATTGGTTTTATCCGCTGCGGTGATGAAAAGTGATGGCAAAATGCTAAAAAGTGAACTAGATTTTGTTAAAGATTTCTTTATAAAGCAATTTGGTCGAGAAAATGCTGCTCAACAAATTTTGATGCTTAAAGAGATTTTAAAAAAAGAAATTCCGCTTTTTGATGTTTGCAATCAGATAAAACATTACATGCCCATCGCTCAACGCATTCAAATTGTTCATTATCTTTTTGGTATTTCTCAAGCCGATGGACATGTTCACGCGTCAGAACTTAAAACCATTCAAACTATTTCTAATTATTTAGGCCTTCATTCATCAGAGTTTGATTCGCTTAAAGCAATGTATTTTAGAGATCTTAATAGCGATTATAAAATTCTAGAAATTGAACCCGAGGCAACAGTTGAGGAGATTAAAAAAGCTTATCGTAAAGTTGCTATTAAATTTCATCCCGATAAAGTAGCCTCTTTAGGCGAAGATGTTCAAAAGGCTGCTAAAGAAAAATTTCAAAAAGTTTTAGAGGCCTACGAAAATATTAAAAAACAAAGAAACTTTTCTTAATTATTTTTTTTTGTTTATTAATTCCTATAATTTATAGCAATCATCTCTCAATTATTAATTTACCTTTAGGTTATGAATTCTAATCTTGACGCAAGCGAAGAAAATTTAAACACAAGTGATAAAGACATTGAACGTGCCCTAAGACCAATCGCTTTCGAAGATTTTAGCGGACAAGAAAGCGTTGTAGATAATTTACGTGTATTTGTTGCAGCGGCAAAACAGCGAAATGAAGCTCTAGACCATGTGCTTCTTCATGGACCTCCGGGGTTAGGAAAAACTACTTTAGCTTATATCATCACTAACGATTTAGGTGTTAATTTAAAAGTTACAAGCGGTCCTGTTTTAGACAAACCAGGCGATTTAGCAGGTTTATTAACTAATTTAGAGCCATACGATGTATTATTTATAGATGAGATTCATCGTTTGAGCCCTATTGTAGAAGAATATTTGTATTCTGCAATGGAAGATTATAAAATTGACATTATGATTGATAGTGGGCCAAATGCTCGAACTGTTCAAATAAAATTAAATCCATTTACTCTAGTTGGTGCAACGACTCGAAGTGGATTGCTTACCTCTCCGCTTAGAGCACGATTTGGAATAACAAGCCGATTAAATTATTATAACAGCAAAGTACTCACTGGGATTGTTCAAAGAAGTTCATCCATATTAAAAGTTGAAATTAAAGATGAAGCCGCTTACGAAATAGCCCGAAGAAGCAGAGGAACTCCCAGAATTGCAAACGCATTACTAAGAAGAGTTAGAGATTTTGCTCAAATTAAGGGCGATGGCTCCATCGACATAGAAATGGCAACTTTTGCTTTAAAAGCCTTAAATGTTGATAAAAATGGATTAGATGAAATGGATTTAAGAATTCTTAATTGTATTATAGACAAATTTAAAGGAGGTCCAGTAGGAATTAGTACCATTAGCTCAGCAGTTGGCGAAGAGTCTGGAACTATTGAAGAAGTATATGAGCCATTTTTAGTTCAAGAAGGCTATCTAATGCGAACACCTCGTGGGAGAGAAGCTACAGAAATGGCATATAAACATTTAGGTAAAAAAGATTTTAAAAAACCAGGCGGTTTGTTTGACGAATAATTTATTTGATACTATGTTCAAAAAAAATATATTATTGTATGGTTTAATATTTATTCCTATCATTTTTTTTTGTTGGTATTTATTTTCTAATCAAACTAACAAGCCCAACAGATATCTGGCTTACTTTGGTCCAAAAAATAGTAATAAAATAAACGACTCATCCTATCATAAAATACCTGACTTTGAATTTACAAATCAATATAATGAGGCTGTAAATTCTAATTCAATAAAAAATAAAATTTATTTAGCTGAATTTTTTTTTACTACCTGCAAAAGTATTTGCCCAAAAATGAATACCAATTTAAAAAAAGTATACAAAACATTTAAAAATAACCCTAACTTTTTAATTTTATCACATACTGTTTATCCAGAAATCGATAGTGTTAATGTATTACTTGATTATTCCAACCAATATGAGGTAACAGATAAAAAATGGTTATTTTTAACTGGACAAAAAAAAGATTTATATTATTTAGCTCGAAAAGGGTATTTACTTAATAACGAAATAGGAAATGGCGATGAAAATGATTTTATACATACTCAAAATACTGCATTAATAGATTATGAAAAGCATATTCGTGGATTTTATGATTTAACTGATTCATCAGAAATTATTCGTTTAATACAAGAAATTAATTTATTACAAGCCGAATATGATTACAAAAAAATGAATACCACTAATTAGTTTAAAAAACTTGATGGTTATAAAATACCAAAAACGTTAATTAAATTGATAAATTTTTCAAATAATACTTCAATTCATTTTTTTATTTAGGTTAATTGGTAAAATTAAATTCGAAAACTCAATAAAAAACTTAAATACTATAAATAATTAAAAAGATTGGTAAAATAAATTGTAATTATAAGATTTTTGTATTAGTTTTATTGTAATTGAATTAATAAAAAAATAATCAAAAACTTAAAAATCAGACCCTATGAAAAAATCTCTACTTATTGTTTTAACTTTCTGTATGCTCACGTATACAAATAAAACCTTTTCTCAGGCATCTTTAAGATACCTATCAGAGACATTCTCTTCAGTTACTGTATCAACAAATGTTATTTATGGAAACAATATTTCCGTATTAACAGGAACACCAAGTTCAATTCCTCTGGTGATGGATGTTTATCAACCTACAGGTGATGTTTTAACTGCTCGTCCTCTAATAATTGTATTGCATGCAGGAAGTTTCTTGCCTTCTGTAGCTAACGGAATGGCCATTGGTAAAAAAACAGATAGTGCCGTTGTTGAAATGTGTATGAAATTTGCTAAAAGAGGATATGTTGCTGTTTCAGCAGACTATAGACTCGGATGGAATGCACTTTCAACCAATCAGGATGTAAGAACAGGAACACTCCTTAATGCTGTATACCGCGGTTTACAAGACACAAAAAACTGTGTACGCTTCTTTAGGAATGATGCTGCAAATGCTAATCTTTATAAAATTGATGTAAACAGAATTGCAGTTGGTGGATTTGGTGCTGGTGCTTATTTAGCTATGGCTTATGGTAGCTTAAATAAAACAGCTGAATTAAATTTATCAAAGTTTATTAATCAATCATCAACTCCGCCTGCTTCTTATGTAAACCAAATAATCTCTGGAAATTTCGACGGCACAGATGCAACAGCATTAAACACGCCAAACTATGCCACACAAAGTTCATCTATAAATGTTGCATTTAGCTTGGGCGGAGCCGCAGGAGATAGCTCATGGATAGAAGCTGGCGAAACTCCAATAATTTGTTTGCATGCATATAAAGATCCATATGCTCCATACAAGACTGGAAATGTAATTGTAGCTGCCACCGGACAATTTGTTGTTGAGGCAAGCGGAAGTTTCGACGCTACAAAAAGATCAACAAGGTTAGGTAACCAAGCAATATTTCAAAACTCAGTTTTTAACGACGTATATTCAACAAAAGCTATTTTAAATAGCGCAGGAATTCCAGGGTTATACACTCATATTACCCCAGCACCAGGACCAAATATGTCTTGTACAGGCGCCAATGCAAATCCTCAAATAGAACAGAGTGCTCCGTGGGATTGGTGGAACGAACCAGTTTTTATTGCGTCTTATAATGCATACTCAGGAACTTCAAATGGTACACCTTTGGCTTGTAAATTAAAACTAGAAAATCCTGATATGTCTGCAATAAAAGGCAGAAAATATATGGATACTATTCAAGGATTTTTAAATCCAAGACTTGTTTGTGCTTTAAATTTACCAGGCTGCGTTCCTGCTTCAAACACTGGAATTCAAAACATATCAAATGGAAACGACCTAAGTATTTATCCAAATCCTGCAACATTTGAAATTAATTATGTTATTTCTGATGGTAATACCATCAAAAAAATTGATCTCTTCGATGCCACGGGACGAATTGTTATCAGTTTAGATGGTTTAAATACTAACAAATTTACTTTAAACCGAAACCAATTAAATCAAGGTCTTTACTTTTCAAAAATCGAATTGGGAAACAAAACTATACTTAGTAGAAAAATAATTATAAAATAATATTTTAAGACAATAATTTATAAGGGGTTGTTTTCGAATGAAACAACCCCTTATTTATTTAAAAAATCAATTTATACCATTTAATTATAAAATTAACTAATCTATTAATCAATAAATAACCATAAAGAAATTTTAAAATTATGGTAATTATATAGATTTAATTACGGTCTAATTCAAGTAATGCAGAAAAATAAATTAATCGACCTATTCTTGGACCACCATATACTTGAAAAGAAAGATTATTTAGTAGATTAGATCCACCAAACTTAAATGTTGTTTTTATTTTAGGAACATATTTACTAATTTGAGCATCTAACATATCATATTGAGGAACATTCCCAGTAAACGATGGTGAACCTGTAAAATCATAACCTTGAACCCATTTATAATTGATGCTAAATCCAAAATCATTAAATGATACATATTTTTTATCTTCTAAAGTTTTTGAAGGGAGTCTGATTTTGAATTTAATATCACGTCCAGAAAAACCAATATTAAATTTATTTTTAGGTGTATTAAAAGCCGGAATAATAGGATCTTCTGTACCTTTTTTATTCAGTTCATTATAACTGTAATTACCCGTTATCGAAAAGTACTTTTTCATATAATAGGTTGCTCCAATAGATAATCCTTGAGTAGTTACAATATTTATTGCATTCGCGGCTATCCTATAGAAAATGATACTTGAAATTTCATTCGTATTTCCTGGATTAAATTTAACATCTCCCCCCTGTTGGTAACCAATAAAATCTTTATAAATACTAAAATAACAACTTGCATCCACTAATAGCCTATCGAATAAAGAGGTTCTGTATCCCAATTCAATTGATTTTACTTTTTCAGGAACTATTTTCGAGACATTAAAATAAGTTAATTTATTTTTATCAGTATAAGCTTCATTAAAATAATTCTTAATGGATTCTATTGTGACCAAAGAATCAAAACCATTCAAATTACCAAGTAAAATAGCGTTTCCAACATTATAATAAAGATACTGATCTTGTAAAGTAGGATTTCTTATTCCAGCTGAAAAAGAAAGGCGAAAAATATTATCTTTAGAAAGATTATAAACAATTGAAGTGGCTGGTGAAAAAATAAAATCAAAATTCTTATTTTTATCCAATCTTAAAGTTAAATTAAACTTCAACTTTCCATCTAAAACCTTCTTTTCCATTCCAGAATAAAAACCATATTCATAGTTTTTTATAACTATGTTTGAGGTATCACTAAAAATAGTTCCTTCTGAATTTGGTTTAAATAATCTATAATTTGAACCGATTGTAAGATCAAATGGTTTAGTAATAAATTTATACTCTCCGTGAATGTGATAAAGTGCAGATCTATCAATTAATTTAGATCCACCCTGACCTAAAGGTTTAGAAGTAATATAGTTAAATGCATCCTTATATGCCTGAGAGCCGGGTATTAAAAAAGGAATCCCTTTATTATCTGCATCATTTCGAGCCTGATTGTGCCATGCCTGCATTTGATTAGAATTTATATTCATAATTGAGTCAGCAGTTTGAAAATTATAAAAAAAATTATTTGGATTACCGGGTCCGATATATGGACCCATGGTTGGAAAACCAGGAAGTTTTTTCACACTTGGCACAACGTAAGCTGCGTAATAATTTCGATAAGCCTTATTACCCCATTCGGCATTACTACTAGAAACATTTTGAAGTAAGATAGCAGTGGTAATTGCATCATAAGAGTTTCCAGCATCTTCGTTTGTGGAGTATGCTCTAATAAAATATTTATCCTGCTCCTTAAGTTCAATTCTATTTTGAAAAAAATTAATGTCTTTTAAACTATAACGATTGTCACCCTGATAAATGGTTGTACCATTTCCAAAATTAAAGGAATAAACCAATTCGGTTGAAGGTTTAATTTTATAGTGAATAGCAGAGGCTAATTTTAGATTTCTCGAATCATAGTTAACAATATCTTTTTCTTCATATCCAGTTCTATAAAAATTTCCAAGTCCAGGATAGCTAACTTTTTGTCCTTTTGAATTTGCATTGTAAACTATTTCATCACCATATCGGTTAACAGCGTTATAACCACCCCAATTTTTTTTTGTATCAGTAGATTCATATACAGGCTCCATATTATTAGCCTCCCAGTCGTTTGCACGTAAAAAAGAGAAATTAAATTTAAAAGCAGCTTTTTCTTCACCTTTTTTATTTTTAAAAACCTCAGCGTATCGGCAGCCAGTTTCGAGAAGATTTCGCTCACCAACCTTTAACAAAACATTTATACCCGGTTTAATAAATGGATTTTTTGTAATCATACTAATTACTCCATTAAAAGCATTTGGACCATAATAAGCAGAACTTGCACCAACAACAATTTCAGCTTTTTGAACATCCAATTCTGATGCTCCTAAAAAATTACCCAAAGAAAAATTTAGACCTGGCGATTGATTATCTACCCCATCAATTATTTGTAGAGATCGCACAGGTGATGTGCTATTAAATCCTCGAGTATTAATTATCCGAAAAGAAATGCTTGCTGAAGTTAAATCAACACCTTTTAATTGGCCAAGTCCCTCATAAAAATTAGCTGCAGAAGTTGCTTTGATAGCCGAAGCATCTAGCGATTCAACAGTTAATGCAGATTGTTTCTGTTTTTCTGAAAATCCACGGGCTATTACATCAACTTCCATAAGGTTAATTTGCTCAGATTTTAACTTTAAATTTACCGGCTTTTCAATAGAATTAATTACTTGAACTAATGTAACATAACCTAAACTATTTACTGATAATGTAAAAGGTGTTGCTGGAGTGAGCATAGAAAAATTACCATCAGCATCAGACGAAGTATTAAAATTAGTGCCTTTAATTTCGATTATTGCACCAACAAGAGGCTCATTTGTGTTTGGATCTAATATTTTACCAGTCAATTTTTGGCTAAACAAATCATTAAATGAAACAAAAAAAACACATATAATTAACTTCAAATAAGTTAAAAAAGAATTAGCTTTCATTTAAACAGATTTATAAATAAATTTAAAGATAAAAAATTTGAAAATTAATTTTTAATACCATATATAAAGTCATTATTAATTCCTATTAATAGAAAGGTTATAGCTTAGTTCTGCTACTAAATTTATTTTAAAATCATAATTTTCCATTATTTTGATATCTTTAGCATTTGCTGGCATAATAAAATAAGTATCAAATTGAATAGATTTGCATTTTTTTAATTTTATTATTTTATAATTGGATATGGGGATATTAATATTTGATGAAGAATAAGATATTACTTCATTTTGAGAATTAACTACGCCAGATTCTAATATGTTTTCATTGGGCAAAAATAATGAATCTATTATTATATTTTGATCGTCGAGCAAGTAAGCTTGTAATTTCGCTTTAAAAGGATACCCATTTATGGTATTAATTATTAAATTACCTTGTTTAACACGATCCAACTGACTTACATTGCTAAAATCAACCTTTGCAATAGATTTTAATCTAAAATAATTTGCTTTAAATTTTAATGGGATATTAATATCAGCTAATACTTTTATCCCTGTATTATAGAATGCAAAATCATTATAACCAGAAATATTTCCTAAAGGATTTAAACTAACATTACCCTGAAATGTTATCTTATCAGGTAAATTTGAAATAAAAGCAGTTACGTTACTAGTTTGAGAATTTAATGCAATAAATTTATTGGATGGGAATAAACTGAATGTTGATTTTGTTGCTCTATTTATATTTAGATTTGATAATAGAGCAGCATTTAAATTAACAATTGAATTATTTGATGAATTGATAGATTTAATATTATTTAAATTGACACTAAATTCTGCGCCAAATTCATTTATAATATGAAAAGACACATTTGTCTCACTAAGCATAAAATTTGAAGCTTTAAGGGTTTCCATAAAATTAAATCGTAAAGTATCCTCAGGTATTGTAAAGATTTGTTGACCAAAATATCCCTCAACAAAATCAGGAATAATCTGAGTATAAGTTAAGTCAATTTTGGCCCCTTTTCCAGGATTAACAGTTGTAGTTGAAGCATTTGGATTTAAAGAAATGTTATAATTCTGAATTATTGTATTAAAAGCATTGCCAGAAATGCCGCGCATATTCAAAGTATAACCCGATAAATCATAATTTTTAATTAATGAATTAATACCTGGTGGAATGGTTTCTTTTATTTTAAATATTGAATCGTTTTTTTTAGCACTAGAAATGGCATAAACCAGATCGAGAGGTTGATTTAAATCATTGCTAAATTTCACTTTTAAATTTCCTTTTCTAATTACAAATGTTTTAATTGAAATATTGTTTCCTATCTCGAATTTAAGATCTGAGGGCTGAAAAACAAAAAGTGATTGACCAGGATTCATTATAGAGGGGAATGGTGTAGGATTAATAAAATTTTGTGTTATTGAAGTATCCGGCAAAATAATTAAAGAGTCGAGTTTAACTGCTAATAATTCACGCTTAAAAACAAAATTTAAAAGCCCATTATTATCTGGCTTTATGAGAGTGTCTCCAAAAAAATTTTTAATATTTAAAACACTGTTAGCAATTGGCAAAACAAAATCATTATCCCAATTTGTAATAGATTGTTTTGTACAACTTAAAAAAAAAAACAAGAAAACAAAATACCTATTTTTCTTAAATAGAACATTAAACAAATATAAATAATATTAAGTTGATAAAATAAAAAAAAACATATAAAAAAATCATTTTTTTTAATAATTTTGTATACTAAATGAATTTTAATTTAAGATTTTTTATTTCTTGGATTACCTGTGCATTGGTAATGTTCTCATTGTTTTATGCTTGGCATGGGATCTTTTTAAATGATTTTAAACGCATTCAATTCCCCATAGAATTATTTGTGGGTTTTGCTGCTATAGCCTATTTGATAATCAGTTTTGGTGTTTATTTTGTTTTTGAGTCTTCATTAATTAAGCGATTTAGAAATTTAATAATTAAAGGCTTATTAGTAGGCATTCTATCGGGTTTAACAATATTTATAGTCGCTACTATTGTTCATATTTCACTTGCAAAAAACTTAAACTCACAGCATCTATTTATGAATTGCTCATGGCAAATTGCTGAGCAAACTATTGGTGCATTTGTTCTTGTTATATTTAAAGTGATAATTCGCGATAATAAGTTCCAAGACGCTTAATGGTTTAAAAGCCAATTAAAAAAGCAGTTAAAAAAATGAAAAATCTATTTTTATTTATTAAGTCTAAAGTTTTTTTTATACATTTTACACTTATTTTATTAATAATTTTTATTGTATTTTTTATTATTATTCAAAGTTTAAAGTCATATACCAAACATGGAGATTTCATTATGGTTCCTAATTTTACAAATCAAAATATTATAGATTTACCAAATTTTATTATAGATAAAGAAGTAACCTATAAAATCATCGATAGTACCTATAATCCAAAAGAAAAAAAAGGAATAGTATTAAGACAAGAACCTGAAGCAAATTCAAAAGTTAAATTTAATAGAACAATTTATTTGTATGTAAGTTCTATGTCAGCTCCAGATATTATAATGCCAAAACTTATTAATAAAAGTGTTCGACAGGCAAAGTTCATTATTGAAACTCATGGCTTAATTCTGGGAAAAATAGAAGAAAAACAATCAAATTGTGATGGATGTGTAATTTTTCAATCTATAAAAGATATTGAAATAAAAGCTGGCAATCCCGTTAAAAAAGGTGCTGTAATAAATTTAATAATAGGCAAAAAAGAGACGTATTATAATACATCAGCTGATTCTATTGCTGATTATGATGAATAAATTTATGCTAAAAAAAATTAATTATTTACTTTTTATTTTTTTTACAAGTCCATCCATACTAGCTCAAGAGTATTTAAGGCCGACAAATTGTAACCTTAACTATTTATATTCTGAACTATTGGCTCCATCCTCAATTGATTATCTGCAAAAAAATAAAAAAAATCAATTAGTTTCAATCAATCTTCCTTTTATAGATGATTTTTATTATGCTAATACAAATAACTATCCAAATCAATTGCTGTGGAATGATTCATCAACGTATGTAAATATAGGTTATCCGATAGCTCCTCCTAGCTTTGGTGTTGTTTCTTTTGACGGATTAAATAAATTCGGATATCCATATCTTCCTAGTTTGACTAACCTTAACCTTACTTTTCCTGCAGATACATTAGAATCTCAACCAATCAATCTATATCAAATTGCTAATCAAATTCTTCTTCCTTCCGATAGTATTGCCTTATCTTTTTATTATCAGGCTCGTGGAAATGGAGATCCACCTGAGTTAAACGATTCATTAATTTTAGATTTTTATCAACCTAATAAAAACAAATGGATTTCAAGAGTTTGGTTTTCTAAAGGAAATAGTAACTCCAACATCAATGATACTATCTTTAAAAGAGGATTTGTAGCAATTACAGATACTAATTTTTTAAAAAATGGATTTAAATTTAGATTTCGAAATTGGGCTACAGGAGCAGGTAATTTTGATCACTGGCACCTTGATTATATTTATTTAAATAAAAATAGAAGTTTAATTGCAGATACAACTTATAACGATATCACCTTTTCTCAAGTACCAAGTTCTTTTCTTAAAAATTATTCAGCCATGCCATTTGAACAATTTAAGCCATTCGAAATGGCAATTAAAAACTCTGTTCGTATCAGAAATAATGGTAATGCAACCTTAAATATGACCTATGAAAATAAACTATTTGATAAAAATGGAATATTAATTAACTCATATTCTGGTGGAGCTGATAATTTACCTCCATTTTATAGTAGTGGATATAGTAGTATAACTGTTCATGCAAATCCAATCTGTAATTATACTTTTAATCCTTTACAAGACAGTGCTGAATTTACTATTAAACATTTTATTTATCGTTCTTCAGGTGTTTCTTCCGATTTTATTGTATCAAACGATACAATAATTCAAAAACAATATTTTAGAAATTATTATGCGTTTGATGACGGAAGTGTTGAATCGGGATATTTTATTAATGGTCAAGGGGGAAAAATGGCCTTAAAAATAATAATTAACGTAACTGATACTTTAAGAGCATTGCGAATTTATTTTGATTATGATGGCGCATTAGCATTGGCACAAAGTTCTTATTTTTTTAGGCCCTGCGTCTGGTCCGATGGCCAATCAGGACCTGGTTTAATTATGCTTAGAGACTCTGCTTGCTTGCCAAAATATAATTCTAAAGGTTATAATCGTTTTTCAGAATACAAACTTACTACACCTTTGGTTTTAAATCCTGGAACATACTATATAGGAATTCAACAGCAAGTGGCAACTGGATTAACAATTGGCTATGATTTAAATAATAATTACAAAACAAATTTATATTATAATTCTGGTTCGGGATGGAATCAATCTCAGATTAAAGGTTCTCTGATGTTAAGACCTGTTTTTGGTAAATACATTCAGCCACCGGTTTTTATAAACGAAAATAAAAAAACAAACTTTATTTTTTTTCCGAATCCTTCAAAAGATAAAATTACTTTTCTATATAATTCTCCAAACATGTTTTCAGTTCAAATTTATAATGCCATAGGTCAATTGGTAATTAATACGAATGAAATAGAGTCAAGCACAAATGTAAAAAATTATCAGTTAAATACCTCCCATCTTCCTAATGGCATTTACTTTTTAATTTTAAATGAAAACAATAAATCATTACAACAACACAAATTAATTATTCAACACTAATATCCATGTCTAGTATAAGCGATGAAATTGATGAGCTTGCAAACGATGAAGAGCAATCACTCTTTGAGCACCATAATATTAAAGTAGAAAAGGGGCAAGTAAGTATGCGTATTGATAAATTTATTATGATACGTATAGCAAATACAACCAGAACTAAAATTCAAAACTCTTGCGATGCCGGCTTTGTTCTTTTAAATGGTAAACCAATTAAATCTAATTATAAAGTAAAACCATTAGACGAAATTTCTATTGTATTAACAGTTCCTCCTAGATCAGTTGAAATAATTCCTGAAAATATTCCCATAGAGATTAATTTCGAAGATGATTATATTGTTTTAGTAAATAAAAAACCTGGTATGGTTGTTCACCCAGCTTATGGAAACTATACCGGAACTTTAGTTAATGCCCTTGTATACCATTTTAAAAATCTGCCTAAAACAAAAACAAAACTTAATAATGATTTGTATTTAGAAAGACCAGGCTTAGTGCATCGAATTGATAAAAATACTTCAGGAATTATTATTATTGCCAAAACTGAGTTAGCTATGACGCGATTAGCAAAAGATTTTTTTGAGAGAAAAATGGATCGAAAATATGTTGCGATTTGTTGGGGAGATTTGAAAACAGACAGTGGAACTATTGTTGGTAATGTTGGTCGAGATTTAAAAGATCGAAAAAAAATGCATACTTTTCCTGAAGGAAGCGAATTTGGTAAACATGCAGTAACTCATTACAAAGTATTAGAACGCTTTGGATACATTACACTTGTTGAATGTAAATTAGAAACAGGACGAACGCATCAAATTCGCGTTCACTTTAAAAGTATAGGTCATCCTCTATTCAATGATAATGAATATGGTGGCGACAGTGTTTTAAAAGGAGTTAACTCTTCCAAATATAAACAATTTATACAAAACTGCTTTAATTTATTGCCGCGACAAGCACTTCACGCAAAAACACTTGGAATTACACATCCAATTAGCGGCAAAAAATTATTTTTTGATTCAGAAATTCCTCCTGATATGCAAGCGGTAATTGAAAAATGGAGGCGATACACAAAAGATAAAAATTTTACTAATTAAATATATGGAATATAGAAGATTAGGTAAATCTGGCCTACAAGTAAGCCTTCTTTCATTCGGAAGTTGGATTACATTTGGAAAACAGATTGACGATACAACCGCAGATGAATTGATGGGCATTGCCTATGACAATGGTATTAATTTTTTCGATAACGCAGAAATATACGCCCGTGGTAAATCAGAAACCGTAATGGGAAATATTTTAAAGAAAAAGAAATGGTTACGAAGCTCATATTGTTTAAGTAGCAAAGTTTTTTTTGGATATGAAGATGGAAAACCCAATCAAATTGGACTTTCTAGAAAACATATTATAGAAGGATGTGAAGCAGCGTTAAAAAGATTACAAGTTGATTACATAGATTTATTTTTTTGCCACAGACCTGATAAAAATACGCCAATTGAAGAAACTGTTTGGGCAATGAATACTTTAATACAACAAGGTAAAATTTTATATTGGGGCACAAGTGAATGGAGCAATGACGAAATAATGTCAGCATTCTTTTTTTCTGAAAGAAATAAATTAATAGGTCCAACAATGGAACAGCCACAATACAATATGTTTGAAAGAAGTAAAATTGAAAAAGATTACATATTGTTATTTAAAGAGTTTGGATTAGGAGCTACTATATGGAGTCCTCTTGCTAGTGGTTTACTAACTGGTAAATATAATACCAATACCCCAAAAGATAATAGATTTCACATAGAAGGCATGGATTGGCTAAAAGAAAAAACTTTGGGGGATTTAACTCGAATTGAAAAAGTTAAACAATTAGATTTACTTGCAAAAGATTTGGGTTGCTCATTACCCAAATTAAGTATTGCTTGGTGTGTAAAAAACTCGAATGTAAGCTCTGCAATATTAGGTGCGAGTAAAATTGAACAACTAAAAGAAACGATTACGTCTCTAGATGTTTTGCCACTATTAACAATTGAGGTATTGGAAAAAATTGAAAATATTATACAAAATAAACCAATCCAGGCTTTATTTTAATTTAAAATTGAATATTATAAAAAAACTGCAAAAATTAAATTTTGCAGTTTTTGATTTAATAAATACAAAAATTTTGTCGGGGTGGCCAGATTCGAACTGACGACCTCCTGCTCCCAAAGCAGGCGCGATACCGGGCTACGCTACACCCCGAGCGTATCTCAAAAAAAATGAGAATGCAAATATACAATTATTTTAACTAGTACAAAAAATTAAATTGTATTTTTGTGAAACTATGCAAGAACAAATTTTAATACTAGATTTCGGTTCGCAATTTACTCAACTTATTGCACGTCGTCTACGTGAATTAAATATTTACTGTGAAATACATCCTTATAACAAAATACCAGAAATTACAAACTCAATAAAAGGTATTATTTTATCTGGAAGTCCACATAGCGTGCGCGAAGATTCTCCTCCAAATATAGATTTTTCAAAAATAAAAAATAAATTACCAGTATTAGGAATTTGTTATGGAGCTCAACTCATCTCCCATTTTTATGGTGGGGAAGTCGGAAAATCAAACACGCGCGAATATGGTAGAGCTAATTTAAATTTTATTGATTCTAAAGATATTTTATTGAAAAATATTTCGATCAACTCGCAAGTTTGGATGAGTCATGGAGATACAATTTTAAAAATACCAATTGGTTATAAAATCACTGCAAGTACCCATGATGTTTTAATTGCAGCATATTCAATGGAAAAAGAAAAAATTTATGGTATTCAATTTCATCCAGAAGTTTATCATTCTACTGATGGAACTCAACTTTTGAAAAATTTTGTATTTAATGTCTGTAAATGTAATGGTAATTGGACACCTAGTTCATTTGTAGAAAAAAGTATCAAACAATTAAAAGAAATAATAGGAAAAGATAAAGTTATTTTGGGATTGAGTGGTGGAGTTGATAGCAGTGTTGCCGCATTATTGCTTAACAAAGCCATTGGTGAAAATTTATATTGTATATTTATTGATAATGGTTTATTAAGAAAAAATGAATTTGAAAATGTACTTAAATCTTATGAAAATATAGGGTTAAATGTAAAAGGTGTTCATGCCAAAGAAATATTTTACAAAGCATTAAATAAAATATCAGATCCAGAAAAAAAACGCAAATCAATTGGTAAAACATTTATAGATATTTTTGACCAAGAATCAAAACTTATAAATGACGTCAAATGGTTAGCTCAAGGAACAATTTATCCAGATGTAATTGAAAGTATGAGTGTTAATGGACCTTCGGCTACAATTAAATCACATCATAACGTTGGCGGTCTTCCTAATTACATGAAATTAAAAGTGGTTGAACCTCTTCGAAATCTATTTAAAGATGAAGTTAGAAGAGTTGGAAAATCGCTAGGACTTGATGAAAATATTTTAAATCGACATCCTTTTCCTGGACCTGGTTTGGCTATTCGGATATTAGGAGATATAACTCCAGAAAAAATTGAAATCATTCAACAAGTAGACGATATATTTATTCAAGGATTAAAAAGTAATAATCTTTATAATGAGGTTTGGCAAGCTGGTGCCATTTATTTACCAATTCAAAGTGTTGGAGTAATGGGTGATGAAAGAACTTATGAGAATGTAATTGCACTCAGAGCAGTTAGTAGTACAGATGGAATGACTGCAGACTGGTGTCATTTACCACATGAATTTCTTGCAAAAATAAGTAACGAAATAATTAATAAAGTAAAGGGTGTCAATCGAGTGGTATACGACATAAGCTCAAAACCACCAGCTACCATAGAATGGGAATAAACTATTTTTAATAAATATTAGATGAATTACATTAGACTTTTTTATATAGGGTTATTGATGTGCTTAGTTGTTTCGAATCTATTTTCGCAAATAAAATCAAATAATATTCAAACAATTGCCGAAAAAAAATATTATATCCATAAAATCGAAAAAAAACAAACATTATACTCAATTTCAAAATTATACAATGTTGATTTAGAATCTATTTATAAATTAAACCCAGAATTAAAATCAGTAGTTAAAGTTGATCAAGAAATTAAAATACCAATATTAGATCAAAAAATTAATAATTTAAAATTTGAAAAAACAAATTTATCCAATGAATTTATAGATACTCTAAAATTCACTACCTATAAAACTATTAAAGGTGAGACGCTATTCTCAATAGCTAAAAAATTTAATGTAAACGTGGAGAAAATTTATGAATTAAATCCTTTTTTAAAAAATGGTTTAAAAGAATCACAAATATTAATACTAGGAGAAAAAATAAACAATAAAAATAAGCCGCCCGATCATTTTAATATAAAAAACTTAGTATTATCAAATAAAAGTAAAAATAAAATTATAGACAGTGTTGTAATTAATAAAGTATTTAAACCTAAAAAAACAAATTATAAAATAGCACTTTTATTGCCTTTTAAATTAGATGAGACATTAAACATAGATATTGAAAATCTTGCTAAGTCGAAAAGTAAATTTCCTTTAAACTCAGAATTAGCAATAGATTTTTATTTTGGCTTTAAAAAAGCAATAAATTATCTAGTTACTGATGAATTTAAAATAAATATAGAATTATTCGATATTTCTAATGATGATTCTTTAAAACTAAAAGAAATAGATAAATATCAGCGTTTAAAAGAAATAGATTTTATTTTTGGTCCATTATTTTCTGATGAATTCAAATTTATTTCAAAAAAAGCAAAAGAATATCAAATTCCAATTATTTCACCAACTACTCAACAAAATAAAATACTTCACGATAATATTTATACATCCAAAACAAACCCTTCTCAATTTTCATTAGTTGAAAGTTTAGCCGATTACTGTATAGATTCATTGGCAAATATAAATACAAATATTATATTAACAACAATTTCAGATAGAGATAAAAAAGAAACAGATTTTGTATCAGCTTTTAAAATTCGTTATAATGGGAAACAAAAATCACTTGGAAAAATAAAAGACAGTCTTCATATTGTTAAAGGTATTACTGGTATCAAAAACTCATACCTATCAAACAAAAAAAATATTATTATTTTTTTTAGTAATAACAAGATATTGGTTTCTGATTTCATTAACCAGATTACTTTATTCAATAAAAATTATAATATTGTTCTATGTGGTTTACAAAGTATAACACTTTATGATAACTTAGATCAAGATTATTTAAATCAGACAAGTTATACCTTCCCTTATCAATTCGATTTATCGTACATAAAAAATGATAATGAAATTATTGATAATTATTTCAATGAACAAGGGACATTTCCGAGTGAAAATTATTTTATTGGCTTTGATATTGCCTCCTATTACTTAAAGCATTTACGTGATAATGGCCCAGAATTTGTTCATCGTCTAGATGAGCTCCCATCAGAATCAAATTATATTCGTTTTAATTTTTTTCGTCCAGATAATACAACTGGCTTTGATAACAGAGGTACTTATATTTTTAAATATAATAATTATGAATTAATAAAAACTGGTTGGAAATGAATAAAATTATGATTTCAGATTGGCTAAAAAAATTACAAGATTCTATTTGTAATGATTTAGAAATAGCTGATGATGGTTCTAAATTTGAAGAAGAAATATGGGAGAGAAAAGAAGGTGGTGGTGGAAGATCACGTATAATCAAAGATGGTAATTTAATAGAAAAAGGCTGTGTTTTATTTAGTGCTATTGATGGATTAGCCCCTGAATTTTTATTTAAAGAAAAAGAACATAGTAACAATATAAACTCTAAATATTTTTTTGCAACGGGCTTATCAATCGTCATTCATCCAAAAAATCCGATGACACCAATAATTCATATGAATATTCGTTATTTTGAGATGGATGGAGGTGTCAGATGGCTGGGTGGTGGAATTGATTTAACACCTCATTACATTATTAAAGAAGATGCTGCTTTTTTTCATCAAGCTTTAAAAAATATATGTGATAAACATCATCCTAAATATTATAATCAGTTTAAAAAATGGGCTGATGATTACTTTTTTATACCTCACAGAAATGAAACCCGAGGAATTGGTGGTGTTTTTTTTGATCGATTAAATGAAAATGAAGAAATGAGTTTTAATCAAAATTTAGCTTTTTGGAAAGAATTAGGCGAAACGTTTTCTCCGACATACCTTGCTTTGATTCAAAAAACAAAAAATAAAACTTTTACTGAATTAAACAAACAATGGCAATTACTCAGAAGAGGACGCTACGTAGAATTTAACCTAATTTACGACAAAGGTACAAAATTTGGATTAGAAACAAACGGCCGTGTTGAATCTATTTTAATGAGTTTACCAAAATTAGCCAGTTGGGAATATAATTTTAAAACAAAACCAAATTCAGATGAAGCTCAAACGATATCTCTTTTGAAAAAAGAAATTAATTGGGTTTAAATATAAAAATAATTAATAGCAAAATTATTACTGGTAAAGAACTTAACAAAATACCAAAATAACCTTTTGGATATTTTTCTTGTTCACTAAAATACTTAGTATTTATAAAAACATTAACACTTCCTAAAATAAAACCTATAATTGCTAGCAAAATACTATAAAACAAATAATGAATTTCTTTTAAGCCAATAAATGCAGATAACGCAGCTATAAATCCAAAAAATATAGAGGCATATCCAATGAATACATAAATTAAATTAGTCTTCATTTTCAGCAAAATAAATCAATATCCTTCTACGTAATTTACTAGAATATGTTTGGCATTGCCAATCTGTATGATTTGCCGAAGAATTGATACATCTACCAAATTGTTTCATTCGGTATTTCATTTCTTCACTTAATAAATTAAACAATTCCATTGCTTCATCAAAATCTGATGCATTATCTTTTATTCTGGCGAAATGATCTTCTAAGCTCTCATCAATTACCACTTGTGGCTTTTTACCTTTTCTGGTAGCCATTAAAAACTTTTCTCTAACTATAAATGCAGTTGCACTTGAATTTAAAAACCTTTCTTTTATTTCAGAAGGTAAATCATAATCATTTACCAATTCATAATCCCACTCATCTTTATAACGCTGCTCCAAATACATGTGGGGAGAAGTAAACACATGATTCCAATCGATAGGATATTGCCACAAATTAAATCGCCGTGAATTATTACCTAAATCAACTATATTAAAAGTTTTTTTATTTGGTAACACTCTACTTCCACGACCAATCATTTGATGATAAAGAGTTAAAGATTTTGTAGCTCTATTTAAAAAAATAACTTCTACTTCAGGCTCATCAAAACCGGTTGTTAAAATACTCACCGAAGTCAAAATGCCATCTTTTGTTTTTCTAAACCATTCAAGGGTTTCAACACGATCTTTATCACTAAAAGTACTATCTAAATGTCTTACAGGATATCCTTTAGATTTAAATACTTCGTAAACAGCACGACTAGTTAAAATTCCTGCATTAAATATAAGTGTTTTTTTACCTTTTCCTAATTCTTCATATGCATCAATTAACTTACTTTGCATTATGGCTTGAGAATACAGCTGCTCATGCGAACCAACAGTAAATTCACCATTATTTCCTACACGCAACGAACTTAAATTTACATCATAAGAAAAAGTTTGTCCTTCACACAAATATCCTTGAGTAATTAAATTGGAAATGCTTTCGCCAACTATTAAACTATGATACGTTTGGTATAAAGGCAATTTTTTGTTACTACTTAAAGGGGTAGCAGTTACACCTAATATGTTTATATCATTAAAATAATGAAATATTTTTCGAAATGAATTATTATGAGCTTCGTCAACAATTACTAAACCAATATCTTCAATAAACTGGTCGTTATCTTGTAATCTATTATTTAAAGTTTCA
>SXGQ01301240.1_pt1 | contig 22961 bp, 35 predicted proteins | sample 3178371 | NCBI WGS metagenome assembly SXGQ01 (sample SAMN11356859, study PRJNA531348) | freshwater metagenome | isolation source: freshwater sample F1-20 | place: China: Fuxian Lake, Yuxi | collected 2017-12-25 | reverse complement strand
GTGACCAGAACAGCCCCAAAAATGACCCACAGCAGGTGGTCACCCAGAACAGGTCAGACTGGACAGCCTCGGCCCAGATCCAGTCCTGTAGCCCCATCCCCTGCACCATCCAGACCAGCAGTCCCTGCACCAGGTACACTGGCTGTAAACTGGTCCATGTAATGCGGTCCCTCGGTTCTGTGACACATGGAACCATGTGACAGGTCTGTGTGTTGCGAACATCACAGTGGACTGATGGTGACCTCGACACAAGCAACAGGCTGTGGTCTGGGATCTATCGACAGGTTAATCTGTCTCACTACCCCACAATCATCACCAGACAGAATGTCCCACCTGACTAACCAGTCCAGTATGGGTTTCAGTAAATTGTCGATGTCCCTAGACCTGTTCCATCCATGACCAGTGCGAACAATCACATCCACAGACACTGGTTTTTTGATGCTGGGTCTGGGGATTCTGGACTGTAGTGCAGCCAGATCACAGCAGGATAACCATTCACGGTATTTCGCGGATTTCACCATTCTCCCGTTAGAAACTCTCCAGATTGTGTTCACACTTGGTGGTACTGGTAGGGTTAGCTGAATGATTCCCATGTGGTTTTCCTCATGGTTATTTCGGGCACAGACGATAATCAGTGTACCTACTGGGAGTTAGCTAATGCGATTGATCATGTGGTCTGTGGTGGTCATCCTGTGCTGTTTGTGCTGTGGATGTGCGGGCACTGTGTCCATGGGTGTGACAGTGTCCCATGGCCCAGTGCAGGGTGGGGTTTACTGGACTCGGTGAAAATTATTTTGGAAAACCTATTGACAGTTTCTGCGCCTGAGCGCAATATACCTGTGTCAGACAACTGAGTCAGACGCAGACGCAAACAGGAGTGACAGTGATGACCACAGCAACAGCAAACAAGTTAGTCTCTAAGCTGCAAAAATTTGTTGATGGTCTTGATATTAATCAACCATCAATCGAGATAGACACAGGCATAAGGAATAAAGGTGTTGTCTGGCTTAAATTTAAGGCAATCGGAATCGAACGCATTCGTCAAATAGCGGTTGGACTTGATAGCCAGTCAATCAAGGTGATCAAACAGTCGATATGTGAATTTGTTTCTAAACTGGATTGATCTGGGGACTGTCCCCACCACCCCACCTGAATCAGGGTGGGGGACTGGGGCTGGTCACAGGAGTGGACAGCACATCAGGGTTTTACAGGGAGTTTTTACAGTGAAGACCAAAACATACCACATCAGCAACTTTGGATCTTTTGCCCCCGCCGGTGTCGAATGCGTGGATGGTTATGTCACCATCCATGAATCCACCAGGTACTCAACAGCAACTGTCCAACAGCTGCACGAATGGTCCACAAGCAGGTTACCTGCTGTCAGGGATGCTGCATTGACAGAACTTGCAAACAGGTCTGTCCAACAATGGCGCAACAGCAACTAATCACACCCAACATCACACAGACAGGAGTCAGGACCATGATGATTATTGACAGGGACAGCCTGGTTGAATTTGTGGCACAGAAGACCGACGATTCTAAGAACAGTTTCTTTGTTGATCTGATTGTGACAGGGATTCTGCATGATGACCACCCGCAGTATGAAACAGACTGGTCTGAATTTCTTGGGAATCTAGACCTGACATATTACATCGATGCAGCAAAACAGACATACCACATTGCTGTGATGGATGACGCGACTGGTAACTGGGATGTTCAGCAGACCTTTGAAGCTATCGATGATGCAGATGCTACCAAACATGCAGAGGAAAACTTCGCACATCTGGACTGGTATGTGCTGGACTATCAAAAGAACAACATTCACAGTGGTGAACGGGTTAGCCCTGTTGGCTTCTACAGCAGAAAGTATGGGAACTCATGAAAATCACAACAATACAAAACACCTATAACACACCCAACACACCAAAACTGCAGATCAATGGGGTGGATGTTAGAAGAACAGTAGTCATGAAATGTGTGGTGGACATTATTTACCAGACTGTTGATGGTAGGGTCTGGGTGGATGCTGATGTGGGGTACATCAATGGTGGGGTATTCCCAGCTGGTGTAGCTGATCTGACTGCACCAGATTCAGACCTGATTCATGCCTGTGGTCGATGTGAATGCACGCAGTGCAAGAAAGGTAGCCATGAAAGCTAAACTGTTTTTTGTGGTTGCTGGGGTTTACTACCACACCAGGGCACAGGCTGAAACTGTGGCTGAAAAGTTGGGGCTGTCCGTGGTAACCGCTGCAGAATGCCCCTTCTGTGGTGAACTTAACATGGACTGGGACTCAGATGAACTTTGTCACCTTCGCCAGTACCATAGCCAGTGCTGGAAGGAATGCACCATCCATGGGTCACACATCATGGTGGATGTGTCTGGTGTTAGCAGTAGGACAGAACCTTCAGTAGTGGGGCTGTCCTATAAACCAACAGCCAGAACCACTGAATGGAAGTATGTCAGGAAGGATTATTTCCCACTGAATGTCTTCCATGATCTGCTGTCCACTGGACAGATAGAGTGTCAAAACTATTACTGCCGGATAGATGCTAATTTCTACAGGTGGTAACCGCAAACATGGGGAATGCTGCAGTGTACGGTTGGTTCCTTTGTAATTTCCTACAGTAGCTGCAGTTATTCCCCATGGAAACAGGGTGGGTTAGTACGCGTAAGATCACGGGTGAGCATCGAATTCTTTGTAAATTACCCCGAAGCTGACGTGATCCCTAACGGAAACCCCACCCAGTGTCCTGGTCTGGTCCACACCGGCTGATCCCTATTCTTTGGGAGTTCTGACAGCTGGGGCACTGTGGACCAGACCATCAAGTCTGGGATGGTGGGTGGGTGGTGTGTTGCCACAATTATTCGGTTGCCTTGAACTGCATGAAACACCCACCATCCCAGTTATCAGGAGTTTTTTTATGGCATTGAAGATTACAAAAAAGAAAATGACCAGCACAGAAGTCTGTGTCATTTTGGGCCGTTCACTCAGAACTGTCCAGCATCTGTGCAAGACAGGGAAACTGAAGGCCAAGAAAGTTGGCCCGTTGGGTAGGCAATCATGGGAAATATGGATGGATGGTGACAGCTATGGAAGCAGAAAAGTGGGCAACAGTACAGATGGAAGGGCCAGGGGTTGTCCATCTGGGAAAAAAGCACAGACTGTTAAGGGTAGTCTTCAAGGGAAAAACAGGGCGGGCAGAACTGGTCGATGATAATGGTAATACCACATGGACAGATTGTTGTCGGTCTGATGGTGACGACAGATGGTGTATTAGAACCCTGTCCATGTGTGCTGGTCCCAGACCAGCCAGAAAATCATGGAACATTGACGACTACACCAGAATCAGTGTCAGGATTCCATACAGCATAGTTCAACGGGCTGTAATGTTGGCTGAATCCCGTGGACTTTCACGGGATGAACTAATCACACAATTGATCGAGGATCAGGAAGAGGGTGGGATGTGCGTGGATTAAGCTTAACCAGAAGGGTGGGTGAACACGTTCTTTTTATGATCGATGGACAGGATGGTCAGCAGGTGGTTGCAGCGGTGATCACACTGGTGGAACACGATGGAAGCAGGGTTAGATTGCAGATCCAAGCAGACCCAGCGATCAAGATCAGAAGAGCAGAAGGACCTTTAACCATAGGGGATTAGCACACATGACGGTTTATAGCACTAGTTCTAGCGCACAGCAGTTTTTTGATGATGGGTACAATATGTTACCCATTGCGTTGGACGGAAAAAAACGACCAGCAGGGTTAGCACTTCCGAATGGTTCATGGGGACCATTGCAGGACACTAGGATCACGGCAGAGGATGTGACCAGATGGTATGGTGGACAGTCCCCATACGGTATAGCTGTGATCTGTGGTCACATTTCAGATAACCTACTAGTTCTGGACTGCGAAACTAAACAGGTCTGGGATGACATCCACAGGGATCTGTCCTGTGACCCTGAACTATCTGAACTGGTGCAGCAGTGTACCCTGTCACAGACTCCCAGTGGTGGGTATCACCTGTGGATGCATCTGGACCATCCCTGTCCACCGGGAAGGAAACTAGCACAGGAAAAAACGGCTCATGTGCTAGTGGAAACCCGTGGACAGGGGCACTATATCTGTGCCCCCGGTTCTCCCAGTGCAGTTCATGCCCTGAACCTTCCGTATGAATTTGAACGATACCATGACAGGGAAAACCGCTGTTATTGGACAGCAGATCAGGTGGACAGGATTCTGGGAATAGCTGCATCCTATAACCAGTACACCCCACCTGAGAAACTTGCACCCACACCAGCCCCTGCACCAACAGGGGACCATGGGACTGCACCAGGTAGCCTGTTCAATGCCCATGCATCATGGACAGACATACTGGAACCCCATGGGTGGAAAGTGGTGGGACACCGTGGGGACAGTCTGCTGTGGTGCAGACCGGGAAAGAGTAATGGAATCAGTGCTACCACTGGACATTGCAGCACACCTGGTAGTGGGTCCCTGTTGTATGTGTTCAGCACTTCTGCTGCACCATTCGAGGGTGACACAGCATATTCAAAGTTCGCTGCATGTGCCCTGCTGAACCATGGTGGGGATTTCAAAAGCTGTGCATCTGATCTGTCTGCTAAGGGATATAAAGAGGATCAGGGACAGCCATTTCACATCATTTTACCATCTGTCACAGTGACAGCCCCAGATGGGTCCACCAAAGTCAGGCGGTATAAGTACAGTTCAGAACTGATGTCCATAGACCCAGACATCCAGTGGTTTGTCCATGGTCTGATTAAACGTGGTGCATCCACATTACTGACGGCACATCCCAAGGTAGGGAAAACCACATGGCTTTCCCACATGTTGCAATGTCTTGGAACTGGGTCCACATTCTGTGGTCTGGCTACCAAACCGATCAGGGTGATGGTGGTGTCAGAAGAGGATGAATCCACACTGGCTGACAGGTGCAAAGAACTGGGTATTGGTGACCATGTGTCATGGTATTGCAGACCTTTTGTCACCAGACCTAATCCGCTTCAGTGGAAACAGTTTCTCGGCTATGTCAGACAGGACTGTCTGGACACTGGGTCCCAGATGGTCATCATCGACACAATTGCGAAGTGTCTACCTGTAAGGGATGAAAACAGTGCATCGGAAATAGAATCAGCACTGACACCCCTGTGGGAACTGACACAGCAGGACATTGCATTGCTGGGAGTCCATCACAGTAGGAAATCCCCTGGTCAGGATGGAACTGCAGCCCGTGGTTCTGGTGCATTGACAGGGCATTTTGAAATTCTGTTAGATATGCTCCGTGGTCCAGAGGAACAGCCCACCCACAGAATCATTAAAGGAAACAGCAGGTACAAACAGACACCATCAGAACTGTTGGTGGAACTGACTGCTGATGGATACCAGTGTCTTGGAAGTCCATCAGACCATGCAGGACAGATGTTTCAGGTCAAAATTTTGAATTATGTGCAGGCTAATCCAGCAATGGATTGCCGCACGATTGCAGGGGCTGTGGACCTTCCCAGACCTCTGGCACAGGGCCATCTGGACAGGATGGTGACAGCAGGTGTTCTGACTGTCAGTGGATCGGGAACCCGTGGTGATCATCACCGATATTACATAGGACGATAATAGCACATGGAATTTACAGTACAGGCTGAGTTTGAATCGGTTAGTGTGGGGACATACCAGGCTAAACTGAAAGCCATTGATGAATTACCACCCACAACATCACACCCAGAATGGGGTAGTAGTTTACTGTGGAAGTTCGAGATAGTTTCAGAGTGCCAATATAAGGGTAAAGAGGTGGTAGCCTTTACACCATCGATAGCCAAGGAAAACAACAATCTTGGGAAACTGCTACGGCAGATGATGGGGCGGAAACTAATGCCACAGGAAAAAGTAAATGTCAGTCCACTGATGGAACAGACATTTAACGTGGTGGTGGATCTGAATGGACAGGGCACCAAAACTCGCGTGGTTAGTGCCCACCCAGTACAGGGTGGAACTGTGGCTGCACCAGCTACCCCACAGGCACCCAAAATTGCTGCACTGGCTGCAGCAATTGCCCCACCTGCACCAGTGGCACCAAAACCGCCAAAACCAGCCACAGACCCAGCTGTGAAAAAGCCTGTGACCTGTCAGAGAGACTACGGGACACCTGGGCTGTGGTGTTTTGTTTCTGTCGATGGTGACCCTAGTTTTGAAGCCACGGTGGGAAGTATCAGACAGAAGATAGTCGCTGGGTCGATTGACAGTAGTAAGTTGCAGGCATACATTCCCGACACAGGGGAATGGATTCCCTGGGCACTGGTGGACGTGCCCTTCTGATCATGCTTATGGTCAGTACTGTCATGGATGACACCTACTGGTGGGGCTGTGGCCACAGCAGCCCCACCTAATTTCCACAATTTCCCCCTGATCTGGTGGTGTGTTACCACTAGATAAATGCGCTGAGAACAACAGGGGGAAATTGTGGCTCACTTTTCTTACTACAGGGGATGGTCCACATGAATGGTATTAGTGTTGATCCTTATGCAGTGCAGGAAGCTGTTGATGTCCTGAATAAGGATCAGAAAATTAGCAGGCTACAGAAGGCCCAGACCATGGTGGGAGTGGCTGTTGATGAATACGTTTCATCAAAAACATTCCACCTGCTGGTGGTGCAGCGTCATTTCAACATGCTGAATGGTGACAAGTTAACCTGTCAGACCAGCCCCCCCAAAACTGCAAAATGCTGGGTGTGCAGGGAATGTATGTGTGTTGCTGCACAGGTTGCAGATAGAGATAGGATTGCGTTTTTGGATGCAGTCGAGGAACTAGCCACAGTCCGTTCCACTATCGACTACCAGTTGGAAGTGATTAAATCCACTCCCAGCCTGATCCACTGCCCTGTGGACACAGCAACTGAACAGGGAAAGTATGAAGAAAAGAGGCCCAGCTATGAAGACTGAAATCTGGCTGGATTTTGGTAAAGATGATAACCATGACTGGGAACTGGTGGACTTCCGCAGAATTACCAGAATCACCCATCACCAACATTATGGGTGGTCTGTGGCTGTGGCTTGCACACCTGCACCAGATGGGTCTGGGGCTGTGCGATTCTGTAATGTGAATCAACAGATAGACCAGATTATGGAATACAGGAACAGACAGTGGATAGGGGTGAGAAAGTGACAGAAGGAATCAGTGCAGCAGAACCCACAGCCATTACTGTGTGGTCCAGTAAGAATGTGGCCGATTACATCGGCATAGGTGTCCAGACAGTCAATGAATGGTTAAGCAGGGGACTGTTGCCTACACCAGCGAAACTGAGAGGCAGAAGACGCTGGAATGGTCACCTGATCAAAAGGTGGATTCCACAGGAATGGTTGCATCTGTCTGCTGTCCATATTCGTGCAAGGCTAGAAGCTACGCTTGCAGAAAAGGCTGTGTTGCAGCGTAAACGGAAAAAGACTAGGACCTACTTGCAACGTATTGTTCAGGACTTTGAAAAGAAAATGAACCAGTTTCACCTGAAAATGAATCAGCTGGAACGGCAGATAGAAGACATGAAAGGTGGTCTGTGATGCATGATGATGGTGAATGGGAACAGGATGACCACAGCACACTGTCTGTTGTGATGCTGTGGGGGCTGTTCCTTGCATCTGTGGCTTCTGTTCTAGGGTTTACAATCTACTGGACCTACTGGATGGTCCTATACGTCACAGGGGAAAATAAATGAATGATCCTATTAACCCTGACCACTACAGGGACAGGGATGGTAGCCAGATCGATTGCAGTGCAGCCCAGAAAGCTGGTCTGGGTCTGGGTGGTTACAGGGCATACCTGGCTGGATGTGCAGCTAAATACCTGTGGAGACATGACAAAAAAAACGGGGTGGAAGACCTGAGAAAATGCATACAGGTTTTACACATGTTGACTGGGACTTATTTTGAAGAAACATCAGGAGTCAAACAAAATGACCAGCAGTGAAGTGATCAAAAGCCTGTCTGAATCTGTGGCCATACTGGAAAGACTCATGGCCTATTCCGCACCCGCAGATAGTACCATGACACATCTTTTTCCACCATCACATTCCATGATGACCAGTTCCGCAGATGTCCCCATGTCAGGTGACAGTCCTGACACAGTGTCATCAGATTAGTGGGGTCTAGTTCTCTGTCAGGCTGGATGTGGTAGGGAACAATGTGGTGGACTTCTAGCTGGTCCCTCTGTCCACATCCTTGACAGGCTTTCTGTTTTTTGAGATGTGCAGCCCTGACACCCGCCCACAGTGGGGATCGTGGTTTAGTTCCCATCACAGGGGCTGTCGATTCAGCCCCTGTGACAGTTCCCAGCCAGTGCAGTAATTTCTGAATCATTGAATCCCCAGCATGTGCTGTCGGATTAGTTCAGCGCAGTATTCAGCCAGTGTTCGCCATGTGGAACCGTCATTGTGGTCTGGGTTTTCCAGAACCACATCACAGCATTCTTCCGCCAGTACCCGCAGTGGTTTTGGATCTGGAATTCCTGAACCATAGGGAACCCTAGTGGCTTGCAGGCTGTGGGACTTAATCAGTCCCATAGCCTGAACCGCCAGTACGCTGGACAGTGCGATCTGTGACCAGCCTTCCTGACCTCTAGACAGCCTTCTAACCCGTTCTAAATCTGTTGTCTGCATCACATCCCCCTACAGTGTCCAGTCAATTTGTTTGACTGGGAATCCATCCACAGAAGAAAAAATCCAGCAGTCCCCACTGGACAGCATGTACTGGATTCTGTTTGCATCTGCCCAAAATCCTTCTGGGCCAGGTGAACCCGGTCCCACTGGTCCTGTGTGTGATGACCCACCCCAGCTGTTATCTATCCGTCCGTATTCCCTGTTGTTCATGACTGTGTAGCCACACAGACACATGCAGTGGTTCCATGTGCCAGATGGGTCTGCTATCCCATCCCTATTTCTGGACATAGTGAATCCCTGATCTGAACAGACAGCGATTCCATAGCCATTAGCTAACGCGATTTTAGCCTGTTTCCAATCTTTAACCGTGGTCACCTGTCGGACTGGATGCAGACGTGCAACTGTTTCCAGACTTTCAGGGACACCCTCTTTCCCCATGGTTCTGCATGTGATTTCAGAATAGGTGGACAGGTCCAGATCCCCATACTGTGCCCGTGCCACTACACCCCAGTCCCGCACAAAAGTAGCTGCCCATGCACCGATGGAACCATCATTTCGCAGTCTACCCTTGCCTACTTCTACCCTAGAACCACCGTATATCACCTCTGTTGCAAGTGGCTGGAACTGTTCAGGCTGTCCAGCCACTATTTCCGCACACATGGTGTATTCAATTGCCCTGACTGTCCCGAAGGCAACACAGGACCCTACCTTCCCCTGATTCCTAGGTGGTAGCAGTGCCCCTGTGGCTTTTCTGGCCAGATCCCACAGATAGACCTGTGCTGGGAGATCTTCCACTGGAACCTGTCCCAGATCAGTCTGTGACAGGTCACCATAGGGCAGTGCTTGTGTAATTGCAGCAACAGCGTCATCGTCCCTAATCCAGCCCCGTTCGTATTCAGGTGGTGTCATCGCAGTGATTCCAGTGCTGTGATTATGTTCTGGATTAGTGCAGCACAGTCTGACCTGTGCTGTGGTGTGACAGGGACATCAGTGGTTCCCAGCACTCTGGTCCATTCAGTGCCGATCCTCTGTCTCAGTGGCAACAGGTCACCATCCTGCAAGCCAGAAGCTTTCCGCTGGGCCAGTAGGGTCTGGTACAGTTTTTCCGTGGTGGTCAGTGTAGTGTCCCTGACCACAGGAACACACCGGCGGTAACAGTCGATGTACTGCAGCAGTTTCTGTGATTTTGCTGGATCCTGTAGACCACCGTAGATCCCAGCCAGTGACTGTGTCAGTTCATTGTCTGGTGGTGGTGGTACTGGGGACTGATCCCCTACCACTATGGTGGTGATGACAGGGTCTGTGGGTATGTCCCCTACAGATGAATAGCACAGCAGTCTGTACCTACCCGCTGTTCCTGACACCACCACCGTGGACTTTGGGTTTACCAGCAGACCAGGTGGGAATACCTGTAGACCTGCATCCAGTGGGACATACTTGACAGACTTTCCTTCTGTCACAGCAGTGACAGGGATGAACCCAGACACAGGTCCCTTGATTTCTGGTGGAACTGTCAATTGGCCACATAACAGAATCAGTGGAAGAATCATTTTGTTTCTCTCTGCAGAATGTACTGCTGTCCCCTGCAAGCTATGGTATCCATCTGTTTGATAATTGTGGCTGTGTTTTCAGCCAGTTTTTCCTGTTCGCTGTTGAGTTTTTCTAAATGTCCATCCAGCTTGTCGAGAAATTTACAGTGCTGGTCCCTTACTGGGATCAGTATGTGCTGGGCCATCCACCAGAATGCTGCACCCACACCAAACAGGATAACACCCATCAGATAGGTATTCGGACCCAGTTCCCTTGCTACTTCATTCATTGTGTACCCTCCAGATCCATCCAGACTACGCTTTTGTGTAGATAGGAAACTATGTGTTTTAGCCGATATTTTGACAATGGATGCATGGTGTGGGTCAGTGCCCTGTACCCTCCCAGATAGGTGTCTGGTCCACCCACTATCTGGTGGGAATCCTGTGTCAGGATCAGACGTTTCCACTTCTTGGTTTTCTGTGCCCAGTCTAAGAATTCTATCACCATTCTGTCTGGCCAGTGGTGCAGGACATCCTTACATAGTGCCCAGTCCCCAGCAGGTAGGTTTTCCCGGTCCCTGAAAAAGTCCATGTGCATCCAGATCTTTCTGGGATACAGTTCCTGTAGTTTTGTTATGTTGCTTTTGGTGCAGTCAACACCCACATATGCCACATTTTCCAGTGCCATACCTACTGATCCATCACCACAGCCTAGGTCCACCACAGACCGTGGTCTGTTGCCTTCTGATGACCATGAAATCAAGGTGTTGATCAGATCCACATAGGGTTTCGCTTCAGTGGACACATTGGAACCAGGCCCACTGTTACCACCCCAGATTTTCTTGTTATAGATCAATTCAAAAGTCTTTTCAGAATCTTTTATGTCAGACAGCAGTTCGGCAAACATACCGAAAACTTCCTGCTCCCGTGGTAGGTTCCATTTTGGTGCAGAGTAGGACTGTTTTCCTTCTGGGATGTGTTCATGCCTGTACAGTTTCCCCTGACAGCGATGAACTACCAGTGGCTTATCACGTTCAATCCCGCACACAAAAGCCGTGGATATCCATGGTGCTGGTCCTATGTTATGCCACAGGGACCGGTCATTCTGTGCAGCCAAAACCACTCTGTAGGTGTCCTGATCACCAAACATGTGCCGATAATAGAAGTCTGAATGTTGATTCATCCAGTGGGTAATCAGCAGGGTTTTCCACAATTTCTTCCTGTGGATTGCAAGCTGTCCACCCTGAATACCTGGTACACCTCTGTCCCCACTGGGCCAGACGTTTGTCCATTTCACATTGTTGTACATGCTTTCAAAATCAGACCAGAACACGAATGGTGCATTGTGTAGCTGGTTTAGCAGTGGTTCAGGATCCCTAACAAAATACGCGTCTGCATCGATGTACAGAACACGTTCAAAACCACAGTGAACCAGTGCATACAGTTTCTGTTCCCAGCCCCTTAGAATCCTGCTGGGGTTATACAGGGATGAATGTACTAGGCTGTTGATGACCTCAACACCGGGAATCTGTTTCAGCAATGCCAGTGGCAATGGCTCTTGATCTGGTCCCCTGTGCCACACCTGAATGGGTAGTGTGGATCCAGTTTTTCTTAGCATCTTGCAGGCAATGACAATACCTTCGGAAAACTTTCCACCACCCACAATGACCACACCATCACCAAAACATTGTTCAGGTGGTGGTAGTGCCTGTTCTTTCAGTGCTATTAGGCTTTCCAGTGCGTTGTAGTGCATCTGGACAGCATCCGCCCCACCAGGTTCAGCGATGTGTGGGTAATTTGTTTCTGGTCCCTGTATGGGGTCTTCTAGATTCCCGTAAATCATTCTGCTGGTCATTCATCACCCACTTCAAAATTCACACAGGATGTGCAGATGTGCCACTTGTTTGTGTTCCCTCTGGTCACACACTCCCCATGGATACTGCACTGGTGTCTGGGTCCACAGCCACAGGATGGTTTTTCCTCAATTAGCATACCCAGATGAATGCATGGCTTTTTCAGCCTCATTTTCACCTGTGCTACCCTGACAGCCAACATTCTGGATGCATGCTGTTCTGATGGTGTTTTTAGCCATTCCTGAACCTGTTCCCTGTGCTGGATCCATTCTGTGACTCTGGTCATCCAGTCATCTGGGAGTTTACCCCATGCAGACAGTTTCCTGTCATCATTCAGATACAGGATCACTCCCACACCTGCACAGTTTTCCACAATTTCTTCTGGGGTCATGCTGGGCATCCACATGGTTGGGGACCACTGTTTTGATTGTGTGTGGTCCCTGGTGCAAGTCCATCACTACTACAGGTGCATGTTCCAGACCCTACCACAGTACCATACTGGTCTGTACATCCTGTCAATGGCACCCATTCCACTAGGAATGCATCCCACCAGAAACTGCACTGTGTGCAGCTGCATCTGTTAATGTTCCCACCTAGTACACAGTTTATCTGGTATTCTTCGTCTTCATATTCTCCCATCCGTGGTGGTGATGGACAGCCACAGCAGGGTTCAGATGACCCACTACCACCACCACATCCATCGATTATGGACCACTGGTAGGACATAGTGGCTTCGACATAAATCCACCGCCACAGGCATGATGAACACCCACAGCCTGTGCAACAGTTGCATGGTCCTATGCTGTATGTGGTCATGATTACCCAGCTAATGTGATGGTGGTTTTGGTTACGACAATACTACCATTCACACACTGCACATCTGTTACCACCTCTATGGTATTGCCTGATCCACCACCAGAGGTGGAACCTGCACCAGATTGACTACCAGCTACAGATCCAGACAGCCCTGAACCAGACACCACAGAACCACTAGCCACAGATCCTGAAACACCAGAACCAGACAGCACAGACCCACTGGCTATTGATCCAGAAACACCTGAGCCACTGGCTATTGACCCAGAATCCACCACAGAACCGCTGGTGATGATGGACCCACTGGCTACCGATCCTGACAGCACAGACCCACTGACAGCAGATCCAGACACCCCAGAACCAGACCCAGATTCTGAACCACTGATGACCAGTCCGCTGTCTGGTGTGGATCCAGATTCCGCAGTACAGGGGACCTCTAGCCTTTCGCCAAAAACAGTACCTGGTGTGGTAGGGAATGTGCAGGGTCCACATGCATCAGTACAGGTGGTGGACAGCAGTGCCCACTGAATCCCAGTCCACCAGTAATAACAGGTCCCTGTGCAAGCCCCAGACCCACTGCTGACCACAGATCCAGAAACACCAGATCCACTGACCACAGATCCACTGACTGCAGATCCACTGATGACAGACCCAGAATCCACCACAGATCCACTGGACACACCAGAACCACTACCAGACACCCCAGACCCTGAACCAGAATCACCACTGGTCACACCTGCTACCAGCTGCACTAAGTACACAATTTTGGAATCGGCACTGTAACCAGCTAACCGCCCCAGATACCTTTTTCTGGTCAGGTCATCGTTGTTTACATCCCTGATCAGGATGTCTGAAAATTCAGTGTATGTGTTAAGTTTTGAGTCGTACCTAAGCAGTTTTCCAGTGTAGTACCCATACCCGTTTTTGGTGATACTGGTAACCAGCACAGGGTGAATGATGGGGCTAGTGCTGGTTTCATAGTTTACATTATCGGCGTTTCTGTTAGTCAATTGACCAGATTCAAAGTCCAACAGCATCCTGCTGATCCTGCTGAAACTATCACCATCGACAAGATAACCAGCCATGGGAACACCTCTTTATAGGCTGGGAAACGCGATTCTGGGGTAAACGTGGAATACTTGATAGGTTGCAGCCTCGCTGGGTTTTCGAGCGAAACCGAATTCATCCAGATAGACTGGTGTCGAAACAATACCACCCAGAGGTGATATGATGTCCTCGAATTCATCCAGTACTAAAGACCTTTGACGTTTCCCCACATTCGCAACAATAAAAGACCACCCGTCTGGTCTGTATTCAAACACCAGTGTCCAGTGCCAGTAGGAAATACCATCCTCGAAAACTCGGTTAGCATTGACAGAATTCAATTTTGCTAGCCCTGCACCAACAGCATACGGTCCCAGAATGAAAGAAGCCTGATTCAGTTTCCCGATAGATGCTATCCATGTGGATGTGACTGGATTCAGGCTGTTTAACCCCACTGTGATGGTTGCCCCACCCTTGACTATTTCGATAGGTGGAAGGAATGGATCACCAGCAGAATTAGCTATTTTTGTCCCAAACCTGTCGAATTTCACAGCCAGTGGGTAACTGGTGGTACTGACTGTGTAATCCCGTGGACGTAGCAGTGGGTTTTCAGCCCTTTCTGCTGGGTCCTGTCCATCCTGCTGTGTTTCCTGTTCAGGGGATTCATTGACCACATATGCATACTGGACAGTGATTCTCCACAGGTACGGGTCCCCCTGATCCTGTGTGGGTGTGATGCTGGTACAGTAAGCTTTAAGATCTTCTGGGTACTTTGACCAGATTCTGGGTAGTGATGGGTGACTGGCTGCATACGCTGGACCATATGCCCAGTCATTCGTTCTGACCAGAAAAACCCTGGTGTAGGTTCTCTGGTACTTTTGATCCACATTAGCTGTGCGACCCTCAGCCACTTCCACAAAATGCGTATAAGCCATTGCTGATATCCTTTATTTTGGGGCAACAGCCACAGCAGGCTTTCCTTTAGCTGCATTCGCTGCAGCCTCTTTTTGTGCGTCTGCAATGCGTTTTTGTTCGTTCAATTGTGCCTGTGCAAACACACCAGCTTCATTCGCTGCAATCACCAGCTTGTCTAACCGTTCCACTTGCAGTTCAGACTGTCTAGCCTGGTTCAGCATTGCAGCCTTCAGTTGGGACTGGAAGTCCTGTTCTGTTAACTGCATTTTAGCCCTGATTTCCTGTTCTACCGCTGCACTGGAACCCTTAGTCATGGTGGTGGGAAGGTTCTGATCTGGGGCTGTTCCAAAATCTGCAATAAGTTGCTGTAGGTCTTTCCCTACCTGTCGCCTTAGCCCCTGTTTGAATTTTAGGTTTAGTGCTGCATCTGCACCAGCCGCCTGTTTCACCTGATTCAGGCTGTCTGTGATTTTCCTGCTGAATTCTTCCATCGCTGTGGCATTAGCCCGCATCAGATCCAGCGTCTTGACCTTAAGATCTTTATTTATCATTTCCAGATCTTCTACGCGTTGTTTCTCCTGTTTTCGTAGGTTTTCCAGTGCAGCCGCCGCCTTGTCTGCATTCTTAGCCAGTTCTTTTGCTGCATCATTGATTTTGTTTTGTGCCTCTACTGCCTTCTTTTCAGCGTCTTTTTCCATATCGGCTTTTTTCATTTTCTCTCTGACATCTGCAAAAGTTTTGGCAATAGGTGCAGTGTTTGTGCCAGGTGCATTTTGTGCAGCAGTATCTGCATGAGCTATTTTCACCTTCAGGTTCATTATGTCCCTGCTCATGTTTTTGACATCTTGTTCTGTTGCAAGGTTCAATGCCCTTGTCAACATGGTCCTGTCTTCACCACCGAATATAGGATCTGTGGCCACAAAAGTGGCTTTCTTAGCCTGTAGTGTCAGTAGCTGTGCTTTATCCATGATGTTTTCAAAAGTCCCAGCAGACTGTTTGATCCAGTCGTACAGTTTCACACCAGCCATCACCAGTGATTCAGCTATGTCTATCACTAGGTTTCTGGAATTCTTGAAAACTGTTTCCAGACCATCTGCTTTTTTGGGGTCTATAGCCAGTCCCAGACTTTCTGATATCTGGTCTATAATGGTTTTGACTGCATCCATTCCACCCCGGAATGCAGCAATAACGCGTTCAGGATTAAGTGCATTGATCAGGGTTTCCCCCACACTGGTCAGGACTGCTGTGAACCCTTCCTGTAATTTGTCCAGCTGTCTTCCGAAAGTGGCACCAATACCATCAGCTGCAGCTTTTGCAGCAGGGTTATTGCTTGCCCGGAATACTGCTGCAACAGCAGTGCTTGTCATGACTGCATTATCACGGACTTTCTGCATAGCTGTTTCGACAGTGTAAGCTTCCCCAGTGACAGCAGACAGTTCCTCTGCAAGTGCTTCAAACACCTTCAAGCCACTAGATTGCAGTTGCTGCAATGGCCCTTCTGTGGCTGTTGCTGAGGCTCTTAGCTGTGCGATGGAACCTGCCACTGCATCTGCACCAGCTGCACCACCACCCAGAATCTGGACAGCATTGCCCAGCCTTGACATAATGTTCCCTGCAGCCTGAACAGACAGCCCCAGACCAGTCAGGGTGGTGAGTGATTTTGTAAGACTGGTCAGTGGGACACCAGTATCTGTCGCCTGTCTCTGCAGTTTCCTGAATGCATCCACACCCTGCACAGCAGAACCAGCCATGTATCCCAATTTGATCTGTGCGGCCTGTGCATCACCACCCAGTTTCAGAATCCCGATGGATGCTTGAATAGGTGCCAACACCAACATATCAAAAGCACCTTTTAGCAGGGTGATTCCAGACAATACCTCTGTAAACATCCCTGCACCAGGTGCCTTGGGTTTTTTAGCTTCCTCTTTTTTCTTTTCTGCTTCTATGTCTGCTAGGATCTGTTCCTTAGTCATGTTCATTCGGCGTTTCTGAGTTTCTTTGTCTTTTAATGCTTTATCGCGTTCTAGTGCATTCATGTTTTTCAGGGATTCAGCAAACATTTCTTTTTCTTTTGTTTTCTTTTCTTTGGCTATGTCTGCTTTGATTTCTTCAGCATTCATGGCCATTCTGCGTTTTTTGGTTTCCTCGAAAGCCAGTGCCTGTTGCCGTTGCAATTCGTTCATGTTGGCAAGTTTTTTCTGAAAGATAGCCTCTTCTTTTGAGTCAGGCTTTCCCATTTCTTTCATTTTGTCATTACTGGATTTAGCTGCAGACTCTACTTTCTGTAGAGTTTTGGTCATGGAGGCTGCACCCTTTTCAGCCTCTTCCCCATTCCACCCCATCTGGACAGACATTTTTGCAATACTAGCCATTGTCTGTCCCCTTAACTGGGACCAGTCCCAGACTGGTCAGGTACATTTTGGCTGCAGCCAGTTCGTCTAGGCTAGCCACTTTTTTCTGTTCCGCTGGTCTGGATTCTACACTTTTCTGTTCTGGGATTGCACATGGATCTGATGGTAAAAAGTCCTGAACTTTGGACTGTGATGACCATGCAGCCACACTAGCCCATGCAGCAACAGCCCCACGAACATCAGCCCTGTATTCACCCCATGGATCCAGCCATGCAAGTGCTACCCATTCGGTTAATTCAGAACTGGACAGCCTCTGTTCTAGTTCAGCAACAGTGCAGCCCAGATGACCAGCCAGACGAAACATCACCCGCCTGACTGGTCTTTTTCTTAGTTTTTTTCCACTTCCTCAGTCTTCAATCCACATAACAGTGCAGCCTGGTCCCACAGCCTGTCCACCACATGTGCTGGTAGACTGCTAATGGTGGACACCTCTGCATCACTGAACAGCCTGTTCCCATCCTGATCACAGATCGACAGGATCAACAGCCTAGCCCGGAAATCCGTGTACTTCTGCTGTCCCTGCTGGTCGATCTGGTAACCATCATACTGGTCCCTCTGACCAGCTGTGATGTCCCGTAAATGAATAGTCCCACCCCATTCTGGGACTGGGACTTCGATGATTTTGGGCTTTGCCTGTGCTAGTAGCTGTTCCCTGTTCAGACCCATACATCACCTCGATTAGTACTTATCAGATCGCTGCAGGGTAACCGTGTACTGCAGTGCATCATCAGACGCTGCAATTTCTGGTTCTCCCACTTCGGACACATACCCATCATATTGGAACAGGTCATCAATGGTGGAACCTGTGGACAGGTTCACGGTAATTCTGCTGTGTGTGCCATTAGTTAACCGTAATTTCAGTGCGGTTATCTGGTTAGTGGCTGTGGCTGTATCGTCCAGATAAAACGTGATCTGCAAGGTCCCCTTGTCATTCCGGCTGGGTAACCGTTGCAAGGTGGTGTCACCCAGTGCTGTCACATCAGCCATTGCCCTAGTGACAGCAGACCCACCGATACTTTTGACATTCGTAAGCACAGTGGCTGCACCAGGTGTCCCTGCTGTCAATGTGCTGATAGAAGCCACTGCACCCGCTGGAAACTGAATCGCCATGATCACCCCCTTATGTTATTTCGTAAGACCCTATTACATCCACTGTTGTGGTTCGAACTGGTTCATCTGCACCATCGGCTAAGAACTCTGCTATGTCGCCTTCATCATCCACCCGTAGTGTGTGGACAGTGACACCAGACATAACAGTCCGTGTAGAAGCCAGTGCAATTTTCGATGTTATCCAGTCCACCACAGTCTGTACACCAGATCTGGTGGTAGCTGCACAGGCGAATGTCACGCGTTCAGTGTAGTAAATGCTGGTATTGCCCACTAGCTGTGTTCTCTGTCTGGACACACCAGCATAGTGGACGAATGGTAGTGGTAGACCAGTCCCTGTGACTTCTGGGCTGATCCCACCAGGTATCGTAGCTGCATACCCTGTCTGTTCTGTCAGGTAGGTCCTGAGTACCTTGCCTAGTAGACTCATGATGTCTCCCCATTGCTGACAGGGGATGCTTTCCCAGACTTGATCAGTTTTTCAATTTCTTTATTGACACTGTCTGATGTTATAGACATTGCCTGTGATTTTGAACTGTCCATCGCTGGTCTAAGGAATGGTCTAGCTGGGACCTGCACCATACGCCCACTGCGCCACAGCTTATTCATTGACCCATTCTCTACCAGATGGGAATACCTGCTGGGTTCAATGGATACTGTGGTGTTTTTGTAGGTTGGCTGTCCCTTAGCCCGTTTGTACCACTTGACCCATCCAACAGCCCCCATAGCTTTTTTGGCACCGATAATGCCTAGCCATGTGGATGTGCCCTGTGCGTTTTTGGGCTTTCTGGCCACATTGTCTATGGACTTTTTGAGTGAACCAGAAGTGCCATACATGGCCACACTTTTGCTACCTATCCTGATGGACTTCCTTCTGGATGGTGCCCGTGCTTTTGCTGCATTCTTGACGACCCTACCAGTCATGGTTGCAGACCTTTTGAATGCTGCATTCAGCGACTTGGGAAAGTCTCCCAGAATCCTTTTCATCACATCCAGTCCCTGTATGTGTAGGTCCACACCGAATGGTCTACCCATTATGGTTGTTCCTCGATTGCAACAATTCTAAGGAACTTCCGTTCACCATCCAGTGGGATAACAGATTGAATGTTCAGGGTTTTGGTCCCCCAGATCATTCTGTGTGTCATCGCAACTGTGGACAGGGTCCTGATGACCACCTGGTATGTCACCAGACCAGACAGCTGTCCAGCTTGCTGAACCTCTGTCCCACCCTGTGCGATGACCTGTGCCCACACCGTGGTGTAGGTGGTCCAGCTTCTGATCGGCTGTCCAAAACTGTCCACAGTGTCTGTGGGTGACTGTAGGACCAGCCTGTGTCTCATGGTGCCGATGGTGGTCAGGGGCATTAGTTGTAACCCCCTGAATCATGCAGGGACAGAATGTTAGCCAGTGCCAGCGGGACTTCTGTCCCATAAGACCCTACTGCGTCCCTATGTTCATACCAGTGGGCTGTCAGGATTTTGACAGCCATTCTCAGCAGTGGTGGGACTGCACCAGGTGCAGAACCATAACCAGCAACAAAATCCACTTCTACAGAACCCCGCTGGTAGACCAGAGTAACAGGCCACAGCATGGTTGCAGGCAGTACTATTCTGGGTGGGTTATCGTCCAGCAACAGTTCGTAGTCCACATCCAGAACCATGGTCTGCTGGTTACCATCACCATCCCAGTACCTGATTCTGGGTGTGTCATAATTGACACCAGATATGGTAGCTGATGGGGCTGAAATGGCTGGAATTCTAGGTAATTCAATGTCATCCCATGCAGGGAAAGCGTCCAGTGTCAGTCTGTAGGCTGTGTAGATTAAAGTCTTTTTAGTGTGTCGTTCGATGTACTCTCTGGCTGCAGCCATGATTCCAGCTATGGTGGAATCATCATCTGTGCTGTCCACCCGACAATAGGATTTGACCTCTGCTAAGGTGCAGGGTTCCACAGCAGGCTGGGCCAACACCTTTAGGTTCATCGGGATTCAAACCTCTTTTTACGCTTAGATTCTGGGGTTTCAGCAATGGTAGGAACCACTGCTGAAACCACCACCAGTTCTGCTAGCCCTGCATCCAGCATCCTCTGTCCATCACTGTCTGGTATGTCAATAACAGTACCAGGCCAGTGATTTTCAGAAGTGCCAACACAATGGATCAGGACTTTAACTTTCATGGACCACCTTAGGTTGCAGGCTGGGTAATCCGCTTGATTGCGCTGGTCTGCATGACCTTAGCATCTGAACGATGAATCGACAGGAACCCAGTCTGGTACTTTTCAGCATAGCGTTCGTTCAGTCGGAGGATTTCAATATCGCCGATGTCACGAATCATGTACTTACTGAAATCACCAAACAAAATCGTTTTGGCAGATGCTGCAATGCTAGAAGCCATGGCATTGTTGACAATTACTGGATAGCCCAGCAATTTTGGTGCATTGCCGTTCAGCAGGTCAAGGAACAGTGGTCTGGACTGACTGTCAGCCAGTTGCAGAATCGTGTTCCAGACTGCCTGATGCATCATGAAACTTGCACCCTGCTGGTAGGAATAGTCAAGGGATCCGATCAACCCCATGATGTTAGCCAATGTGATGGTGGTCGTGGTTGCACCCGTAACACCAGCACTGGAACCTGTCACCACACCCTGTGGGGCTGTGGTTCCATTTCCCGTGGTAAAGTCAGTGGCTTCTTTCCGTCCGATACGTTCGCCCAACATACCACCGATTTCAGAAGCCAGATCCAGACCTGAATCCCTCAACAGTTCGTTGCTGGTCAGGACCAGGGATTCATAGCGGTAAGAGCCTAACAGAACCTGTGTGAAGGTCATCGCGGTTTCTGATGGTGCAGTATTTTCTGCACCCACTGTTGCTGGATTCCCGGTGTCATCAGTAACAGGGAATGGGAGTGGGTTTCCGGTGTCAGTGCGAATAACCCGGCAGACATTGCGAAGATTGTTGTAGTACAACAATTTCTTTTCAAGCTCTGCAAGGAAACCTTGTGGGATGGTGTAGCCACCATCACCAGCCGTGGTGGACTGTGCCCGCTTAAGAACCAGTCGATCATTATTGAGATCCAGACCAGTGCGTTGGGCTGCAGCCCGATGCTGTACTGTGGCCTCACGGCCCAGACACCATCCCTGAAGTGCTGACCGGCGGTCTGATTCCAGACGACGATCATTCAGGTCCCGCACAAAAGCAGGTGATCCCAGTGGTGCAGGTGCAGTGCGACGATTGGACACTAGAAGCCCTTCCAGCTTAGTAATCCGGCGAACCAGATTGTTCTGCTGGACCTGTTCTGGATCTGCAACTGGTTCAGCCGCTGGTTCAGCAACTGGTTCCATTTCCGTGGTGTCTTCTGCTGCATCTGCTGCGATGTATTCTTCTGCAGCTACCAGCCTGGTATCCAGCAACTGGATCTGTGCCACGATATCATCGACCTTAGCCGATTCTTCCGGTGTCCATTCCCGGTGTGATGCAAGGTCATGCAGGTTTTTAGCCTGTTTAACCAGCCCTGCACGCTGTGTTGCCAGCTTCTGTCGTTCGTTCATAAATCAGCCCCCCGGCAGCATCAGCTGCAGTAATGTTATCCGATTCCCCCGATTCTGCAGACGCTGTTTCAGCCTGTCAGACTCCCACAGACCCAGCCCCCTGACAGCTACTGTGGTGTCAGGGTAGGCTGGAATGGACACAACTGAAACTTCCAGAAGTTCCAGATCAGATACAGTTCTGATTTTGATACCTTCTTCCACACCCCATGATTCACCACCAGGCATGACGATAAACCCGAATGACATCTGGGACACATCACCCCGTTTGACCAGTTCCATGAGGTCTGCAGCGTAGCTGGTGGATGGTGGATCGATGGTCACTTTCAACCCTGTACTGTCCACAGACAGTTTCAAGGTGTCATTCTGTCGGCGGCCCAGAACCATGGTGGTGTCATGGTTCACTAATGCCCTAACATCGGACTTGTTTGCTAATGTGCGATTAAATGCTTCCGGTGCGATTCTTTCTTTGAACCCGCCCAGATCTTCAGACAGTGGACCAAACACGCTTGCATAGCCCACTAGTCTTCCAGCATCCAGTCCCATGGTCCCCAGTGCCCTAGTTTCCATCTTTTTTTTCCTCATCTATAGAATCCATCTGATCAGACACTTTTTTAGACCATGTCTGTCCTGAATCCCCACCCCATAATGCCCATGCAATCCTACCAGCACTGGGGTATCCATCCTGACCAGGTGACCATCCCTCACCTTGTTTGTCCACCTCGTGTCTAGCAAAATAACTAACCATTCTGCCTATGGTTTCTGGCGAAACTGAGACACCATTAGACAGGTCTCTAGCCCTTGCCACACCTACTAATGTGCCACCCCTGTTATATTCTTTTCGCCACTTTAATCCTAATTCGGCCTCTTTTCTAACACCATCAGGTGGCTTGAAATTTAGTCCATCATATCTGTCCCTTACATAGACAGATCTGTTCACATCAATCGGTGTCCACTTGATCCCCCAGCTATGCTGTCCACCGGGTTCTGGTGGTGGGATCAAAACTCTTTCCCGTTCAATCCCACAGATCCTGCATCTGTTGGTGTAGCCATGTTCACAGGAGGGGATCTGGTGGTCTGTCAT
>SXGQ01278014.1_pt1 | contig 22963 bp, 21 predicted proteins | sample 3178371 | NCBI WGS metagenome assembly SXGQ01 (sample SAMN11356859, study PRJNA531348) | freshwater metagenome | isolation source: freshwater sample F1-20 | place: China: Fuxian Lake, Yuxi | collected 2017-12-25 | reverse complement strand
TTCAACACTGCAAATCCAGCCTGTTCCACATTAGATTTATGTAAGTCATTAATCTCACCTATATGATCCAGAACGTAATTACCAAGCTTAACACTATCATTGATAGTGGCTGATAATGATAGATCAAGTAATGTTTTAGCTAACATTGGGTCCTTGTCATCCAAACTTACACCGCCAATTAAATCTGATTCATTTTCCTTCTTAGCTAAATACCTTGCAAAAGCGGAAGTAGCTCCACTTTCTGACAAAGCAAATACGGAAGAGCCCTTAGCCTCTGAATTAGTGAAAGCATCTGCATGAATTGAAACAAAAATATCAGCTTTCAGTTTTCTAGCCTTAATAACTCGACTATTAAGAGGAACAAAATAATCATCATCACGCGTAAGAACTGCCCTTAATTGTTCATCATTATCAATGTGTTTCTTAAGTTTTCTAGCAATCGACAAAGTAATTTTTTTTTCTAAAGTCCCTGAAGAGCCAATAGCGCCGCTATCTTCGCCACCATGCCCTGCATCGATTGCAATCGTAATTTTTTTAATAGTGCTTTTAGTAATTTGCGAAATTGGTGGCATCTCTTGAAATATTTGTTCATTTTTAATTTCCTGGGGAGGTGAAATAATTTCATTTTGATTTACTGTAAGTTCCTTTTTTTCTTTATCCAATATAAGCCCCATTAATTCATCAACTCTTGGGTATACGTCAATGACCAAGCGATGCTTATAGATGCCTACAGGCTTGAGCGAAAAAATACTTATTTTAGATTCAGCCCTTAACTCAATAACAACTCGAGTTACCTGGCTATTAAATTTAGCTACACGAATTTGTTTAATATTAGGATCACTTGATAATATTTTTGTAGTTAAATTCTTTAAATTATCATTAAGATTAATATTATGCAGATCAATCACTAAGCGATCGGGATTTTTTAAAATCATTTGATCATTACTTATGGGCATAGCAGATTCGAGAGTTACTCTTGTATATTCTCTTGCTGGCCATATACGTGCGGATTCAATTAAGTTTTTCGCGATAATATGACTTGGAAATAGCGCTAATATTAGAATAAAAATATTTTTTAAATAATAGCTTTTAAACATTCAGTTCCTTTAGGTGTGTAACTGATCAAATGCAGATGGCGGCCAAATGGCAAATGACTTAGCTCTACAGAAATATCAGGTTCGGGAAGAATACGCCCTGCTTTTTCTGGCCATTCAATCAAACAAATAGATGTTTTATCAAAGTATTCTCTAAAGCCAGCATCATCCCACTCATGCTCGGCTTTAAATCGAAAAAGATCAAAGTGATGTATTGTAAATTTTTCAAAGCTATAAAGCTCCACAAGAGTATAAGTTGGGCTTTTAACTTTATCTTGATAATCGAATCCCCGAAGGATACCTCTCACAAATGTGGTTTTGCCAGCACCTAATTCACCTTTTAGGTACAAATTCATGCCAGGACTTAACTTGGTCGCCATAAATTCTGCCAGACGAAGTGTTTCACTTTCGTCTTTTAAGTCATAATTAGAGTCAAACAGCATAGTTAGTATTCATACAAAAAATCATTAAAACATGACAGACATTTGGGATCAATTAGCATTAAAAATTAAAAACTGGGGTCAAGAATTTGGTTTTGATCAAATTGGCATTACTGATATAGATCTGAATCATACGAAAGATCACTATCTAGAATGGATTAAGCAAGAGTTCCATGGCGAGATGAATTATATGGTAAAACATGGCTCTCGGCGATACCAGCCTGACGAGTTAGTGCCTCATACAATACGCATTATTACAGCTAGACTTAACTACCTGCCCCACCACCATAATTCCGATGCTATTTTAAAAAATGATAAAAAAGCTTTCATTTCTCGTTATGCATTAGGTCGTGATTACCACAAAGTTATGCGCTCTAAATTAAAAAGACTTTCAGAAAAAATCAAAAAAGAAGCTCATAAGACTTTGGGTCAATCATTTGAATTTAGATTATTTACAGATAGCGCACCCGTCATGGAGGTTGAACTTGCAGAAAAGTCTGGGCTTGGCTGGCGAGGAAAACATACTTTACTTATCAATAAAGAACATGGCTCATGGTTCTTCCTTGGGGAAATTTATATTAATTTACCCTTGCCTGTGGATAAAAAAGTAGAAAACCATTGCGGCACATGCACAAGTTGCATAGATGTATGTCCCACCAAAGCGATCATAGCGCCCTTCAAGCTCGACGCAAGAAAATGTATCTCTTACCTCACTATTGAGCTTAAGTCCTCTATACCTTTGGAATATCGAAAACAAATTGGCAATCGTGTTTACGGTTGTGATGATTGTCAGTTGCATTGTCCATGGAATAAATTTAGTCAAATTACCAAAGAGGATGACTTTAAGGTAAGACATGGTTTAGATGATATTGAGTTAGTAGAATGTTTTTTATGGACTAAAGCAGAGTTTTTAAACCATATGAAAGGTAGTGCAATTCTTCGTATTGGTTACGATCAATGGTTGAGAAATATTGCAATAGGACTCGGAAACGCCAAAACATCCAAAATCATTGTAAATGCCCTTAAAAGTAGGCTCAACCAAGCTTCCCCGCTTGTGAAAGAGCATATATCTTGGGCTCTGGCACAACATATTTTAATTTAAATTAAGTATGTGTTTGCTATAATGCACAAACACACTGAATTTTTCACTATTAAATCCTTAAATTGAACGTTATACATGTCCCAAATTAATCAATCGTCTATCTGGCAAACACTAAATCAACATAAAAAAGATATCGAACTCATCTCACTTCGAGAGATGTTCAATTCAAACCCCAATCGTTTTGATCAATTTCATATTCAATTTAATGATTTACTTTTTGATTACTCAAAACATCGGATTTCAAAAGAAACAATCAATCTTCTAGTAAGGCTTGCAAAAGAGGCTGATGTTGAAGGTTGGCGAGATCGCATGTTTATAGGGGAAAAAATTAACTCTACCGAACATCGCTCAGTTCTGCATACCGCGCTCCGCAATCAAAACGATACACCTGTTGTGTCTGATAACGAAAATGTCATGCCTAAAGTTGACAAAGTTCTTAAAAAAATGCGTCGTTTTAGTGAAGAAGTAAGATCTGGCCAGTGGAAAGGGTTTACTGGCAAAGCAATTACAAATATCGTTAATATAGGTATTGGTGGCTCTGATTTGGGCCCTGCTATGGTGTGTCAGGCTCTAAAGACTTATGGCTCGAAGACTATTAGACCTTATTTCGTATCTAACGTGGATGGCGCTGATCTCTCCCAAGCGATAGAAAAATGTGACCCAGAAACAACACTTTTTATTATTGCTTCCAAAACTTTTACTACGCCAGAAACAATGACCAATGCTTTCGCAGCGCGAGATTGGTTTCTCAAAACAGCAAAAGATAGCCACTATATTAAAAAACATTTTGTTGCATTATCTACTAATCAACATCTTGTATCACGATTTGGTATCGATGTAGAAAATATGTTTGAATTTTGGGACTGGGTAGGCGGTCGCTATTCTCTCTGGTCTGCGATTGGCCTGTCTATCGCCATTTATATCGGCATGGATAGCTTTGAAGAACTTCTTAAGGGTGGATTTGAAATGGATGAACATTTTAAAACAACACCCATCGAACAAAACATCCCAATAATGATGGGATTATTAGGCGTTTGGTATATTAATTTCTTTAATTATACGACACATGCAATCTTAGCTTACGATCAAGGGTTATCGAAGCTAGCGCCTTATCTTCAGCAGGCTGATATGGAAAGTAATGGTAAATTTATCAATAGGAATGGTGAGCGTATTGATTTTCATACGGGCCCGATTATTTGGGGTGAAGTCGGTACAAATGGCCAACATGCTTTCTACCAGCTTCTTCATCAAGGTACTGAAATTGTCCCTGCAGATTTCATCGTTCCAATTAAGTCTCATTACTCTCTCGGGAAGGAGGGTAACGAGCATCATAAAATTTTACTCTCTAACTTTATCGCGCAGACACAGTCTCTTATGATGGGAAAAACATATGATGAGGCACGAACTGAAATTGAAAAACAAGGCTATGAAGGAGAGGATATTGAAAGCTTTATTCCTCAGAAGACATTTGAAGGCAATCGGCCTAGCTCATCCATACTTTTTCAGAAATTAACACCAAAAACTCTTGGTCAGATTATTGTAATGTATGAACATAAAATCTTTACCCAGGGAATCATTTGGAATATAAACTCATTTGATCAGTGGGGGGTAGAATATGGCAAACAAATTGCAAAACAAGTTTTACCAAACTTATCTGAAAATAAACTTACCGATAGCTTTGATAGCTCTACAAATGGATTAATTAATTACATTAAAAAAAATTGATAAATTATTGATTTACTTAATAATTAATTTTTGATTTAATATAGCAGTTCGTAAAGATTCATTCATAGAAGATCCTAAACTTGCTCCAAATTTGCGTGCAAAACGGTCGGCAAAACTTTCGTAGGTGGTAAAATCAACAACACTTTCAGCTTTAATAATTTCACGAGCAACGAAATCATAATTACCAAACCCGTCAGCTAAGCCTATTTTAACAGCAGACTCACCATTCCAAAAAAGACCGCTAAACATTTCTTGAGATTCTTTAAGTCTGCTTCCACGACCCTCTTTAACCACTTCGATAAATTGTTGATGTATTTCATTTAACAAATTTTGGACAAAAGCTTGTTGCTTTATATTAATTGGCGAAAAAGGATCAAGGATAGCTTTGTTTGAACCTGCAGTCATAAGTCGTCTTTCTACACCAACTTTTTTCATAGTTTCTGTAAAGCCGAAACCATCCATTAAGACACCAATTGAGCCTACGATACTAGCTTTATCGACAAAAATTTCATCGGCTGCCACAGCTATATAATAACCTCCAGAGGCACAAATATCCTCAACTACAGCGTAAACAGGTATATGTGGATGTAATTTTTTTTGCCGTTTAATTTCATCATTTATCATTCCTGCTTGAACTGGACTTCCCCCAGGACTGTTAATTTTTAGAATTATTCCCCTTGTACCAGAGCTATCGTAAGCCCTTTCTATGCTCTCAAAAAAGTCTTTGGCATTGACTTCATCTTTCTCTCCTATGACACCACTAATTTCAATCAATGCGGTATGATTGCCCGAGCCACCCTTCTTTTGCATTGCACCAAATGCAAGAAATAAGATTAAAAAGAGATAAAAGAAGGTAATAAATTTAAAAAAAATACTCCAGCGCCTTGCAATTTTTTGCTCGCCTAAAGCTGAAAGAGCAATTTTTTCTAAGGCCTCTCTTTCCCAATGCCCCCCTATTTTTTTTTCTATTTTTTTTCTTATTGCCATTTGCCTTGCTCCATAAATACTTTATTAAATTTCAATCAATAATACATCTTTTAATTCTGTTATATTTAATTTTTGCAATATTTCACCTCGACAAGGGCCTGCAATACATTCTCCAGAAGCTGGGTGATATATGGCTCCATGCGTAGAACAGACAATCCACTGCTTTTCATCATCCATAAATTCATTGGGCTCATAATCTAATTCGATTGGTAAATGCTTACATTGATTAAGGTAAGCATGATACTTGCCTTCAAAAAAAACTACAAATCCTGATTGTGTGTCTGTTTTAATCTCAAGTTCAAATTTAGAGGTTGAACCATCACCTTGAAAATTTTTTTTATCGATTATAATTTTTTTCTTTTCGGTCATAGCAATATGAAATTTACAACTTCTTGAAATGAATCAAAGCAAGCTAAAGGCTTGAAACTCATAAGCAGATCTTTGGGTTGTGCTCCATAAGTTACTGCAATGGTTTGTATCTGCGCATTATTCCCCATTTCAAGATCATAGTAGGTATCTCCTACCATAACTGCTCGATCTCGTGAAGTTTGGGTTTCTTTTAAAATAGTCTCTACCATCTGAGGGTGGGGTTTAGAAAAACATTCATCTACTGTTTTTATAGATAAAAAAAACTCAATTAATTCAGTATTTTGTAGATCAAAATTCAACCCTTTTCTACTTTTCCCTGTCGCGACTGCGAGCTTATAATTACTTTGATAAAGTTTCTCAATGCCCTCTTTTACACCATCAAAAAGATAAGAATTACTTGCATGTTTAGAATAGTAAGTACGGTAACCCTCTGCAACTTTCTTCAATAATTCATAAGATAAATAAGGAAATAATTTAAGTAATAATTGGTCTATGCCTAATCCTATGGCTCTTAAAATTAAATCTCTGGGTGGTGCTTTGATACCCATTCCTTTTGCTGCTGAAATAATGCCATCAATAATAATAGCTGTGGAGTCAACTACAGTGCCATCCCAATCCAAAATAACAAGATCAAATCGAGGCGAATTCAAAGGGTTTGTTGGCTTAAAAATATATCAAGATCCGTTGGTAAAGGGGCTATCAACTCCAGAGGCTCGAGAGTTAAGGGATGTTTCATTTTCAAGGATAATGCATGAAGAAACATGCGCTTTAAACCTTTTTTTTGAAGTGCTTTATTTAAAGAAAAATCTCCATATTTGTCATCACCTAATATGGGAAATCCCAGGTGGGCAAGCTGAACTCTCAACTGATGCGTTCTTCCAGTAATAAGCTTAGCCTCAAGGAGAGAAAAAGGTCCTAAAGATTTTTTTAAATAGAAGATACTTTTACTAATTTGATTTTGACTGTCATTTTCATCTTCAGCTACATTGACACGTCTCACACCATGCTGTGAAAAGGCTTTTTTAAGCGTTAATTCAACTATTTTTTTTCGCTCTTTCCACTCACCATCAACCATCATGATATATTTTTTTTCAATGCGGTTGTGACGCATCATATCGTGCATGTTTACAAGGGCCGAACGCTTTTTTGCAATTAATAAAATACCAGATGTTTCCCGATCAATCCGATGGACAAGCTCCAAAAACTTAGCTTTGGGCCTTATATGACGAATCAGCTCTATGACTCCGAAGTTAAGACCGCTTCCCCCATGAACAGCAAAACCGCTTAGTTTATTAATCGCTAATAGTGCTTCATCTTCATAAAGGACATTTGTCTCTAACCAAGCGGTTTGTTGTTGCTTAGGCGAAATAATATGGGGTACTTCTTGTTCTATAGTAATTGGAGGGATCCTTACTTGATCATCTATTTTTAGACGATAAGAAGTATTGACTCGCTTTTTATTAACCCTCACCTCTCCGCTTCTGAGGATTTTATAAATATGGCTTTTGGGCACATTTTTTAAAACTTTTAAGAGGAAATTATCAATTTTTTGTGCCTCACTTCCTTCATCCACCCGAATAAATGTCACTTTTTCATGAGAAAAAAGATTTTTAGCGTTTATATTTTGAGCCATATTTTGTTTAATTCGATTTATACCCTATACTACTTGTATTCAGACTCTCTTAATCAATTGAATTTTAGAGATAATTTAAGCTGAATTATACAGTGACAACAAATTACTAAGGTTTTTTCCGCTCGCCTTATTTTAAGTAGCGGCCTTGAAACAAGGTCTAAAAATTTAAAGAATATTTCAGATTTATCGCTCATGAACACAATAAAAATGTACAAATATTTTGCGCAACAACCTTTCAAATAAGTGTTGTGATTAAGAAAATAATTTAAAAACTTTTTGATAAAAAAGTATTAACTCAAGGAATGCTCTCCTCTCCTTAGGTGATATATGTATGTGTGTCTGAATAATTGAAATATATATTCTTTATCTTAAGACCTACTTGTTGGAGTTTTAGATAATGAAACGTATGCTTTTTAATGCAACCCAATCAGAAGAATTGCGTGTTGCAATTGTAGATGGTCAAAAATTAATTGATCTTGATATTGAGCGTGGAAGTCGTGCTTTAAAGAAAAGTAATATCTATAAAGGTATTGTCACAAGGGTAGAACCTTCTCTTGAAGCAGCTTTCGTAAACTATGGCACAGAGCGCCATGGATTTCTCCCCTTTAAAGAAATTTCATCCCAATTCTATAAAGAATCAGCGCAAAATCGTCCGCGAATTCAAGATGTCATTGAAGAGGGTCAAGAAATTATAGTTCAAGTGACAAAAGAAGAGAGAGGCAACAAGGGTGCAGCCCTTTCAAGTTATCTTTCTCTGGCGGGACGATATATCGTATTAATGCCAAATAATCCGGATGGTGGGGGTGTATCAAGACGTGTTGAGGGTGAAGAGCGTAATGAATTCCGTGATCATATTTCAAACTTAAATATCCCCGAAGGTATGAGTATCATCGGCCGAACTGCTGGTGTAGGTGCAACTCCTGAAGAACTTCAATGGGATTTAGATTACCTTAAACAATTATGGACTGCTATTGAAGATGCCTCTAGAGGACAGTCAGGTTCATTCCTCATTTACCAAGAAGGTAATCTGGTAATTAGAGCAATCAGGGACTATTTCCATTCTGAAATAAGTGAAATTCTCATTGATACTCAAGAAATTTATGATCAAGCTTCACAATTTATGAATCATGTCATGCCAAATTATGTCGATCGCATTAAGCTTTATGAGGATGAGGTGACATTATTTTCTAGATTCCAAATTGAACACCAAATTGAATCAGCTTTTTCAAGAGAAGTAAGATTGCCCTCTGGCGGGGCTATTGTGATTGACCATACAGAAGCTCTCGTTTCTATTGATGTTAATTCATCAAGAGCAACCAAGGGAAGCGATATTGAAAATACTGCATTAAATACTAATATCGAAGCTGCTGATGAGATTGCTAAGCAATTAAGACTTCGCGACCTGGGTGGCTTAATAGTGATTGACTTTATTGATATGGAAAGTCAAAAAAATCAACGAGGCGTAGAAAGTCGATTTAGAGAAGCACTTCATCATGATCGTGCCAGAGTTCAAACAGGTAAAATCTCTCGGTTTGGATTACTTGAGTTATCTCGTCAGCGACTTCGTCCAAGTATTGGTGAATCAACTAATAGTATATGTACTAAATGTAATGGCACTGGTTTGATTAGAGATATTCAATCAACAGCATTACATATTCTTCGCATGATTCAAGAAGAAGCTATGAAGGAGCAAAATGCAACCATCTCAGCTCAATTGCCTATTGAAGTAGCCACATTTCTTCTTAATGAAAAGCGATCAGATATTTTTAACCTAGAGCAACGCTTAAAAGTTGAAATTATATTAATTCCTAATAAACATCTTGAGTCTCCAAACTATTCTATTTTAAGTTCAAAACAAGAAGATGCTTCAAGTCAATCCAAGTCGAGCTATCAAATGATGGAGTCACTCACTGAGGGCGATCAAGTTTTAAGTTACAGAGCAGCATCCAATGAAGCAAAACAAGAGCCCCTAGTAAAAGGTATTATGCCTGATATGCCAGCCCCTTCTGGATCAGGAAAACAAAATAAAACATTGTTTAAATTTTTTAAGAATCTAATTACTGGGGATGGTAATACTGAAAATCTTACTGAAAAAAAACCAGAAGTTTCTGAAGCTCCTGAAAATAAGCATCCAAGAGCCAACCAAAACAATCGGGGGCGTAGTAATGGTCGTCAAAAGTTTAAGCATAACAATAATAAACAAATGCCAGGAGAAGTTGAATCTTCTGAATTAGATAAAAATTTATCAACAGAAAAAGTAATGTCTCCAAATATACGCGCAAGTAAAGACAAGAATAAACGAGGTCGAAATAATAAGTATGGTCGCTTCAATAAAGATCGTGGCACTAGATCTACTCAGGAACCAAATAATTTTGAGAAAAAAGCGCTAGCGACCAAAGATGCACCAATTTTAAATAAATCTTTTAGTGAAGTTATTGCTCCTCAAATAACAAAACCAGAAACCAAACCAATTGAAACCTCTAAAAAAACTGTGAAGCCTAGACATAAAATTGAAGATAAGCCTGTAGATCTTAAAGATATTGGTCTTGAACTAGTAGAAACAAAAACTAAATCAAAACTTAAAAATAAAAATGAGATAGAAGATAAGCATAAAAAAGTAGTACCTAAGAAAACAGCTTCATGGCAAAAAAAAGAAAAAGTTAGGAATGAACCTATCGTAATGATTGAAACTAAGGCTTCAAAAAAAAAGGCCTCTAAATAGATTGTTTAATGAAACTTATAGAGAGCCAACCAAAATAAGCCGTAAAAATAGATTAATGACATAAAGTGCAATAAGAGTAAGTGAGGTAATGTACTCATTCTTATGCGTCATTTCAAAAATCTCGACAGTAAATGCAGAAAAGCCACCTAAAAAGCCTATGTATAAAAAACTTTTATGATAGTTTTAAAAAATTCTCGCGATAATATTTTAATTCTTCAATTGAATCATATATATCTGATAAAGCTTCATGCTTACTTGATTTTTTAAATCTCTGATAAAGCTCTGGTCGCCATCGTCGAGAAAGTTCTTTAAAAACACTTACATCTAAATTCCGATAGTGAAAATAGCTTTCTAAATTGGGCATATGTTTTGCCATAAAACGTCTGTCTTGACAAATTGAATTGCCACACATCGGAGATTTATTAGGGGCAATATGTTTTTTTAAAAATTCAATAGTCACTTTTGAAGCATATGCTTCATCAAATAGGGATTGTTTTACTTTTTCAATTAATCCCGATTTTGCGTGAGTGGCCTGATTCCATGCATCCATAGCATTCAATAATTCATCTACCTGATGAATAACAATAACAGGGCCTTCTGCAATAATATTTAGATATTGATCCGTAACTACAGTTGCGATCTCAAGCACTTTATCTCGCTCTGTATCAAGACCACTCATTTCCATATCAAGCCATATTAAATTTTCATCCGAAGAGGTCATCATGATTTCCATTAAAATAGTACTAATTATCTAAAACAATTTACTACATAAGATTGTTTTCATTCAGAATAATAGAATATTAACTTAATTCAGAGACTTTATGGGCGAATTACTTAGTAACACCTTCATTACTTTACTTATCTTAAGCACTGGTATTCATCTTTGGCTTGCGAGAAGACATATCAAATTTATTTCGTTCAATAAAAATAAAGTGCCTGATGCCTTTAAAAAAAATATTAGTCTAAAGGATCATCAAAAAGCTGCAGATTATGCAATTGCAAAAAGTGAGTTAGGCTCAAAAGATAAAATTGTGCAATCTTTTGTTCTCATTCTCCTGACTATAGGAGGATTAATCAGTACAATCTCTCATTTTTTCGATGGAATTACATTACCTCTTTTAAAAGATATCGTAATAATCCTGAGTGTCATGTTGATCACGAGCCTTTTTGACCTACCTTTTAATTATTATAAAATATTTAGAATTGATGAAAAATTTGGCTTTAACCGAATGACAAAGAAACTATTTTTCTCAGATCTCTTTAGACAGATGATTTTAGGTTTATGTCTTGGCTTGCCTATTTTATTTATTGCACTGTGGTTACTACAAAGTAGTGGGGTATATTGGTGGGTTTATCTATGGGCAGTTTGGAGTTTGTTTAATCTTTTAATTCTTGCTATCTATCCCACCTGGATTGCACCTTTTTTTAATAAATTTTCAGCTTTAAAAGATAAATCCTTAAAAACTAAAATTATTATTCTTTTAAAGAAATGTGGATTTAAATCTCAAGGTTTATTTGTCATGGATGGCTCCACTAGAAGTAACCAGGGTAATGCGTATTTCACTGGTTTCGGTAAAAATAAACGCATCGTATTTTTTGATACTCTTTTGAATCGCCTAAATCATAATGAAATAGAAGCTGTTTTAGCCCATGAGCTTGGTCATTTTCATCATAATCACGTTAAAAAAAGAATTGCCATGATGTTCCTTTTGAGTTTTATTGGTCTTGCTGTCTTGGCATACTTAAAAAACCAGTTATGGTTTTATCAAGGTTTAGGAATTACAATACCCTCAGATGGAAGTGCTTTGCTTCTTTTTATGTTAACTGGCCCTACTTTTATTTTTTTCATAAGACCCATCATGGCATTCTATTCACGACAAAATGAATTCGAAGCAGATCGTTATGCAAAAGAACACTCAAGCGCAAAATATCTTAAAAACTCATTAATTAAACTTTATCGGGATAATGCATCGACCTTAACACCTGATCCTTTATATTCAGCATTTTATGATTCTCACCCCCCTGCTCTTCAGCGTATTGCAAAGCTTTAAAGGTTTTTAACAATAACCAATGTTAAAATGTCATCCTCCTAGACAATATTATGCTTTATAAATGGACATCACAACACGATTAGAATTCGATGCTGGACATCGAATACCTAACCATAAAAGTAACTGCAAAAATTTACATGGGCATCGTTATGCGATTGAGGTTACTGTCACAGGTCCAATCCATGAAGATAAAAAAAGTTCAGATTTTGGTATGGTGATTGATTTTTCTGATGTAAAACAAATCATAAAGGATTTAGTGGTTGAACCTTGGGATCATGCATTCATCGTCTTCAAGGATGATATAGAAATTGTAAACTTTTTAAGTACTTTACCAAATCATAAAACTGTGATTTTCCCAACTGTACCCACAGCAGAAAATATAGCATCTGAGGCTTATAAAATTTTAAGTAGTGAATTTAATATACGCTTTAATCAGCAACTAAAAATAAAACAAATTCGTATTTATGAGACACCTAATAGTTGGGCTGATGCCATATAGATAGATTACCAATCAATCTTTTTTTCGCTTTTCATCATATTTAGATAACCCTGGTGGCTTTTCAGTTCTTCATCATTGGCCTTTAAAACAATAAGGTCGGGTGGACGTATGGCATTATTTTTATCTGCAATATCTGATGGTCTTGAGTACTCAAAATTAATCATTAAATCCTCTTGACCACGAGTCATAGCTAGGTATACCTCCGCTAAAAGTTGTGCATCGAGCAAGGCACCATGAAGGCTTCTTTGCGAATTATCTATATTATAGAAACGACATAATGCATCTAAATTATTGCGCTGCCCTGGCCTCATATCTTTTGCCATCTTTAATGTGTCAATAATGTTAGCAACGACACCATCAATGGGGGGTTTTTCCAGTAAACCCAGTTCCATATTAATAAAGCCAATGTCAAATGGCGCATTATGAATAATAAGTGTCGAATCTTTGATGAATTTTACAAAATCTTCTGCAATTTCTGAGAATCTAGGTTTGTCTTGTAAGAAATCAAATGTTATGCCATGAACTTCCTGAGCTGCAGGATCAATTTCTCTATCTGGATTGAGATAAAAATGAAAAGAATTATTTGTAGGACGGCGATTTATAATTTCAATAGCACCAATTTCAATAATTCGATGTCCCTGATTTGCATACAAACCAGTTGTTTCGGTATCTAGAAAAATATAATTCACTATGATTTCCTAAGTTAAGTTATCTAAGCCTTGATTTGCTAGTTGATCTGCCTTTTCATTGCCATCATGACCAGCATGTCCCTTAATCCAAAGCCATTCAATTGAATGTTCAGAAGTTAATTCGTCTAGTTTTTGCCATAAATCAATATTCTTGATAATTTTTTTACTGCTATTTTTCCAATGATTATTTTTCCACACATGAATCCATTCTGTAATTCCCCTTTGTACATACTTAGAATCAGTGTAAATTTTGATCTCCGAAGCTTGTTTAATAATTTCAAGCGCCTTAATCACAGCCAATAATTCCATGCGATTATTAGTAGTATTTCTTTCGCCACCACTTATAGATTTCTCATTGATCCCAGAAATTAACAATGCTCCCCAGCCTCCATCACCTGGATTGCCCCTACAGGCTCCATCTGTATACACTATAATTTCAGGTTTCATAATTTAATCTTATGACTTTTAGATTTTTGAGGAGAATATATTGGAGCTTTAATCAATTTTTTTTTCCATAAAGGTCGAATAGGTGTCATACCATACGTCCTCTTTTGTATAACGAGGAAATAAAACCCTCCCAACATAGGCCACCACCTATCACCCAATTTTTCCATCATATGTAATTTTTTTAGCCATATAGTTTGCTGAATTGGGGGAACATAACACCCCATTTTACCTTCAACCATCTCTAAGCCTACGATAGGAAGCCATTCTTTTATTTTAGATAATGTTATAAATTTTGAATTCCATGGATAATTAATATCGAAACTTAAAAATCTTTTTAGCCCCCATAAGCTCTTTGGGTTAAATCCAGTAATAATGAGACATCCTTCAGGCATTAAAACTCGATGAATCTCTTTAAGTAATTGATACGGTTCAGACATTTGCTCTAAAATATGAGGGGCGACAAGTAAATCAACGGAGGCTTCTTCGAAAGGCAATGCTTCATTTGCTGACATTAGATCTGCATGACTTGAATTTAATGAAAACCTATTCTGAATTCGAGAATGATCTAAAAAATCTACATCAAAATTACCCATTTGAATTGCATAATATCCAAATGTATCGATAACTACAGAATTTATATATATATATTCCAACGATAGTAAATACTGACCTAGTGGGCTTTTGAACCATTCATATGCTGAAATTTTAGGCATAAAAAATATCTTATAATGATTAAAAATACTTTACTATGAATACAAATGACAGGCTACAAAGAAAATCAATTACTTTATATCGATCCCATAGAGGCCCTTCAAGATAATTATATTTGGTTAATACATAACGATCAAAATTGCCTTGTTGTTGACCCAGGTGAGGCTAAATGTGTTATCAAAACCTTAGAAAGAAAAAACCTTCATCTAATTGCTATTCTTGTCACACACCATCACGCTGACCATATTGGTGGGATCCCAGAACTTAAAGAAAAGTATCCTCATATTAAGATTTTTGCTCCAGAAAAAGATAAATATGATTTTGTCAATATAGGTTTAAAAAATGGGGATGAAGTTAATATCCCTGAACTTCAAATAAGCTATAAAATAATTGAAATTCCAGGGCATACTAGGGGACATATTGCTTACTACGACTCGAAAAATCTTTTTTGTGGTGATACTCTTTTTGGTTGTGGATGCGGCAGAATATTTGACGGTACTCATGAGCAAATGTTTAGCTCATTAAAAAAAATTAGTACATTTCCAAGAGATACTAAAATATTTTGTGGGCATGAATATACTAAAAAAAATATTGCATTCGCTTTATCAATAGACCCTAAAAATGTGAATTTAAAAATTAGAAATAAATCTATATCAAAATTAAAAATTACTGTTCCATTTATGCTTGAGGAAGAATTAAAAACAAATCCATTTCTAAATTGTAGCTCTATAGAGATGTTTAAGAATCTAAGGGGTCTTAAAGACCTATATTAGTATGTTATTACTTTCTAAATTAATCATAGCTTTAATTTGTCTTCCATTATTATTCATACCTTCTGCTTTTAGTGAAGAAAATATCTTGGGAGAAGAAATTAGTATTTTAGAAAATGATACTCTCGATGAAGAAATAAATAAACTCAACGCTAAAGACTTATCCCCAGCTCTCCCGACGATAAAAACTCAATTTTTAGAGTCTAAAAAAAATGAAATTAACTTATGGCAACGTATCTATTCTAGATTTCAAATAACGAATGAAAATAATTTAAAGTCTAAGAAGTATGAGGATTGGTATTCTACTCGACCTGAATATGTAGAAAGAATGATGGATCGAAGTCAAAAGTATCTCTTTTATGTTGTAGGTGAAGTAGAAAAAAGAGGTATGCCATCAGAAATAGCCCTCCTTCCTATGATAGAAAGTGCTTATAACCCCATTGCTAATTCAAGAAGCAAGGCTGTGGGTATATGGCAGTTTATTCCATCTACGGGCAGACTCTATGGTTTAAAACAAGATTGGTGGCTGGATAAAAGATGTAATGTTATCGACGCAACAAATGCTGCCCTTGATTATCTTCAAAAACTACATACACTCTTTGGAACCTGGGATCTTGCTTTGGCCGCTTATAATGCTGGCGAAGGCACTGTGAGACGCGCTATTGCAAAGAATAAGGCAAGGGGATTACCAGCTGGTTATAAATATCTTAATCTTCCAAAAGAGACTAAAAATTATGTCCCCAAACTCCAAGCCGTCAAGAATATCGTTTCAAATCCAAATCAATATGGATTATTTATAGCCCCAATACCCAACCAACCCTATTTTACGCATGTTGAAGCCCCATCTGTTATTGATGCAGACATGGTTGCCTATCTTGCCGAGATTACCAGTGAGGAGTTTTTGTTTTTGAATGCGGAACATAAAAGACCACTGATTAAATCAAATAATAAATCACAAAAATTTATATTACCGATAAATGCTGCAGATAAATTTACTAAAAATTTGAGTGAGAATGAAAAGCCCCTGGTGTCATGGATCCTCTACCAACCAAAATCTAATGAAAAAATCAGAGTAATTGCAAGTAAGTTTAATATGGAAGAAGATGAACTAATTAAAGTCAACGACTTAACACCAAAAAAAATAGTAAAATCTTCTACAATTATATTAGTTGCAAAGAACGAAGATGCAGCAATTAATATAAATTCAGAAATTCAAAATAATGAAAATTATGAAAACTCTCCAAAAGAAAATAAGCACAAAATAATGCCTGGGGATACTCTCACTAAAATCGCTAAAAGATATGGAATAAGTCTTAACGAACTCAAAGATATTAACCAAATTAAATCATCAAACATTCAGACTGGGACTACACTTCGATTGCTCAGAAATAATTAACGTATAACCCATATGTATATTAAATATATTTTAATTTTATTTACTCTATTTAGCCTTTTTTCCTGCAGCGAAGAAAAAAAAAATACCTTATCAATATGAAGGTTCTTTTAATATAGAAAAAGGTGGCATATTGATTGATGCAATGTCTGGAGAGCCAAGTAATCTTATCTCAATGATTGCAGGAGACTCTGCTTCTTCAGCAATTTCAGGAAATATTTTTAATAAACTTATAAAATACGATAAAAATTTAAATTTAGCATCGGAATTAGCCGAGAAATGGACAATTTCTCAGGACCAAAAAACAATTACTTTTTATTTAAGAAAAAATCTTAAATGGTCTGACGGCCAAGATCTAACCAGTGATGATGTTCTCTTTACTTGGCAACTTGTCACTGATGAAAAAACCAGAACTCCTTATGGTTCAGATTATAAATTAGTTGATAAGGCTGAAACACCAGATCCTTATACATTTCAAGTGAGTTATAAAAAAGCTTATGCCCCTGCTCTTGATAGCTGGGCATCTCTTCAAATTCTTCCCAAACACATCCTGAAAGACGAGAATATAAATCAGACATTTTTCTCAAGAAAACCTACCGGCTCTAGTTACTATAAATTAGCGCAGTGGAAAAATGGAGAAAAACTAATTTTGGAAGCAAGTTCCTCATCTGTAATGGGTGAACCTAATGTAAATCAACTCATGTCACGATTTATTCCTGATACATCTTCTCAGTTTCTAGAATTGATTGCTGACAATATTGATCTTATGAATATTAACCCTATTCAATTTGCACGAGTTATTCCTTCTAGACCTGATTTAAAAAATAAACTTGCACTTTATAAAGAACTTGGAAATAGTTATACCTATCTTGGTTTTAATTTAAAACGTAGTCCATTTAATGACATTAAAGTAAGGCAAGCAATTAACTTTGCTCTTGATAAACAAGAAGTAATTAATGGAGTTCTCTTAGGCCTTGGTGAACCGGTTGCATCACCCTATAAACCTGGAACTCGCTGGAGCAATAAAGAACTTTACCCCTATCCTTACGATAAAAGCCGAGCGCTTAAATTACTCAATGAGGCAGGATTTAAAGATACTAATCAAGACGGTATTTTAGAAAAAAATGGCAAGCCATTTTCTTTTGAGATCCTTACAAATCAAAATAAACAAAGAGAGATGACCGCAGTCCTTATTCAAAGAAGATTAAAAGATGTAGGAATAGATGCAAAAATTAGGGTCATTGAATGGGCAAGCTTCGTTAATCAATTTATTAAAACGGGAGATTTTGATGCAGTAATTCTTGGCTGGAGCTTATCCCTCGATCCTGATCAATATAATATTTGGCATTCATCACAACAAAATCCTGGTCAATTCAATTTTATTGGATTTAGTAATAAAGAGGTAGATCAGCTGCTTGAGGAAGGCCGAACTGAATTAAATGCTGATAGACGTGAAAAAATTTATCATGACTTTTCAAAAATTTTGCTTAAGGAAAGTCCTATTATTTATCTTTATGCTGGATACGGTTTAACTGCTATGAATAAACGTATTAAGGGTATTGAATCGCCTGCTCCACCAGCAGGGATATCTTATAACTCATATGAATGGTTTATCCCCTCCACCTTACGAAGAAATGAAATAACTCAATAAAATGCTTAACTATCTCATTAAACGTTTGTTATGGATGATTCCAATGTTAATTGGTATTAGTCTTATTTCTTTTTTTATAATGCACTTAGCCCCTGGTGACATTACAGCATCAGAATCTGCATTCAATCCAAAAGCATCGGAAGAATCACGTCAAAAATTAAGAGCGCTTTATAACCTCGATAAACCTCTAATAACCCAATATAGCCTTTGGTTAAAACGTATTGTGAAATTAGATTTTGGAAATTCCTTTGCTTCTCATCAACGCCCTATCTTATGGCAAACAAAAGATGCTAAAGGCAATATTACTAAAGGTATGATTCAGGATGCACTTCCGATTACACTGATGATAAATTTAATAGGTTTACTAATTATCTTTACACTCTCAATTGTATTGGGTGTTATTTCAGCAGTTCATCAAAATCGATGGCCGGATCGACTGATTACCATCTTTGTATTTATCGGTTTTGCTGTTCCAGGTTTTTGGTTAGCCCTATTGTTAATGTATTGGACTGGTGTGACTCACTCTTGGTTGCCTATTTCGGGTCTTCATAGCGCTGGATATGAAAAGATGGGATTCATTGCGCAATATGTTGATTTATTGAAGCATCTTATATTACCTGTCTCTATCTCAAGTTTAGGTGGACTCGCAAGTATTTCTCTTTTTGTTAGAAATGGGATGTTAGATGTACTTCAACAGGAATTTATTACCACTGCTCGCGCTAAAGGCTTAACTGAAAATAAAGTGATTTATGGTCACGCATTAAGAAATACACTACTACCTCTTATTACCATTATAGGTTTATCAATTCCAGGGTTGATTGGTGGTTCCGTGATTGGTGAATCAATTTTTGCAATTCCTGGAATGGGTAAATTATTTTTTGACGCAGTATTAATGAGAGATTTTCCGGTAGTTATGGGAGTCTTGACAATTGGGTCTGTATTAACACTATTTGGAAATTTGATTGCAGATATTGGTTACGCCTGGGCAGATCCAAGAATTAGACGAGGTATCTCTAATTGAAAAACCTTATTCAAAATCCTTTGGCTTTAAGTGGGCTTATTATTATTATTGCTATTCTTTTTATTGCAATCTTTGCACCATGGCTATCCCCCTATGATCCTAATTATATTGATATTCATTCTATACTTTTACCCCCATCCCTTTCCCATTTTATGGGGACAGATGGACTAGGCAGAGATGTTTTTTCTCGCATGCTGTTTGGATCAAGAATTTCACTCTTAGTAGGTTTTGTTGCAGTGGGAATTGCTACAATCATTGGCACATTTTTAGGAGCAATTGCTGGCTTTTATCGCGGCTTGGTTGATTCAATTATCATGCGCTTTGTAGATATTATGTTATCAATCCCTTCGTTTTTTCTTATACTGGCGGTAATTGCTTTTTTAACGCCATCCATCTGGAATATTATGATTGTAATTGGATTAACTTCATGGATGGGAGTAACTCGTCTTGTTCGTGCAGAATTTTTAAGTCTTAGAAGTCGAGAATATATTCTAGCAGCTGAAGCGATGGGTGCTACAGATTACAGGCTTATTTCAAAACATCTACTGCCCAATAGCTTAACACCAATAATCGTAAGTTCTGTTTTGGGTATTGCGAGTGCAGTTCTTACAGAATCTGGTTTAAGTTTTCTTGGGCTTGGAGTTCAGGCACCTCAATCATCGTGGGGCAATATCCTCACTGATGGGAAAGAATATATTCAATTTGCATGGTGGCTTTCATTATTTCCAGGACTGGCTATTTTAATTACAGTCCTCGGTTATAATTTACTAGGTGAGGGATTAAGAGATTTTCTTGATCCAAAAAATAAAAACCAAAAAAAATAAAAGGAATAGTATATGGGTTTTTTAAATGGCAAAAGAGTTTTAATTCTTGGTCTTTTAAGTGAAAGATCTATTGCTTATGGCATCGCTTCAGCTATGAAACGTGAAGGAGCAGAATTAGCTTTTACCTATCAAATGGAAAAACATGAAGAGCGTGTCAAAAATCTTGCTCTTAATTTTAATTCAAATATTGTATTGCCCTGTGATGTTTCAAGTGATGAGCAAATCAATAATCTATACCCTTTATTAAAAAAGTATTGGGATAAATTAGATGGAATAGTTCATTCACTCGCCTTTGTAACTAAAGAAGCTCTAAAGGGCGACTTTATCGAATCTACAACTCGTGAAAATTTTCGAATAGCACATGATATAAGTTCTTACAGCTTTACAGCCCTGGCTAAAGCTCTATTACCTCTGCTAAGCCAGCATGCAAGCTTACTAACGTTAACCTACTTGGGTGCAGAAAGAACAATGCCTAATTATAATGTGATGGGGCTTGCTAAAGCAAGTTTAGAAGCTAATGTGAGATATATGGCTCAGAGTCTTGGACCCAAGGGTATTAGAGTCAATGCAGTGTCTGCTGGACCAATAAAAACACTTGCAGCATCAGGAATCGCTGACTTTGATCGAATGATAGGCTTTAATGAAAAGCACGCTGCTTTAAGACGCAATGTAACAATTGAAGAAGTAGGAAATGCTGCTGCTTTTCTATGTAGTGATCTTGCATCAGGGATTACAGGCGAAATTACCTTTGTAGATGGTGGCATGAATATTACTGCTGCAGGTTCAATCGACTAATTTTTTTGAGCTGTTTCAAAAAATTTTTGATTAACTGAAACATTTGCTTTTGCCTTCAATCCCTTAAGATATGCACTCAAGTATTCATAAGATAATGCTTCGGTATAATCTAAAGTAAATGCTCTTTTATTTTCTTCGTTATTATCATTTGGAAATGCTACCTTACTAACTTTAACAATAACATAACCGTTATTGCCATCTACAAAACCACTATAACTTGGAAGCTTCTCTGTTGGCATTTTATATGTATGATTAATTATAGCCTCACTTAAGCCTTTAGAATTTTTTCGGTCAACAAATCCTGCTGGCTCCCAAATAATCTTTTGTGAAGGATCAGCCACAGATTTTAAAGCTACTTCACCTAAACTAATTACCATTTTCTTTGCTGCTTCAAACCTTAAATAATCTTCAACATTTTTCTTAATATCGTCAAATGGCTTTGTAGATTGTGATTTATATTCAATAATACGTGCTGAGATTAGATTGTTTGGTGTTACTTCAATAGCTTCAGTATTTCGCCGATCCTTAATAGATTCCTTACTAAATAAGGCACTCATTAGTGCTTCATTTTTAAAAAATTTTTCTGTATCACTGCGGCTAATCCAATCCGTTTTTTGTATGGGGAGGTTAAATTTTTTGGATACCATATCAAGGCTTGATGATTGCTCATAAACCTTATTGCTAAATTCTTCAGCAAGAGCTGCAAATTTTTCTTGCCCTTTCTGATAGATTAACTCACCCTTAATTTGAGTCTTTATTGCATCATAACCTACACCCTCACCAGTAATCTTTGTAAGTTTAATAATGTGATAACCAAAATCTGATTCGACGATATTACTAACTTCATTTACTTTCATTGAGAATACAGCATCATCAAAAGGCTTAACCATCATGCCACGACCAAATGCCCCTAGATCCCCGCCTTTTTTAGCTGACTCAGGATCTTGTGAAAATTTTCTAGCTAATACCTCAAATTCTTTTGGGCTCTTTCTAATTTGACTCAAAATATCATCAGCCTTAGCCTTAACTTTTGCTTTTTCTGCAGGAGGTGCATTTTTAGATATGGCTAATAAAATATGACTTGCTTCTCTTTGTTGTTGATTTTGAAATTTATCACTATTTGTTTTATAAAAAGTTTTTATCTCATCCTCTGTAACGCTAATAGATGGGAGAAGATTTGCTAATGAAAATACTACAAACTCAGCTTTTACCTGCTCTGGTGCTAAAAACTTTGATTTATTCTGTTCATAAAAGGCTTGCATATCTTTTTCAGCGATATTAGCTTTTGTCATGTAATCTTTAGTTTTGAATTCAGCAACACTTATTTCTCTTTGTTGTGAAGTTGCTTTTAACGTTTCTGATAGATTATTCGGTGGAATAAATGTAAGTTTTTGCAGTCCATCTCGTACTTGTTGAATAAGTAGATCTTTTCTAATACTCTCTTCAAATTTATTGGGAGTAAGTTGGTTATTTTTTAAGACATTGTCGTAAAGCTCTTGTGAAAACTTTCCATCTTTCTGAAATTCAGGCATACCAAAAATATATTGGCTTAATTGTTGATCGCTGATTTTAAATTTTGATTCTCTAATATCATTATTTAGTAATTGTTTTGTAATTAGACCATCTACTACAGATTCTTTAAATTCAAATGAATCGAACATTAAAGGATCTACTTTTTTACCCTCACTCACGATGCGGTTTCGAATATTTTCGATTGCGCGATTATATTCTGGTAGTAAAATTTTATAACCATTGACTTTAGCAATACTTACATTGTTACTGGCTTGATTTAGATATGAGTCAATTCCAAATAATGCAAAAGGAATAACAATGAGAGCTAAAATAACCTGTGCAGCTTTCGTTTGCCCATACTTCCTTAAATTTTCTAACATTAAATTTATCCCATGTCTTTTATTGTTTTATGATAAAAATACATACTAAAAAGTTGTGACTGAATGGCCCAAAAGGCGAATCAAAAGATTTGCCCTTATTATATTGGCGGAGTGGACGGGACTCGAACCCGAGACCCCCGGCGTGACA
>SXGQ01250382.1_pt1 | contig 22964 bp, 22 predicted proteins | sample 3178371 | NCBI WGS metagenome assembly SXGQ01 (sample SAMN11356859, study PRJNA531348) | freshwater metagenome | isolation source: freshwater sample F1-20 | place: China: Fuxian Lake, Yuxi | collected 2017-12-25 | reverse complement strand
TCGTTTGGTTTCTGGCTTGGCCAACCACAACCCGAGAACAATCAGTCGTCAATCCCTTATCCTGACGTCAGTTGGGTGTTTGTCACCACCAGCACGCAGGCGCCAGCACCCGAGACAACGCAGCCACCCGAAACCATTCCCGTAGAAACAACGGTTCCTGCAACGGAAACCACCCTCGACCCAGCCGCGGTCACCACCGTTACGCCGTAATCGGCACTCGTTTACTTCGTATCAACAATAAGAAATGCTTCGGCGGTTCGGCCCTTTGGCAAGCCACCGGCTTCGGCAATCATTTGCCCCCATCCGCGCATTCGCTCAGGTAGGCCCTCGGGGTCGGTGTGTTGGCTGGCATGACATAGAAGCGCAGCAATCTTTTTGTCCAGCACGTCTGTGGTGTCTACAAAATGCTTGGGGTTTGGCCCGGCCATGATCCACGTTTCGGGTACAGCATGTGGCTCGAGTCCACGTTCGCTCAGTAATTCGGGGAATGCAAACTCGTTGCGAGCATCTGGGTAGACGGCACACAGGGCTGCTTCGCCGGTTGCAAGATGGTCGGGGTGGCTGGCATAAATGCGGTTGTAGTTCCGTTCGGCCGACTGGGTAAGCACTCGATCGGGCTTCACTTTGCGGATTACTGCGCTTATCTCGCGGCGTAGGTTGAGGTCGGCTACGACGGCTCCATCGGGAAAACCCAGCCAATGCAGCTTGGTTACGCCAAGCATATTGGCTGCAGCGGTTTGTTCACGTCTACGTAATGCGGCAACTTCTTTTCGTGTCACGGTGTTGTCGGAGCCGCCTGCTTGACCGTCAGTAACGAGGCAGTACTCAACTTCATTGCCGTCAGCGACCCAAGTGGCAACCGTGCCACCAGCACCAAAATCGACATCATCCGGGTGTGCAGTGATCACGAGAATCTTCATCAGGACAGGTTACTCGCAAGAAAAAGTTCGCGAGAAGTTCACCCAAAGACAAGTTCGCTGTTTCTATTGCGACATCTTGACAGCGTTGAATGATCGCATGACACAACACAAGAAAGTTACCAAGAAAATACAAATCGCATTGGGTTTTGTGGCAGCAGGTTTGTTGCTCGGCGCATGCGGTTCATCCGATACCTCGACAGAATCTGCCGAGACCACAACCGAAACAGCAACAACAGACTGCCCAGCAGCCGAGTTGGTAGAAGCAGCAAACGCGGAAGGCAAAGTAAACCTGATTGCCCTTCCCGATACGTGGGCAAACTACAAGGGCATCCTTGCTGCATTCGGCGAGAAGTACGACATCGAATATCCGGTTGCAAATCCAGATGCATCTTCGGCTGACGAATTGACAGCAGTTGAAACACTTGCCGGCCAGGCCGACATGCCAGACGCAGTCGACGTTTCGCCAGCATTTGCTCAAGAGTTTGACACCAAGGGCCTTTGGGAGCCATACCAGCCTTGCTTGTGGGAAGAAATCCCAGAAACATTGAAGGATCCAGCAGGCAAGTGGGTTGCTGCGTACTACGGACTCATGGCAATCGGTACAAACACAACAGTTGTCACCGAAGCACCAACGTCTTTCGCTGATTTGAAAGATCCGATGTACAAAGGACTCGTTGCATTGAATGGTGACCCACGCGAGTCGGGTGCAGCATTCGCAGCAGTCATGGCAGCTTCAATTGCCAATGGTGGCTCGTTTGACGACATTCTTCCAGGCATCAACTACTTCGCAGAATTGAAGAAGAGTGGAAACCTTTCAGCTGCAGACGTAACTGCCGCATCGGTTATCTCCGGCGAAACACCGCTGGTGCTTGACTGGACCTACAACTACCCAGGTTTGGCAACTGCTTTGACGGAGAACGGTGTTACTTTCAAAGTAACCGTCCCATCTGACGGTGTCTACGGTGGCTACTACGCACAAGGCGTAGTGAAGAACAGCCCTAACCAGAATGCATCGAAGCTGTGGATCAACCACTTAATCTCTGATGAGGGTGCACTTGGTTACATCGTTGGTGGCGCAATCCCAGCACGCTTCGACGCACTGGTCGCAGCAGGCAAAGTCACGCCAGAAATGATGGCTAACTTGCCAGATCCAGCGCTTACTGCAGGCATCAAGTTCCCATCGCAGGATCAAATTGCAGCAGCCAAGGAAATCCTTGCTGCTCAGTGGGGCCCATTAGTAGCGGACAAGTAAATCAGTACAAAGAAAAACTCCTTGTCTTTAATAGTTAGGTCAACTAGGGGCTCGCTCACTGAGCGAGCCCCTTTTGGCTATTTTTCGCGTCAACGAGCGTGGCTTGGCATAGTTCCATTTACGTTGTTCGTCGGTTTCTTTCTTCTCTGGCCAACGTTCAGCGTTTTCCGCTCGGCATTGCAACCGGTTGACGGTTCCGAAAAAGCAGCGATGCTTGAAGCGATTTCGGGTCAATATCTGAAATCAATACTTTTTAGTGTGCAACTCTCCGCAGTAACAGCACTCTTGGGAATGTTGTTTGGATCGTTGGTTGCGATTGCAATTGTTTCACTCGACCGCATGCGTGGTTTGCGAAACGTGATGGTTGGGTATTCGGCAGTTGCCGCAAACCTAGGTGGCATACCACTTGCATTCGCCTTTATTTCTTCTCTTGGTATGCAGGGTTTGTACACCAAGATGCTCAGCGCAATCGGAATCAACCTGACCGATCTTGGCTTCAAAATTTCAGACTTCTCTGGAATTGTGATCGTTTACTTGTATTTCCAAATTCCCTTGATGACGCTAGTGATGCTGCCCGCCGTAGACGGCCTCAAGCTCACACTGAAAGAAGCGGCAGCCAACCTTGGCGCCAATTCACGGCAGTACTGGCGCCGAGTCGGAATACCGTTGTTATCGCCGTCATTGCTTGGCGGATTTCTTCTCCTTTTTGCTAATGCATTCGCAGCGTATGCAACTGCGTTTGCGCTATCAGCAGGCGGGTCCCGCTTGGTTTCGGTTCAAATCCGATTCTTTCTGCAGGGCAACACCATCACGGGCAAATCGAATCTTGGGTATGCACTTGCCGCATGGATGGTCATCGTGATGATTGTCGCCATGTCTGGATATTTGGGTTTACGCCAAATCTCGGAAAGGTGGCGTAAGTGAAACGACAAAAGCTTTGGGCGCGATTGGTTCTGCTTCTTGTGGGAACGTTTTATGTCCTACCGATGTTGGCAATGGCAAGATTCTCATTTCAACGAGTGCCGGTTATCAAGTTGGGCTGGGGGACGATATTGAAGGGCTGGACAATCCAGCCGATGCTTGATGCTGTAACGAGCTCGCGCTTTTTGGATGCAGCATGGCTCAGCGTGCGTCTTGCTGTTTTCACTGCGCTATTAAGCATGGTCCTCTTAGTGCCGACTGCAATTTATGTTCATGTCCGCCTCAAGAAAGCAAGGCCGTTCATCGAAATTCTTTCGATCCTGCCGTATGTTGTGCCACCGATTGCCCTCGTGGTTGGTATTTCGGGCGCAATGAGAAATATCGTTCCTTCGTTTATCGCTAGCCCCTACAGCTTGGTTCCTTTCTACGTCATCATTTCGCTCCCATTTTCATTTCGCTCACTAGACATTGGGTTGAGTTCTATCGACATAAAAACTTTGGTAGAGGCTTCACGGTCGCTCGGAGCGGGATGGATACGCACCATTCGCTCAGTCATCCTTCCCAACTTAAAAGTGGGAATAGTCAATTCATCTTTTTTGACTTTCGCGGTAGTTCTTGGCGAGTACACGATTGCTTCGTTGTTGCTCAAGTTCACGTTGCCGGCCTACATGGCTGAGTCACAGGGAAACAACCCCCAGGGAACATTCACCGTCGGGCTGCTGCTGCTTGTGGTCAGTGCAGCATTACTGGGTGTGATGAATCGATTTACTCGCAAAAAGGGTGCCGTCGTTCCGACAGTCGGAATCTAAAGAAATGGAAGACATGAATACAGACTCTGTAGCACTACAACTTTCAGCACTACGTAAGTCATTTGGAAGCACGGTGGCACTTTCCCAATTCAACTTGGACATTGCTTCGGGTGAATTGGTGACACTGCTTGGTCCAAGTGGCTGCGGAAAGACGACAGCGCTACGCATCGCTGCGGGTTTTGAGCAGCCAGACTCAGGTTTCGTACGTCTACGCGACACTGATATCACTCAACTTCCTGCACATAAACGCAACATGGGAATGGTGTTTCAGAATTACAGCTTGTTTCCGCACATGAATGTTCTCGGCAACGTCGGCTTCGGTCTCAAGGTGCGTGGGATGCAGGCGTCGGTCTGTGCCGAACGCTCCGCTGCAGCAATTGAGCGAGTCAGGTTGGGGGGGATGGGTGATCGCTATCCTCACCAACTTTCTGGTGGCCAACAACAACGTGTTGCATTGGCGCGCGCGCTAGTTATCGAACCTCAGTTGCTGTTGCTAGACGAGCCGCTCAGTGCACTTGATGCAAAAGTACGGGCCGAACTTCGCGATGAAATTCGGGCCCTTCAAAACGACACAGGGATCTCCACAATCTTTGTTACACACGATCAGGACGAGGCGTTAAGCATCTCCGACCGGATTTGTGTCATGAAAGATGGGGAAGTGCAGCAGATTGGCACACCGCGCGAGATCTATTTCAAACCCGCAAACAACTTCGTGGCTCGATTTGTCGGTGCAATGAATGAGATTCCAAGCGCAACAGTACCTGGCGGCAATCTGCCCCCAAACTCTTCCATGCTCCTGCGGCCCGATGCGGTTACCGTCTGTGCTCGTAGCGAAGTCGGTTCGCTTGATGCAGAGGTTACTGGCCAGCATTTCGGTGGTTCCACAACAATGGTCCGATTACGGTTAGAACACAGCGGTGTTGTTGTTAGTGCTCAGTCGCTGTCGCGGTCGATCAATCTGTCGGTCGGAGACAAGGTTGGTGTGGTGTTACACACCAACGAGGCGATTGTCGAGCCGTAACCGAGCGGAAGGGTGCGACAAGCTCTCGTCCTGGCGTTTGCCATCGTTTACCTTGAGGAAGACCACTGCACAGGTGGCATATCCAATAGCAACCATTCCTAGAACCTGGCCATAGTTAAAGTATGCACTCGCAAGAATGCCCGACATGCATCCCACAACAAATGAAATGTTGTACATCACGTCGTAAGCCGCAAACAGTCGACCGATGTTTGCTTTAGACGAGTTTGCCTGGATCGTTGCATCCGAGCGAATTCGAAGGTTCTGAAATGCCAGGGCACATATTGCAATTGCAAACAGTCCTAATCGTGGATGCTCAACGAATGCCGCAGTAAGTATTGCAATGCCTGCGAGCGCAAATGCCATCACGGTTATTGACCTGCGTGGATATCGCTCCGACAGCCACTCTGCCGTCGTTGATCCAATGAATGAACCTGCGGCCGAGAAGCCCAACACGGTCACATATCCAGTTGTTTGCAAGTGATACGACCGATCAACCAACAACGCAATGCTTGCTATGCAGACTCCGAACATCATTCGATGCAAAGCAGTTGCCGACATTGCAAATCGAGTTTTTGAGGCCACGAGTTGCATCGCTATATCCCGAAGGCTTACACGGTGTGTAGTGGTGCGGCCGCCGCCCAGCGAAAGTGAAATACGACGGAAAAGGAGAGACGCTGTTATGTGCGCGAGTGCCGCAATGCAAAGACCAATGGCTGGTGTGTACGCAGAAACGACCGAGCCGATACCTGCACCTACCGCACCAGCCATAACGCTCAAGATGAGGCTGGTGGAGTCGGCAGCAACAAGTTCGTGGCGGCGCACCAATTGGGCGAGTGCAGATGCCCTTGCCGTGTACAAAATCCTTGTCAGCGCAATTAGCAACCCAAAGACGACGTAGCCCACCCAATGGGTCTCAGAATTGAGTGCGAAAAGGCCGAACAATGTGAGAATCCCGCGGAGTGCATTTCCTCGGCACAACAGGTTTCGGCGCTCAATGCGGTCGGCCAGATGGCCTGCGAGCGGGCCAACGAGAATGAGCGGAACCGCAGAGATGATCAAAGTCGTAGTTAGCGCAGTAATCGACGGCGCATCAGTAAATGTAAACAGCATGATTTGTGCGAGCGTCAGGGATGCAAGTGCATCTCCACACTGCGACAGCACTTGACCGCCAATAGCACGCCGAAAGTCGGGGTATTTGAAGAGATCACGACGACGAACGTGTACCGCATTGGTCTTCCGTCGAAGCCGAATCACACTTCTATTGTTGCGACAATTTCGCATCGGCGTGTGCAGATGAAGTGAACAGTAACTTAACTTTCAAGGTGTCATTACATGTAACCAATCGTTTACTTGTTGTGCATAGAAACGATGGACGGAGTAATCAATGCTGTAACGATCCATTTATAACTTGTTGACAGTGAAGCATCGTACACAGCTGGATTTGCCTCTCCGGGCAGTTGCTTCGCAGAACGCCAGGCTTCGTGTGGCCATCGTTGCGGAAAGCTTTTTACCGCACGTCAACGGAGTGACCAATTCGGTATTACGCACGCTGGAACACTTGCGCCTCGGCGGGCACGAGGCAATGGTTATTGCGCCAGGGCCCGGGCCAGATTCTGTAAATGGCGTTCCAGTTGTTCGCATCGGATCAGTTGGGTTCCCCGGATATTCGGAACTGAGGATTGCTATCCCGCGCAGGCAGATGGAAAGCGAATTGCGCAACTTTGCACCCGACGTGGTGCACGTTGCCGCACCAGCCGTTTTAGGCGCGTTTGCGCTTCGCGCCACGCGCAAACTCGATATCCCGTCGGTAGCTATTTATCAAACCGATCTTGCCGGGTTTGCGCGCCAGTACCGACTTGGCGCAACCTCTTCAACAGTTTGGAAATACATCGCTGCAGTTCATAACTCGGCCGACTTAACGTTGGCCCCGTCGTCCTCGGCGGTGTGGGATCTACGTCGTCACGGGGTGAACAACGTTGCTCGTTGGATGCGTGGCGTAGATACCGAGCGGTTTAATCCAAGATTTCGCACAGATGAAATACGTAAGCAATTAGGTACAAGTCAAGATGTCGTTGTTGGATTTGTCGGCAGGCTTGCGCGGGAGAAGCAGGTTGAGAGGTTCGCAGAGGTGGCGGCCTTACCAGGCGTATCGGTGGTCATTGTTGGCGATGGACCATGTCGGGAAAAGCTGCAGAAATTGATGCCAACAGCACACTTCACTGGTTTTGCAAGCGGCGAGCAACTTTCCCAGTTGTATGCGTCGTTCGACATTTTTGCACACACTGGTGTTGACGAGACCTTTTGCCAAGCGGTACAAGAAGCGCTTGCGTCCGGTGTTCCAGTCGTCGCGCCTGCTGCTGGCGGCCCTATTGATCTGGTGCAACATGGTCATAACGGCTTCCTTTGGACGCCGTCAAAGCGCGACAACTTTGTTGAATGTGTCGGAGAGTTGGTTGCCAATACCGACCTTCGCAAGATATGTGCGCGCAATGCAAGGCCATCTGTTGAACACAGGTCTTGGAACAAGGTAATGAACGAACTCACTGGGCATTATCGGGCAATACATGCTGGGCTGTCGTTTGCATACCAAGGGCTCGCATCATGAAGTCGTTGATTGTTTCATTGCACGACGTTGCTCCTGGTTCGTTTGAAATGGTTCGCAGGTGGATGGAGCTTTTGGGGGAGCGCAACTTGCCCGTGTCTATGTTGGTGATTCCTGGGCCATGGGCTGGCGGCAACCTTGCCACCGATGAGTCCTTTCAAGCTTGGCTCAAGCAAGTTTCGATGGAGCGCCACGAAGTGGTTCTTCACGGGTTCTCCCATCAGGCGAAGTTTCACTTCCCGGTAAAGCCCTGGAAAGTAGCAAGCGGCTGTGTGCTTGCCCGCGGCTGTGAAGAGTTTTGGGCAATCAATCACACTGATGCACGTCAGCGAATGATGAATGGGCTTGCAGTCTTTAAGCAGCTTGGTTATGCACCATCTGGGTTTATTGCGCCGGGTTGGCTGGCCTCCGACGAGGCAATTGACGCAATGCGTGATTTGGGCTTTGAGTACACCAACTCTCATTTGCGAATACAAGATTTGGTTGTTGATCAAAAATACTTTGCTCCAGTGGTATGTCAGCGCACTAGTGCTTTTTCAAGCCGAATTGTTATGCGTTTGACGATGATGCTTGCACGAATTTTAGGCATGCTCAATCTCCCTATTCGAGTTGCGATTCATCCAGCCGACTTACACGATCCGTTGATCCGACGAGGGATCTTGCGAATCATTGATCGGTCGATTGCATCTGGATATACCCCAATGACCTACAAACAATTCATTAGTAATACCCGCTACGTCAAGGATCGATCGCTCGAAGGGCAGCTTGGCTGGGTCCTTCCATGATGCACATTGTTCAGGTAGCAAATTTCATTACGCCCACGTCTGGAGGTCAGCGTTTGGCGTTGAACTCATTGGCACATGAGTACATCAAGCGCGGAAACCGATGCACTCTGGTATTCCCTGGAAAAACCAAATCCGAATGGAGCGATGGCGAGCGCAAGTGCGTTCAAGTGCCTGGTATCTCCGTTCCACTAAGTGGCGGTTATCGCGCAATCATCACTCGCAAAGAACTGCAGCGCGTGCTGATCGAGTTGCAACCAGATGTTGTCGAACTTTCAGACAAAACCACGCTTTCTTGGTTGCCCGAATGGTGTCGGCAAAACAGGATCCCGTGCGTGCTCTTCTCGCACGAGCGCGCATCGGATGTCGTTTCAGAGCGACTTCCAAAGTTTTTGCCGGTAAAAAGAGTTTTTCGAAAATGGGCTCAGAATATTGAGGACCACACTGATGCCATCGTGTGCGCCAGCAACTACGCGGCTCAGGAATATTCGCATGTCTCGCACAAGGTGCACATCGTGCAACTTGGAGTAGACCACATGGTGTTTTGCAGTTCAGCCGGTCAAGCACCAGATTTCGCGACGCCCGTTGTGCTTTTCGCTGGCAGATTGTCGGTTGAGAAGCGTCCGTATCTTGTTATCGAAGCGGCACGCCATCTGCAATTAGAGGGGCACAACATCTCGTTTCTCATCGCTGGTGATGGCCCAATGAAGTCGTCGCTGGCCGCATCAGCGGACGGACTAAATGTGAAATTTCTTGGACGAATTTCTGATAGGGCGGAGTTGGCAGCGATCATGGCCAGCGCAACTGCCACCGTCGCTCCAAGCCCATTTGAGACATTTGGATTAAGCATTCTGGAGTCTCTTGCATGCGGAACCCCTGTGGTGACAGCAACGACGGGCGCTGGGCCCGAGCTAGTGGAAAACGATTGCGGTGAAGCGGTTGCTAGTGACGGTGCAGCAATTGCCCAAGCCTTGCTGCGTATATTCTCCCAAGACCAAAGCCGGTTACGAATGCGGTGCGCATCTAGGGCAGCCAGTTACAGCTGGTACTCCTCGGCGGCGACGATGTTGTGGCTGTACTCCTCCCTGCACAAAAAGAGTCTGCGAGCAGCGGCGTGACAACGGTGCAGCTTGCCTCGATCGCAGGGCGGGAGGAACAAATTCGTAGGTTGTTTTGGGAAACCGTAACCATCGGCCACCCACTGCCGTTTGAACTTACCTGTGCCAAGCACTACGAGAACCTTGGGCTCAATTGGTATCTCATTAATGGGGCGGCGGATAGCACTGTTGCTCTTGTTAATGGTGAGGTAGTTGGCTACAGCTTGGTGTGCTGCGACAGCGAATCGTTCCATCAAGTTCAGCGAAAGTACTTTGTCATCCTCGTTGCGAGTGTCTTGCTGGCACTGATTACCGGACGCTCCAACAAGGAATCACGTCGGTTCTATTGGCTGAGGTTGCAAGATTCGCTCACCATATCTCGCACGCGGAAGGTGCTTCCAAAGAATGTGCACATGCACGCTCATCTCAATGTCGGCCACGGGTTTCAGGATGGATCGGTTTCGCGAAAGCTGCGAGATCATGCCGACCAGGCATGCCTTTCATATGGAGCAACGGCATATTTTGGTGAAATTAATGCAGTAGGTGGACGTCGAATTCTTGGACTGCATCGTGTTGGTGGGCAAATTGTGAATGATTCCACGAACAAAACATTCAGTTGGCTCACTGGCCAGGATGTACACAGGCTCACGCTCATCAGGCACCTCGCCGCAAACGAGCAGCAGGCTGCCTAACTGATGACCCCAATGAACGTTGCAGTGTTTGGTGCTGGTTATGTGGGGTTGGTCTCTGCCGCTGGCCTTGCCGCAATCGGACACAATGTCGTTTGCGTCGATATAGATCGTGAAAAAATCGGTTCACTGAACAAAGGTCAGATCCCATTTTTTGAACCAGGCCTAAGCGAGTTGGTCACTCAGTGCATCGCGGATTTGCGCCTGACTTTTACCGACTCACTGCCCGCTGCGGTCGCGCATGGCGATGTGTTAATCATTGGTGTGGGCACGCCACCATTGAGCAGCGGTGCGGCCGATACGTCGCAAGTGCTGGCAGCCGCGCACGCCATTGGCGTCAATTTGCAACGATTTGCAACGGTAGTTGTGAAAAGTACCGTTCCTGTTGGGACTTCAGTCCAAGTTGCGCGCGCTGTGCAGGCCGGAATTGAGCAGAGCGGTTTCCGCGTTCAGTTCGCCGTCGCATCCAATCCCGAATTTCTTAAAGAGGGCGATGCGGTTCGCGACTTTATGCAACCCGATCGCATCGTGGTAGGCGCAAGCGACGAACGGGCAATACAGATGTTGACTCAGTTGTACGAGCCCTTGTGCACACATGAGAACGCTCTGATGGTGATGAACGAACAATCTTCAGAACTATGTAAGTACGCATCAAATGCGATGCTGGCCACTCGTATTTCTTTCATGAATGAGATGGCGAAACTCTCCGATGCGGTGGGGGCTGATATCAGTCAGATCACTCGGGTTATGGCTGCCGATGCACGAATTGGCTCGAAGTATCTAAATGCGGGTGCCGGCTTTGGTGGCAGCTGCTTCCCCAAAGACTTGCGAGCGATCGTGGCAATGGGCAATGAACTCGGTTGCGACTTAGATGTCATTCGTTCGGTCATCACTGTTAACGATTCCCAGCAGGAAGTGGTTATTTCTAAGGCAAGACAACTAGTTGGCTCGCTGAAAGGGAAGCGTTGTGCGGTTTGGGGTTTGTCGTTTAAACCTGAAACCGACGATATTCGCGAAGCACCAGCGGTTGCCCTCATTCATGCTCTGCTCGCAGAGGGCGCAACTGTTTGTGCACATGACCCACTCGTGAAGTGGCTTCCGATGTACAGCAGCCTGCCACCCGAGATCTTTACCATCACAGATACTCCATACGAGGCCACACTCGAGTCGGATGTTCTCTTCCTCATGACCGAGTGGTCGGAATACGCAGTGATAGATCCGCTGAAGCTTGCATTAGAGATGCGCGAAGCCAACGTGGTCGACGGAAGAAATCTGTGGCGCTCAGTCGATTTCTCAGAGACTTCAGTGAAATATGTAGGGATTGGGCGCCAATCAAACAACATTCTTAATGAAATAGAGCAACTCAAAAAGCTTGTCAGCTAACAAAATTCACCAGCAATCAGGAAAGATTGGTCAGCACCAATGAACGAACTTGGCAAAAAAGTTGAAACCTCTGCATTTGAAGAAGTTAATCAAAGAGTGCGATTCGCGGCTGAATTGCTCGGCATTTCTCCAGAAATAATCTCTGCAATAGTTCCATGCGAGCGAGAAGTTGTGGTTTCTCTGCCTCTCCGCAGGGATGACGGTTCAATTGACGTTCTCACCGGCTATCGAATACAGCACTCGAGTGCGCGCGGCCCGAGGAAGGGAGGCATCAGATTTCATGAACATGTCAATCTTGATGAAGTTCGCGCTCTTGCCAGCCTCATGACCTGGAAGACGGCACTGCTTGATGTTCCGTTTGGTGGCGCGAAGGGTGGTGTAACGGTAGACCCACGGACATTGAGCACAAGAGAACATGAAGAATTGATTCGCCGATGGACACGGACAATCGTTCATGTGCTTGGCCCGCATCGCGATATTCCTGCACCCGACATGGGTACTACTGCTCAGTCAATGGCATGGCTAATGGACGAGTTCCACCGGCTTGAAGGGTTTCAACCTGCGTGCGTAACGGGCAAACCAGTGGCACTTTTCGGCGCTCCGGGTCGCGAGGAAGCGACTGGTCGCGGCGTCATTGGAGTGACGGTGGCAGCACTAGAGCGTCGCAATAAATCTGCACAGGGTGCACGTGTTGTTATTCAAGGGTTTGGAAATGTTGGCAGATTTGCTGCTTTGGCGGCCGTAGAAGCTGGCATGAAAGTTATAGCGATCTCCGATGTTACGGGTGCGATGTATCAGCAGGAAGGTATTGACTTCAGCGATATTGATGACAAGTTCACCGTTGCATCGTTTAAATCAAAGAATGAAATTGACCCCGCAGGCGTACTCTCGCTTGAGGCTGATGTACTAATACCTGCAGCGCTTGGTGGTGTAATTACCGACGCAGTTGCAGCAACAATTAGTGCTCCGCTAGTTATAGAGGCAGCAAATCAGCCCGTTACAGCAGACGGAGATGCCATACTCCGCTCACGTGGCATAGAGGTCGTACCAGATATTTTGGCAAATGCTGGCGGAGTCTTGGGTAGCTATTTCGAGTGGACACAAAACATTCAAGAATTCCGATGGCCAATCTCGCGATTTCGCGACGAACTTGATGCGCGTATGGCTAACGCATTCAAGACCGTGGCAAATACAGCCGACCAACACGATTGCACCTTGCGAGACGCAGCTTTTGTCGTGGCGGTGAGAAGAGTGGTGGAGTCGTTCCTGCTACGAGGGCAAGTCGTTTAGAACAGAATGCATCATTGGTAGATAGGTACTAAATGGCGCCGCTTCAAAATTAAGAATCTTGCCCTGTTCGTCCCAGCGGCGTAGACTCACAGCGTCCTCAAATCCCACAAGCCCCTCAAATCGTCGTGCTTCTTCGTCAGTCATTGGGCCGCCTTGCAATTCAAGGCTTTTCACAGAGCCCTCTGACAGCGTGCCGAAATACGCAGGCTCTACTGCGCAAAGATAGCGCTTTGCGGCTACGTGTAATGCAATCGGTGCAGTCACACTCGATCTGAATGACTTCGCAAGGTATTTTGTGCCTGTCGATTCGTGTTTGTCGTCAATGTCAATGTTGACATTGCCAGATTTCGACTCTAGTTCAAGCAAATGGCCGATGTCGTGCAATAGAGAAGCAATGATGAGCTCGTCTGTTGCTCCAGACTGTTGCGCAAGCGCAGCGCACTGTTCTGCGTGTTCCAACTGAGAAATTATTTCGTCGTATTTTTGTGTTCCCCATTTTGCATAAATATTGATGATGTCATTGATCGTTTCATTGATCATTTCGGAACCGGCTTTCCCTGAAAATCGTTGATGAGCGAAACTCGCACTGTTGAACCATTGGTTCTTGATTCTGCAAATTCTTGCAATTTTTGTTGGTAATACTTTTCCCGGAGATCACCCTCTTTGAGCGCGTTGTAGGTGGGGTAGATTGCGCGACGATCGCTTGCCGAATGATTGCTTCCGCTGCGATGTGGCGTCCGTGAATGAAACCATAAGGTTTGTCCTGCTTTCAGCTCTACATGAAACCAATCCATCCCTGCTACCACTGCTGCATCAATACAGCCTTGATCGTCCATTGGGAGTATTGCTTGGTGTGCACCGGACACCACCTCCAAACAACCATTTTCGATAGTTGAATTATCAATTGCCACCATGCAGGAAAGATGAATGTCTACAAATCGGTACGCCGGAGCGTCTTGGTGTGGTGCATATCCCGCGCCACCCGCCAATTTGTAGTTGATTTTTTCTTTATAGAGCACTGCTTGGTCACCAAGAAGTGCAGATGCAACTTCGACCATGATTCCTTCTGTCAACAGCGTTCGAAAATTTGAGTGAAAAGGTGTGAAGTATTCTGTGCGACATAGCTTCGGACCATTTTCGGTCATTTCTCGATAATGCATCCAGTCACCGTCGTCCGACCAACACTGAACCTCTTCGGTCCAGCTTTGTAGTTGTTTGGTCATGTTTACCAACGTGTCAGTAATCAGCCATCCATTCTCGATGAAGTGATCAATTTGCGACTGTGCAGGTGAGGTGTCAGCATTGAATGGCACGGTAAGTAAAGTATCCCGCCGAATGAGAAAAGGTCATGCCAAAACCGATCATTTGTCAAAATTTCACTTGAGTGCAGACAATCGAAGTGCACTGTTCACTGCCATTTATTGTAAAAGATTGCACAAAACTTGGATCAATCGGGCAACCCTGGGTTATCCGAGGCTTAAGCCCAATTTGCGTATTGTCACCGACTAGATAACTTGAATGGAACGAATAACTGACAGGAGAACATCATGACCACAATCAACCTCACACTCGACACCTTTGAACAGACCGTGATGGGCGACGGAATTACGTTCGTCGACTTCTGGGCGGATTGGTGTGGTCCATGCAAAATGTTTGGTCCAATTTTTGAAAAGGCATCGGATGCAAACCCAGACATTCGCTTTGCAAAGGTAGATACTGAAGCGGAACAGCAGTTGGGTGGCTCACTTGGCATTCAGTCAATACCCACCATCATGGCTTTTCGTGACGGAGTTCTGTTGTTCTCGCAGCCAGGTGCACTTCCTGCAGCATCGTTCGACCAACTGATTGATGCAATTCGCAATGTAGATATGGAAGACGTTCGCAAGCAGATTGCCGAAGACGAAGCTGCAAACAACCAGCAATAACTAGCGCGTTAATTCAAACCCGCGATAGTCATTCGTTTCAATGTCGCTACAGCGCTGCGCGTAATCGGGGAAACCGGGCAGTGGCATAAACACCCGTGGCTTTCCTGCCACGTTGGCACCCAAATACCAAGAGTTGCAGCTTGGGAACAACGTCATGTCGGCCACTGCGTTGACATGGGCAACCCAAGCGTCTTGCGCTTGCCGCGTGGTCTCAATTGTTTGCGCGTTGCTGGCAACAACATGCTGCATGCAACGGGTGATCCACTCCACGTGATGCTCAATTGAAACAATCATGTTGGTGAGAACCGACGGGCTGCCGGGGCCCGTAATGGTGAACAGGTTGGGGAAGCCGTGAACAGCAAGGCCGAGGTAATTGACTGGGCCCGCACACCATGTATCGGCCAGGCTTTGGCCGCCTTTTCCTCGTATATCTACTTTCAATAGCGAGCCCGTCATCGCATCAAAGCCCGTTGCTAGCACGATCACGTCGGCTGCGTGTTCGATTCCATTGGCAACCAATCCATTTTCCGTAAATCGTTCGATGCCGGCTTGGTCAAGGTCGACAAGTTCAACATTGTTTCTATTGAACGTGTCGTAGTACCCCGTATCCACCACAAGCCGTTTGCATCCGATCACGGTGTGGGGTTGAAGCCGCGCAGCAACTTGTGGGTTGGTAACAATAGATGCAATTTTGTTGCGAACCCACTGTGCAATTCGCTCGTTTGACGCAGCGTTTACCATTGCATCGTTGAAGCCGCCCAGGAACAGCAAACCACCCTTAGCCCAGCGTGTTTCCAACGTTTCATTCAGTTCTTCGTCCGAAACCTCGATTGCTCCGCGAGTGCCAGTAGGTGTGTCGCCGCCAAGTGCTGCTCGAGTCGTCTTGTTCTTTGCACGAAACTCGGCATAGTTGGATTTGATCGAGCGCACATACTCGGGCGTGTTAGGGGAGTTGTGCGCAGGAATGGTGTACGCGGGTGTTCGTTGGAACACCGCAAGATGCTTGGCTTCCCGTGCAATAAGCGGGATGGCCTGAATGCCCGAAGAACCCGTGCCAATTACTGCAACGCGTTTGCCAGCAAAGTTGACACCACTGGTTGGCCATTCGCCCGTGTGGTACACCTCGCCGCGAAATTGGTCGTCATTTGCAAATCGTGGTTTGTTGGCAGAGGAGAGACAACCCATTGCCGTAACAACAAACCTTGCGCGAACTTGCTGGCCTTGAGACGGCGTTACCAGCCACGTGTTGTCTGCCTCATTGAAGTGCAATGAAACCACCGACGTCTGAAAGCGAATGTCACGCTTCAGATCAAATCGTTCGGCCACGTGTTGCGCGTAACGAAGTATCTCGGGCTGGGTTGCGTATTTCTCAGACCATTCCCATTCCTGCTGCAATTCATCCGAGAACTGGTACGAGTACTCCATGCTTGGCACGTCGCAACGGGCGCCCGGATACCGATTCCAAAACCACGTTCCGCCAACGTCGCTGCCGCGTTCAAAAACGACAGCACTCATTCCTGCTTCGCGTGCACTATGCAACATGTACATGCCACCAAAACCAGCACCGACAATTGCTACGTCGACTTGTTCGGTCATTTACCTATTGTTGCAGGAGAGCCTGAATTTGGGCTTGTTCTACACTCGCTCAAACATTGCGACTTCGGCCTGATAGGCACTCAGCATTTCTGGTGTGATGGACGCCTTTGTGCGGCTTGTGGCGGTATCGAGATCATCGATGGTGACCACTGCGGCCTTTCCGTTCGCTCTGGCTCGGGCGAATGCCTCGGCGGCAGCCCGTTGCGAGGCCAAGTCCACATCACCGGGTGTGAACCCATGGCATTGCGCAGCAAGTTTTGCGGCGTGAACGCCGCTTTCAGTATTCATTGTTGCTAGCGCGCGTTCCCACAACGCGGTGAGGGCTGTCTGATCTGGCGGCCCAATTCCAATCAACAAATCGAATCGACCTGGGCGCATGACGGCTGGGTCAATTGTTTCAACGAAGTTTGTTGCACAAATGAGCAGTTTTCCAGGGCGTCGACGCAATTCAGGAATGGACTTCAGCAACTCGTTAACAACACCTGCTGATGCGGGGCGGCTTTCGCGTGCTGGTGCAATTTCATCAAATTCGTCGATGAAGATAACGACATGATCTAGTCGGCCCAACTCGATAAATGCTTCGCGCAGTTCGTTGGCCAAGGTGCCTTCACCACTCGACAATTTTGATGGCAGAAGTTCAACAAACGGCCAGCCAAGCCGGCCTGCCAATGCTCGCGCAAATGTTGTCTTGCCCGTTCCCGGCGGCCCAAACATAAGAGCCGTTGCTGGCGGGCGCAAGCCAATTTGTGCGGCCAATGCGGGGTCGGATAGGGGAGCCACAATCCGTTGATCAATCAGGTTTTTTTCACGCTCCATGCCAGCGGCTTCATCCCACAAATCCCCATCAAGAATTTGTCCACCCCATTTGTCGATAATGCGAACGTCGCCTGGTTCAAGCGAGAGTGATTTCTCGTACAGCACCATGCCGGTTGTAGCCACGAAACCACGATTAATGAATGCTGTCTCGCCAACTTTGCCCGGTCCCAAGAGCGCAGAAATTTTGCGCACTCCTAAGTGGAGCAGTCGGCCTTCAAGCCCGCGGGCAAGCGCCGAACCAATACCTTTTTTACGCCACTCGGGCGCAATTGCAACCTGTTGAGTCCAGGCCCTGTCGCCTGCAACGCGCGCACTGGCAAGACCGACTAACGAACCATTAACTAATGCCACAACCACAATTGCGCCGTCATTGACGTCTGCAATGAACTGCGCAATTTCCATCGGTGTGCTGTCTGGCAGTGGGCGAAGCGCTTCAAGAAGCTGTACTGCCGCGCCAAGATCTGCAGGTGCGAGGTCGCATATTTGGTAGTCCATAGGGAAAAACTACAGCAGTTTTTTCAAACAAATGCACCCCTCCTGCATAGATTGTGGGATGCGTGGGACAAGTACAAGAGGCGAAAGCGTAGAATTTGCCCTTATGTCAACAGCCAAAATGTCGAAAAGTATTCGGGTTGGCCTCTTGGCATACGGTGCGATTGGGCATGAGCACAACCTTGCCGTTCAGGCCACAAGTGGGCTGGAACTGACTGCGGTGTGCGACACCAACCCCGAACGCATCGTTGCCGCAAAAGAATTGGCCCCCAACGTTGCATCGTTTTCGGATGCTATGACGATGCTCGATTCTGGCACCCTCGACCTTGTCGTCATTTCTACGCCACCCAACAGCCATTACATGTGGGCAAAGGAAGCGCTGCAACGCAACATTCATGTGGTGCTTGAAAAACCGATGGCCCTGCGCGCAGAAGAGTGCGACGAATTAATGGCGCTTGCAGCAGCCAAAGGTTTGCTCCTCGTGGTGTATCAGAACCGGCGTTTTGACGCCGACTTTGTCACCATGTCGCGCAAAATTCGCGAGGGACTAATTGGCGATGTGTTTCAGTACGACTGCTTTGTCGGCGGGTATAGCCAGCCGTGCACATATTGGCATTCGAATGCAGAAGTATCTGGTGGCGCCATTTTCGACTGGGGCAGTCATTTCATCGACCAGATTCTTACTGTCATTTCCGATGATGTTGCGCACGTCAGCGGGCAAAACCACAAGCGTGTGTGGATGCACGCAACCAATGCAGACCACGCCCAAGTCACCATCACGTTTGCTTCCGGTGTGCAGGCTTCATTCGTCAACTCCGACTTGGCCGCTGCGCGTAAACCCAAGTTTTACGTCTTGGGCACGAAGGGGGCAATTGTTGGCAATTGGGACCCAGCGGCCGAACCCGCTGTCGCCGATCTTCCAGCAATTCTCACGTTGCATTCAAGCGATGGAAGTGTTTCAGCAATTGATCTTGACATTGTGCAACCGTTTGCATTTCATGCTTCGCTTGTTGATTTTCTCCAGAAGCAAGTTCCAATGAGTGTGCAGGCTTTGCAATCGCGCAATGTTGTAGCGATTATGGAAGCAGCAGAGCGCTCTGCTGTAAGCAACGCCACTCCTGTTTCGCTTAGCCTTAAAAACTAGTGACTGTTCGCTGGGGTTTTATTGGTGCCGGCTTCGTAGCCAGCAGGGCAATGGCCCCCGCAGTTCACGCAACACTAAATGCTTCGCTGTATGCCGTAGCCAGTCGTGATCAAGAGCGTTCGGCGTCGCTTGAACCCCAAGTCGTTCATCGTTCGTATCAGGACTTGATCAATGACCCATTGGTGGACGCGGTGTATATCAGCCTGACAAACGCCCAGCACAAAGAATGGGTGCTTGCAGCACTGAATGCTGGCAAACATGTGTTGTGTGAAAAACCATTGGCAATGAACGCGAGTGAAGTTGGCATCATGCTGGATTCCGCTACACGCAACAACTGTCTGCTTGTGGAAGCGGTATGGACACGCTGGCAACCGCGTATGCAGCGCATGGCTCAAATCGTGCAAAGTGGGGAACTGGGCGAAGTCACTGGTATCTCATCATCCTTCACATTTCAAGGAGACTTAACAAACAACTATCGGCTCGACCCTTTCCTTGGCGGCGGCGCACTGCTCGACGTCGGCGTGTATCAGGCTCATTTGTGGCTGATGCTGCTGAATGAAGATGTCAGTTTCTCAGTCGAATCAGTCGAGCGAACAATGGGTGCGACAGGCGTAGACCTCACCACACGTGCTCAATTGCAGTTAAACAACGGTGTTTGTGCGCAATTATTGGCGTCGTTTGATTTGCCAGCCCAGCAGCGCATTGAAGTAACGGGAACTGCGGCCACCATGAGCACCGGTGAAGGCGAAGCCTTTACGTTGTGGAAACAGCCTTCTACGTTGCTCATTGGCGAGACGGTCGAACACTTTGAGGCAGATGATGCGTTCGCGCTTATGGTGGCTGGTGTGAGTGCCGCAATCGAAGCAGGTGAACCAACAATTTTCCCTGCTACAAGCTCGCTCTGTGCGGCAGAAATCACAGACGCAATAAGTCGGTATGAAGGCTGACTAGAAAATATATGAATATGTCAGAAATTGACTTGTCGCTGGACGTGCAAGAACTCATTGCAAAACACTTCTCGGGAATGTACTCGGGGGAAATCGGAGTCAGCTCAATCGATGGTGGGCAAACGGCCGCTAATAAAGCTTTGGCCTCATTAGATATTGCGGGGTATGCCAACAAACGTTCTGAAGTACTACCAAAAAATCGGCGTGGCGCAACTGTGTTATCGCCGTACATTCGCCATAACTTGCTTACATTGGGCGAAGTGTTCAGTGCGGTCAAAAATGCTCCGTACAAAGACAGAGAAAAATTCCGCGATGAACTGTTCTGGCAAGAATATGCACGCCACTTATATGCCCGAGTTGGTACACGTCTGTTTAAAAACCTGCGTTTTGAGGCAAACGCCGTGTCGTCCGGAGACGGCTGGAATCGTGACATGTTGTGCATAAACGAGGTGGTAAGCGAATTAGAAACTGATGGCTGGTTGGTTAACCAAACACGAATGTGGCTTGCCTCACATTGGACAGTGAGAAATAATGTTGGCTGGCTAGCCGGCCAGGAGCGCATGTTTCGCGAATTACTCGATGGCTCGCGTGCGGCCAACTTGTTGGGCTGGCAATGGACGGTCGGGGCTGGAACGGGCAAACCATATGGCTTTGCCAAATGGCAGGTAGATAAGCGCGCACCTGGTTTGTGCACCAAATGTTCTCTAAAAAGCGACTGCCCAATTCAGGAGTTTCCAGAAGAAGCGGCGCTCCGTCAATTAGACCGAGATTCAATTCTTGATCACGATGCTGATGTAGAGCGCACTACAGGGCCGTTAAAACCTGAACGAAATAGAGAAGCGAAGTATGTGCAGTTGACCATTGATTCGCTTGGCGATAACGATCCAGCACTTAAGGCAAACCCTCATCTGCCCACAGTGTTCGTGTTCAATGAATCGGCATTAACGAAACTACAGCTGAGTTCTCGACGTATTGCGTTTTACATACAGACACTTCAAGATTTAAATTCTCGACGGCCAGTACAGGTGCTGATGGGAGACCCTTACGAATTTGCTCGAGAAAACGCGGTTGCAGTCACATATGCACCCGTTCCGTCGTTCAACAAGTTTGTGAACCTTGCCGAAGTACACCCTTACCCATGGTTACGGCAACCTCATGCAGGTTCGGTACGGAGCTTTACTTCGTGGCGCTCCCAATTCAAGTCGTAAATATATGAGTGTGCCTTTGTTCGTCGCACAAGAAGTTGGTCGTACGTTAAGCGATGGAAATGTGTGGCTGCCCACGGTCACCATTGATGCGTCTCAGTCACCAGGCGTCGCCGACCTTGCCCGAGTGCATGCTGTGGAGGGAGTTGGTGATGTGAGTACTCATGCAATTCGTCAAGATGACACGATTGTTATTGGAGTGCAGTTAACAAGCCCAGTGCAGGCGATGTTTGCGGTGGCGTTCAGTTACGCACTTCATAGTGAGTTTCTTGAAGAAGTGGCAGCTGCAGGATCCCTTATTTTTGCAACAACAGAAGTGGAAGCAGCGCATGAGGAACAGCCTTTGTGGCTCAGTGTCGACATTGATGGGGACGCATTGCGTCAAACTATGAGTTTGGAAGCTAACTGACGGCAGCTCAAAAGTGGTAAGTAACCTTGTACTTCGCGGCCCCCGTGAGACTGGTGCGTAATTCCAAACTCCAGTGTTGGTGGGGCAGCGGCTGGGGTTTCAGTAAATGTTTGGAACGCGAAAGTGCGTTTTTTTGGAACGACTGTTGCGACGTCTCCCTAATAGGGAGGCGGTCAACTCGGCCTTTGGTTAGATCTCTGGAAGAACAACAAATCCAGCTTGTTTGAAGTATGCGTCAAATTCCCTATTGCCTTGTACTCGGGCAAGAAATTGGGCAAGTTCGAATTGAAGTTCTGTGACGGTGTTAGTGAACGGCTCGTGCCACATTTGGCCTGTATCGATCGTCTCTAATTTTGGCGAGGGAAGGAGTGCTCGACCGCCATCGACCCCCAAAACAACTTCCCGATAAACAATCTGACCGTTGTAGATGACGTCAAGAAAATGCTCGTTGATTCGTTTGTCCGGGAAGGTGTTCCATTCGGCTTGATACTCGGCACCGTGGCGATCGAGTTCCTCACTGAGTGCTACTGAAATTTGAATGTCATCTACATAAACCCATAGTGCGTAATGGCCGAAGGATTCTGCTTGGATGCTTTCACGAACTACTTCTAGGTGAGTCACATATTTTGAATATGGGGGATCAATAGAGTTCCAATGTGTTGGGTCACTCTGACAGATCATTTCTAGGAGGTCGGCTAGGCGCATGCCGCAACCATAAGCAGGGGGTGTGGCAGGAGACGCAGGTGTCAGTTCCATAACGGAACCACCCATAGTCATCATCGGTCACCTGATTCAGTTCAAGCCCCCGAATCACCCCTGCTCTAGTGTCTAGGGAGACGTAATGCAGCCTAGAGAGACTCCAAAATGACCAAGGAAACCCAAAGGGCAGAACTTCATAAGACCATTTGGCGGATTGCCAACGACCTTCGCGGCAGTGTTGACGGCTGGGACTTCAAGCAATACGTCCTTGGAATGCTCTTTTACCGGTTCATCTCCGAAAATCTGACGGCATATCTCAACGATCATGAACATCGGGCAGGAAACAAGGATTTCAACTACGCGTCCATAAAGGACAAAGACGCCGAATTTGGCCGCAAAGAGACTGTGGTTGAGAAAGGCTTCTACATCCTTCCCAGTGAGCTTTTCGTAAATGTTCGTAAGCGAGCAAAGGACGACGAAAACCTCAACGAAACACTCGAGCGAGTCTTTCGCAACATTGAAGGCTCAGCGGTCGGAGCCGACAGCGAACATGACATCAAAGGTCTTTTTGATGATCTCGACGTCAACAGTTCGAAGCTGGGTGGAACAGTCCCAAAGCGAAACGAAAAACTTGTGAAACTGTTGGACGCCATTGGCGATCTGTCACTGGGTGAATTCGCGGACAACACCATTGATGCCTTTGGTGATGCCTATGAGTACCTCATGACTATGTATGCATCAAGTGCAGGCAAGTCAGGTGGCGAGTTCTTCACGCCTCAGGAGGTTTCAGAACTGCTCGCTCGTATCACGGTCGTTGGTAAGACCGAAGTGAACAAGGTGTACGACCCGGCATGTGGTTCCGGTGCGCTCCTGCTGAAGTTCGCCAAAGTTCTTGGAAAGGACAATGTGCGACAGGGTTTCTTTGGGCAAGAAGTGAACATCACTACTCACAACCTGTGCCGAAT